>Ga0247758_1001375_pt1 | contig 18424 bp, 10 predicted proteins | sample UWRJL156409C4_FD_180950 | JGI IMG/M metagenome (GOLD analysis project Ga0247758, IMG submission 180950) | Plant litter microbial communities from Arlington Agricultural Research Station in Wisconsin, United States - UWRJ-L156-409C-4 | ecosystem: Environmental > Terrestrial > Plant litter >...
GACCAAGCCGCCCCGCCGCTTCTCCGACGCGTCGCTGCTCGGTGCCATGGAGACCGCCGGCAAGCTCGTGGACGACGAGGCGATGCGCGACGCGATGACCGAGACGGGCATCGGCACGCCGGCGACCCGTGCGGCGATCATCGAGCGCCTGATCGACGTCGGCTACGTCGAGCGCGACGCGCGCTCGCTGGTCGTCACCGAGAAGGGCCTCAACGTCATCCGCCTGCTCGACGGTCACCCGCTGACGTCGCCGGACCTGACCGGCGACTGGGAGTCGCGCCTGGCCAAGATCGAGGCCGGCACCGACACCCGTAAGAAGTTCATGGACGACATCGCGCGCTTCGCCGACTCGACCATCCAGGAGCTGGACGCCAAGCTGAAGGACGTCCGCATCCCGCGGGCCAACCTGGGTCCGTGTCCGGTCTGCGGCCACGACATCACCGAGAACCGCAAGGGCTTCTCGTGCTGGGCGCGCACCGATCCGGGCTGCGGCTTCGTCATCTGGAAGAACAAGGCCGGCAAGGTCATGCCGCCCGCGGTCGCCCGTGAGCTGATCCAGACCGGCCGCACCGCCAAGGCCGTCACGGGCTTCAAGGGCCGCAGCGGCCGCTCGTTCCGCGCCAAGCTCGCGCTGATGCAGAACGACGAGGGCCGCTGGCGCGTCGAGTTCGACGAGCCGTGGGCCAAGGAGGGCGAGAAGCAGCCGGCCGTCGACGAGGGCGAGGCCGCGGCCGTGAAGGCCGCCGAGGCCGTCGCCGCCGCCGATGCGGCCGCCGCGGCCGCGGACGCCGCCGCCTGACGCCCCGCGGGTGCCGCTGACCGTCGTCACCGGGCCCGCGAACGCCGCCAAGGCGGGCGCGGTCCTCGAGCGCCTGGCCGAGGCCAATCGCGCGGGCCGCGACCCGATCCTCGTCGTCCCCACGTCGGGCGACGTCGCCGTCTACCGGCGGGAGCTGGCGGAGAAGGCCGACACCGTGCTGGGCCCGCGGATCGTCCGGTTCGACGGGCTGCTGACGGTGATGGCCCGGCGGGCCGGCGTGCTCGACCGGCCGATCACCGCGGGGCAGCGTGAGCTGCTGGTGGCCCAGGTGGCCGCCGGGCTGGAGCTCACGGCGCTGGCCGAGTCGGCCGCCACGCCCGGCTTCGCCCGCGCCGCGGCGCGCTTCCTCAGCGAGGTGACGGCGACGGGCGCCGCCGCCGGCTGGGCGATCACGGCGCTGCGGGAGTGGGGCGTGGCCCAGGGGCGCCCGGCGTACGGGCAGGACCTCGCCGCGCTCGTGGCCGGCTACGCCGACGCGCTGCGTGCGCTGGGCCGTCCCGATCCCGAGACGTACGCGCGCCGCGTCACCGACGTGCTGGCGAAGGAGCCGGAGCGCTGGGGCGGCCAACCGGTCCTCCTCTACGGCTTCGACGACCTCACCCCGGTCGAGCAGCGCGTGGTGGAGGCGCTGGGCCAGGCACCGGTCGACGCGCCGGTGACCATCTCCCTGCCCGCCGAGCCGGGCCGCGTCGCGTTGGCGGCGGGCGCCCGCCTGGTCGCCGAGCTGGAGCAGCTCGGCGAGCGCCGGCCGTTGGAGGCCGACGCGGAGTTCTACGCGCCCGCCGCGCGAGCCCAGCTCCACGCCGTGGAGCGCACGCTGTTCGAGGGCGGCCCCGGCGGCCTGGCGGCGGGGACGCCGCGAGCGCCGGCGGGCGACGCGGTGCTGCTGCTGGAGGGCGGGGGCGAGCGGGCCGAGCTGGAGCTGGTGGCCGCGGAGATCGCGGTGCGCCTGGACGCCGGCTGGCGACCGGAGGAGCTCGTCGTCGTCGCCCGCGACCTGGACCGGTCCGCCCCCGCGATCCTGGAGGTGCTGACCGACTTCGGCGTGCCCGCCGCCGCGCCGTGGCGGTCGACCGTGGCCGCCACGTCGCTCGGCACCGGCCTGATCGCGCTGCTGCGCTGCGCGTTCCTGGGCGGCCAGTCGACGCCCGCCGACCTCGTGACCTACCTGCGGAGCCCGGGCGTCCTCGCGGACCCCTCCCGGGTCGACGACCTCGAGGCGCTGGTCCGCAAACGCGGCATCGTGAGCGCTGCCTCGACCCGCGAGCGGTGGCGCCGCCTGGTCGCCGATGCACCGCGCGGCGCGGAGGGGGAGGAGGACCCGCTGGACGCGATCGAGCGGCTGACCGGCGCGGCTCAGGCGGGGACGGACGCGCTGCTCGACGCGGTCGAGGCCGAGGCGGTGCGCCTGATCGTCCGCGCCGAGGGGCCTGCGGTGCGCGCGGCAGGGACGATCGACGCGGGCGGCCGCGACGCGATCCAGGCCCTCGCGGCGGTGCGTCGCTGGGTGGAGGAGCTGCGGGAGCTGGCGCCGGCCGGGCTGGTGCCCCCGGCGCGCGCGCTGCCCGGCCTGCTCGCCGAGCTCGTCGTGCGGCTGGGTCCCGAGCCCGGCCCCGGCGTCGTGGCGGTGATGGACCCCCTGGCGATCCGCGGGCGCCGCGTGCGCGGCCTGTTCCTGGTGCGGATGCAGGACGGGGCGTTCCCGACCACCGCCCGGCCCGATCCCTTCCTGGACGAGGACGACCGCCGCGGCCTGGAGGGCTGGCGCCTGCCGCCCGTCGAGGACGCCATGGCGGCCGAGCGCCACCTCTTCTACAGCACCGTGTCCCGCCCGACCGAGCTGCTGGCGGTGAGCTGGCACCTGGCCGACGACGACACCGGGCAGCCACGGGGTCGCTCTCCCTTCGTGGACGACCTGGACGACGTGCTCGCGGCCGGCACCCCGGTGCGCCGCCGGCGTCTGGGCGCCGTGGACTGGGACGGCACGCCGCCCGCCGGCCGGCCACCGGCCACCGTCTCGCCCGCGCCGGTGCAGCGGGCCGCGCTGGTCGCCCAGGCCCACGTGGAGCCCCGCCGCGAGGCCGAGGTGCCGCCGCTGACCGAGCCGGCCGTCCTGGCCGCGCTGGGCGCCCACGACACGTTCTCCGCCACGGCGCTGGAGACGCTGCTGGACTGCCCCGTGAAGTGGTTCGTGGAACGGTGGCTGCGCGGCGAGGAGCTCGAGCCCGCGCCGGAGCAGATGGCTCGGGGCTCGCTGGCCCACCGCGTGCTGGAGGAGGTGTTCCGCGGCCTGAATCGCCCGCTCACCCGCGACGTGCTGCCGGAGGCCCGCCGGCTCCTGGGTGAGGCCCTGGAGGACCACCGCGACACGTTCCGCCTGTCGGCCGACGCCTCACGCTCGCGGTCGATCGTCAGGCGGCTGCAGGCCGACCTGGAGCGCTTCCTCGACCACGCCGCCGCCGACGAGGACGGCTACGTCCCGTCGTACTTCGAGCTGGCGTTCGGCGAGCGCGACAGCGACCTCGACGCGGTGCCGATCGGCGAGGGCCTGCGGCTCAAGGGCCACGTCGACCGGGTCGACGTCGAGCCCGCGTCCTCCCCGGAGCGGGCCCAGCTGCCACGCCGCGCGGTGATCGTCGACTACAAGGGCGCCTCGGTCCCCGCCCAGGCGTCCTGGCTCGCCGACCGCAAGGTCCAGGCCGCCGTCTACCTGCACGCGCTGCGCGTGCTCCTGGAGCTGGACGTGGCGGGCGCGCTCTATCAGCCGGTGCGGGGGGCCAAGCTCGTCGCCCGCGGCGCGGTGCGCGACGACGTGGAGCCGGGGTTCCCGGTGGCGCCCGCCGACCGGTTGGACGCCGACGCGTTCGAGGCCCTGCTGCGCGACGTGCTCGACCTGGTCCGCGCCGCCGTGGCCCAGGTGCGCACGGGGGCCCTCGTCCCGACCCCCGAGACGTGCGCCTACGGCGGCGGGGGCTGCGACCACCCGATGATCTGCCGGCGACCCCGACCGGCGAAGCGATGACCGCGGTCGACGACCGTCCGCTGCGCGAGGAGGACGGCGGCGCGCCGCTCGCCCTCACCGCGGAGCAGGAGGCGGCGGCGGGTCGTGTGGGCGGGACGACGCTGGTGGCGGCCGCCGCCGGCTCGGGGAAGACCCGCGTGCTGACCGAGCGGGTGGTGCGCGCGGTGACCGAGACGGACCCCACGGATCCCCTGTCGCAGCCGCGGGCCACGCTCGGCGGGATCCTGGCCATCACGTTCACGGAGAAGGCGGCGGGGGAGCTGCGCGAGCGGATCCGTCGCGGCCTCGAGCGGTCCGCGCGCCCCGAGCTGGCCCGCGAGGTCGAGCAGGCCACCATCGGCACCATCCACGCGTTCTGCGCCGGCCTCCTGCGCCGGCACGCGCTCGCCGCCGGGCTCGACCCCCGGTTCACGGTCCTGGACGAGCGCCGGGCCCGCACGCTGCGCGGTGAGGCGTGGAGCGGGGCACTCGCCTCGTTCCTGACCGCTGGCGGCGACGCGGCGCTCGACCTGCTCGCCGCGCACGGGGCGGACTTCGTCCACGAGGCGATCACCTACGTCCACGACGACCTGCGCAGCCAGACCGGCACACCCCGCCTGCCGCCCGTGGCCGAGGTCGACCCGGCGCCGGCGGTGGCGGCCCTGCGCGTCGCCGCCCACGCCGCGCTGGCCCACGTGCGCGGGGCGGGCGGCAACGGGACGATGGAGAAGGCGACCGACGCGCTCGCCGATTGCGTGGTGCTCCTGGACGGACTCCCGCCGGGGACGCTGCCGCCCCTCGCGGCGCTGGAGGCGATCCGGGCGGTCAAGGCCGGCAACGTCAAGGCGCTGAAGGAGGAGCCCTACCAGGCCTACCTGGAGGCGCGCGACGACTGCGTGCAGGCGCTCACCGACGCGGGCGCGATCGCCGACTACGCGCTGCTGGACGACCTGCTCGGCCGCTACGCCGTGCGCTACGCCGAGGCCAAGGCCCAGGTCGGCGGCCTCGACTTCGACGACCTCGAGCTGCGGGCCCGGGACCTGCTGCGCGAGCATCCCACCGTCGCGGAGCGCATCCGCGGCCGGTACGCCGGCATCCTCGTCGACGAGTTCCAGGACACCAACCCGGTGCAGCTCGAGCTCGTGCGGCGCCTGGAGGGGCCGGACGTGTTCCTCGTCGGCGACGCCTTCCAGTCGATCTACGCCTTCCGCCACGCCGACGTGCGCGTCTTCCGGGCGGTGCAGGAGGACCTGCGGGCCACGGGCGGCGCGCTGGACCTGGCTGGCAACTTCCGCAGCGACCCCCGGGTCATCACCGCGATCAACGCCGCGTTCACCCGTCTGTTCGACCGAAGCTTCGTCCCGATGGTGGGTCGCGGGCCGGCGGGGCCCACGCCACCGCACGAGCCGGTGGTCGAGCTGCTGGTCACCGACGGCCCGGCCTGGATGGACGCCGCGAAGGCGGACGTGCCGCCGGACCTGGGCACCACGCTCCCGCAGGAGCCGCTGTGGCGCCGGGCCGAGGCCCGGCTGCTGGCCCAGCGCCTGCACGACCTGCTCGCCCAGGAGCCCGACCTGCGGCCCGGCCACATCGCCGTGCTCGTACGGGCCCGCAACTCGATGGAGGTCATCCAGCGGGCGCTGGCCGACGTCGGCCTCGACACGTTGGTGTCGGGCAGCCGTGGCTACTGGTCCCACCCGCAGGTCGTCGACCTCGTCGGCTGGCTGCGGCTGGTGGCCAACCCCCGCGACGAGCTGACGCTGTGGCACGTGCTCGGCTCCCCGCTGGTGGGGGTGAGCACCGACACCATGGCCCTGCTGGCGCTGGCCGCCCGGGAGGCGCAGCAGCGCGTGTGGGCGTTGCTGCGGGCCCGCTTCGATCCTGCGCAGCCGTCCGCCGGCCCGGACCGGCTGGACGACCCCCTGCAGTTCCTGTCCGCGGGGGACCTGGACCGCCTGCGGGCTCTCACGACGTTGCTCGTAGGAGAGCGTGCCGTGCTGGGCCGCCACGCGCTGGCCGACCTGGTCGGTCGCGTGGTCCGCGCCGCGGGCTACGACACCCACGTGCTGTCGCTGGCCGACGGCGAACGCCGGCTGGCCGCGGTGCGCAAGCTCCAGCGCCTGGCCACCGCTCACGAGGCGGCCTCAGGGCGGGATCTGCGCGGGTTCCTCGACGCCATCGCCGAGGAGCAGGAGGCGGGCGACCGTGAGGCCGAGGCGCCGATCGCCCTCACCGACGACGACGCGGTGCAGGTGATGACCATCCACGCCGCCAAGGGGCTGGAGTTCGACGTCGTCGCCGTGTTCGACGTGGGCCGCCAGGAGAACCGCGACGATCTCATCCTCACCGTCAGCGGCGCGCGGGCCGGCCTGCGCGTGCGGCGCCTGGGGGAGCCCGGCAGCCGCAAGGCGCTGGCCTACGCCGAACTCCAGCAGGAGGCCCTGGAGGCCGCCCGGGCCGAGGATCGCCGCCTGATCTACGTGGCGCTGACCCGGGCCCGGCGGCGACTGCTGATCAGCGGCACCCTGCGGTCGCGGTCCGGGCTGTCGGAGACCGACGCGCTCACGTGGCTCGGGCCCGCGCTCGATCCCGACCTGCTCGCCCAGCGGGAGGACCCGGACGCACCGGTGCGCCGCGAGGTCGTCGCCGCCGACGCCTACGGGAGCACCCCGGTCGCCGTGGTCCTCAACCGGCCTGCGGCCGCGCCGGATCCCGAGGAGGGCGGCGAGCCGCGGGAGGTGGCGATCCGCGAGGGCATGCGCGCCCCCCGCCTGGCCCGCGTCCAGGAGCGGGCGGCGCCCGCGCCGCCGCCGGCCCCGCTCACCGTGCCCCCCGCCGTCCCGGCGACGGCGGCGGCCGTGCCCGCCGTCAGCTTCACGTCGCTCTCGCGCTACCTGGAGTGCCCGGCGTGCTTCCGGCTGGAGCGGCTGCTCGACCTCCCGGCGGAGGCGATCGAGCCCCTGGCGGCCGTCGCCGACCCCGAGGAGCGGGCCGCACCGGCTGCGTCGGCCGCGTCCGGGGGACCCTCTGCCGCGCAGGAGCCCGCCGGTCCCGTTCCGGCCGCCGCGCCGGCGCTCGACGCGTTGGCCCGGGGTCGCGTCGTCCACGCCCTGCTGGAGGAGATGGTCCCGGCCGCCGCGACGGTGCCGGGCACCGCCCGGGCCCGGGCGCTGGCCGAAGCCGAGGGCGTGCCGGTCCCCGAGGAGGAGATCGACGCGCTGCTCACGCTGGTCGCGGGCTTCCTCGACACCCCGATCCGCCGCCGGCTGTCCGCCGCCCGATCCGTGCGGTTCGAGCAGCCGTTCGCGTTCGAGGTGGGGAAGGACCTGCCGGTGGTGAACGGCGTGCTCGACGTCGTCGCGGTGGAGGCGGATGGGACCCGGCTGATCCTGGACTACAAGACGAACCGGGTCGCCGGACGGGACCTGGAGGCCGTCGCCGCCGACGACTACGGCCTGCAGCGCGACCTCTATGCGCTGGCCGCGCTGCGGGCCGGCGCCGGGGTGGTCGAGGTCGTCTACGTCTTCCTGGAACGGCCCCACGAGCCCGTGGTCCGCCGCTACGGCCCGGCCGACGTGCCCCGGTTGGAGGTGAGCCTGCGGGCCCTGCTGGAGCCCCTGGCCGCCGGGGAGTTCCCGGTCGGCCCGGCACCCCACGGCCACCGGTCCCCCTGGTGCCCAGGAGCGCCCCACTAGCCCCACCCGTTCTCCAAGTTGTTGCCGAGGGGTGGCAACAACTTGGAGAACGCCTGGCGGCGACCGGGCTACGGCCGGGACGGGGGAGCGGTGGTCAGCCCGGGGGTGGACCCTGGGCCGTGGCCGCCGCGCCGGCGACCGAGGGGTCCGGGACGCTCTGGAGCTCCCGGCGGACCTCGCGCCGGCGGTTCAGCTCGGCGCTCACCTCGGCGCCGTAGAGGAACGCGGTGTTGGAGATGTAGAGGAACAGGAGCAGCACGATCAGCGTGCCCGCCAGCCCGTAGACCGCGCCGTAGTGGGAGATGTTGTTGACGTAGATCCCGAACAACGCGATCGCCGCCAGCCACAGGAGCACCGCAACGACCGCGCCGATCGTGAGGCGCTTGACCCGCGGGGTGCCCGGGGGCGGTGACGGCGCGAGCGCGTAGACCACGGTCACGGTGAGCATCGCGCTGGCCAGGGCGACCGGCCAGCGGACGACCTCCCACACGGTGGCGGCCTCCTCGCCCAGGCCGATCTCCGAGAACGCACTGCTGGCCAGGTCCTCGCCGAGGAACACCGCGGCGACGGTGACGATGTAGAGCACGACGACGAGCAGCGTCGACCCGAGGCTGACCAGCCGGGTCCGCACGAACCCGCGGTCGTCCTCGTACCCCGAGATGCGGTTCAGGGCCCGACCGGCGGCCATGAAGGCCCCCGACGCGCCGTTGAGCGCCAGCAGGACGGACACGACGAGGGCCAGCGACAGCGCGCCGGACGAGGCGTTGACCATCTGATCGAGCACGTCGCTGACCACCTTGGACACGGACGGATCGGTGCCGTTGTCGATCAGCGACTGCGCGGCCCGCCGGGGCACCGACGCGTCGCCGATGAGACCGAACAGCGTGAACACGACGAGCAGGCCGGGGAAGATCGACATCAGGGCGTAGTAGGTCAACGCCGCCGCGTTGTCCGGCATCTGGTCGCGCTGGAAGTTCAGCCCGGCGCGCACCGCGACGGTGTCGCTCAGCCGGCTCCAGGCCCGCCGCCACCACGACGAGGCGGCGCCCCGAGGGGCGCCGCCTGTGTCCTGCGAGGGAGAACGTGGCTCGGGCGGGGCGCTCACGCGGCCGACGCTACCAGCGGCCGGCCGGCCCTGAGCGCGCGGGCTAGCGGCGCGCGGTGCGACCGCCGACGCCGTAGCCGCCGGTGCCGACGCCGCCGATCAGCACGAGGATCGCCGCGACGATGCCGACGATCGCGGGGAGGCCGAGTGCAAGGCAGAGGGCATAGGCGAGTGCGGCGAGCAGAATGGCGATGAGAATGCCGATCATGATGTGTCGTTCCTCCCGGTTCGTGTGCGGATAATGCTGCACCTGCGGTCTGTGATCCGGTCTGCCCGGCTCGCGCGTAGGCAAAACGTCCGACCCGCCGATCGGGGCCGTGTCGGGGGCCGTAGGATGGTCCGGTGCGCGCTGAATTCCTGATCTTCCCCGGCGTCGACGAGCTCGACGTCGTCGGCCCCTACGAGGTCCTCGCGACCGCCGGCGGCCTCGGTGCGGACGTCGAGGTCGCCCTGGTGCGGCCCGAGAGCATGAACGCGGTCACCGCCGCCCACGGCCTGCTGCTCACCCCCGACGCGCTGCTGGGCGCGGCGCCCGACCTGCTCGTGGTGCCCGGCGGCGGCTGGGCGGCCAAGGCGAAGACGGGCGCGTGGGGCGAGTACCAGCGCGGGAAGCTCCCGATGGCGGTGGCCGAGCGGCACGCCTCGGGGTCCACGGTGGCCGGCGTCTGCACGGGCGCGCTCCTGATGGCGGCCACCGGGCTGCTCAAGGGCCGGCCCGCGGTGACGCACGCCTCGGCGCTGGAGGACCTGGCCGACGCCGAGGCGGTCGTCGTCGAGGCTCGCGTGGTCGACGACGGCGACGTGCTGACCTGCGGCGGCGTGACCGCGGGGATCGACCTGGCCCTGTGGATCGTCGAGCGCGAGTTCGGCGAGGATCTCGCCACGCGCGTCGCCGCGCACCTCGAGCACGAGCGCCGCGGCACCGTGCACCGCGCCCGCGCCGCGGACTGACCGTCCGCCGTCCCGCTCACGCCGAGCGGTGTGTGCGGAGAGGACCCGGTTCGTGTCTGACGGTCCGAAGGCCGTCGGACCGGTCGATCAGGCGGCCGGCTCCAGCGCCTCGACGGCCGCCTCGCGGGAGTCGCGGATGGCGAGGATCTGGTCGAGCCCGGTGATCGAGAACGTCCGGGAGATGGCGGCGTCGACGTTGACGATGCTCAGCGCGCCGCCCCGGTCTCGCAGCCGCTGCAGGGCGCCGACGAGCACGCCGAGGCCGCTGGAGTCCAGGAAGGTGGTGTCGCTCAGGTCGACGACGATGCGGACGCGGCCACCGTCGACCGCGGCGGCGATCGCCTTCTTCAGCTCGGGGGCCGTGAACAGGTCGACCTCGCCCCGGACGGCGATGACGGACCCGTCGTCGCCGAGCGGCGAGGGGGTCAGGCGGAAGTCTGTGGTGCTCATGTCATCCAACATTGTCCAGGGTGGCCGGGTTCGGTGCCGTGTAGCGGAGGCGGAGCACGAGTCGCTCGCTGCCGTCGTCGTCGGTCTCGGTGTGCAGTTCGTCGGCCACGCGCTCGATCACGGCGCCCACGAGGGGCAGCGTGGCATCGGCGATGAGGCCCTGTGCGCCCTGCGGCTGCAGCCCGTCGACGGTCATCTGCAGACCGTCCTCGTCGACCGCGACCGCGACCTGCACGGTGCCGTTGCGGCTGCGGCCGGGCGCGTGGGCGGCGACGGCGTCCGTGAGGAGCAGCGCCTCCTCGAGCCGGTCCAGGGGGCACTCGGCGCGCGCCGCGAGCATCGCGACGACCGCGGGCAGCACGCCACCGGCGAGGTCGGCGCGGACCTGGACGTCCACCCGGTTGCGCACCGAGGTCACGAGACGGCGGTCGCGATGCGGAAGACCATCTTCACCTCCGTGGCCGCCTGGTCGGGAGAGCCGACCTCGAGGTGCTCGGTGAGCGAGGCGATCAGGGGGAGGCCGAGTCCGAGCCCGGGACTGTCGGTGCGTGGCACCATCCCGCGGCCCGCGTCGGTGACGGCCACGGAGATGCAGCCCTCGGGGCCCACGGTCGCGCTCACGCCGAGATCGCCCTCCTCGTCGTCCGGGTACGCGTGGAGCACCACGTTCGTACACGCCTCGGTGACCGCGAGCTTCACGTCGGCCAGCGCGGCCGGATCGAGCCCGAGGGCATCGCCGAGCCCCCCGAGCGCATGTCGGACGACGGCGACGTTTTCCGCTCGAGCGGGAAGGGTGAGTTGGAGGTCAGGCACGGCGACGGCGAGGGCGGGCGGGCAGGGACACGATGCGGGAAGCATCCTGCCCAGAGGGGGGTAAGCGCAAACGTCGTTCGGTTCTGTGCAAAAAGGCAATGCCCGATCCGGCCCGTTGGCCCCTGCGTTGCTACCATCTCCAACCTCACGAGATCCGGCGGCGCAGCGCCGCCCCGACACCGGGTCCGCTCCATATGACCGCTTATCGCACGCCCCCCAAGGCCGACGGCCTCTACGACCCTCGCAACGAACACGATGCGTGCGGTGTCGCGATGGTCGCGCGCCTCGACAACGTGGCCACGCACGACGTCGTCGACCGCGCGCTCACCGCGCTGGAGAACCTCGAGCACCGCGGTGCCGAGGGGGCCGACGTCAAGACCGGCGACGGTGCCGGGATCCTCATGCAGATCCCCGACGAGTTCTTCCGCGGGGAGGCGGGCTTCCTGCTGCCGCCCGCCGGCGAGTACGGCGTCGCGGTCTGCTTCCTGCCCCAGGACCCGGTGCGCCGCGCGCAGATCGAGTCGCTCCTGGAGCTGAACGTCCGCGTCGAGGGCCAGGTCGTCCTGGGCTGGCGCGACGTCCCCGTCAACCTGGAGCACGTGGGCGAGACGGCCGGCGCCTGTCGCCCGTACATCAAGCAGCTCTTCGTGGCCGCCGGGGCCGGGTTCACCGACAACCAGGACGCGTTCGAGCGCAAGCTCTACGTGATCCGCCGGATCGTCGAGCTCGCCGCCGGGCCCGACTTCTACGTCGCCTCCTTCTCCTCGCGCACGATCGTCTACAAGGGGATGCTCATCTCCCCGCAGGTCCGCGGCTTCTTCCCGGACCTCAAGGACGACCGCCTCAAGACGGCCCTGGCCCTGGTCCACAGCCGCTTCTCGACCAACACCTTCCCGAGCTGGGAGCTGTCGCACCCGTTCCGCGTGATCGCCCACAACGGCGAGATCAACACGCTGATGGGCAACGTCAACTGGATGCGGGCCCGGGAGTCGCTGCTGGCCAGCGAGCTGTTCGGCCAGGACCTGCAGAAGGTGCTGCCCGTCGTGCGCCCCGGCGGCTCGGACTCCGCGACGTTCGACAACGTCCTGGAGCTGCTCATGCTCGCCGGGCGGTCGCTGCCGCACGCGGCGATGATGATGATCCCCGAGGCCTACTCGGGCCGAGACGACCTCCCGGAGCACCTCAAGGGCTTCTACGCCTTCCACAGCTGCCTGATGGAGCCGTGGGACGGCCCCGCCGCCGTCTGCTTCACCGACGGCCGCGTCGTCGGCGCCACGCTGGACCGCAACGGGCTGCGCCCCGGTCGCTGGTGCCTCACCACCGACGGCCACGTGATCCTGGGCTCCGAGGCCGGCATGCTGCCGGTCCGCCCCGAGGAGATCGTGCGTCTGGGCCGCCTGCAGCCCGGCAAGCTCTTCCTCGTGGACCTGGAGCAGGGCCGGATCGTGGCCGACGAGGAGATCAAGCGCGAGGTCGCGACCCAGCGCCCGTACGGCCAGTGGTACGAGGACAACGTCGTCCACTTCAGCGACCTGACGCCCCGCGAGGCGCTCCTCTCCGACGAGCCGCTCCGGGCCCGCCAGCTCGCCTTCGGCTACACGCAGGAGGACGAGCGCGTCCTGCTGCGCCCGATGGCCGACAACGGCGAGGAACCGCTCGGCTCGATGGGCAACGACAACGCGCTCGCCGTGCTGTCGGACCAGCGCCCGCCGCTGTTCGCCTACTTCAAGCAGCTGTTCGCGCAGGTCACCAACCCGCCGATCGACCCGATCCGCGAGGCCGTCGTCATGTCCCTGCGCACGTGCGTGGGCCGTGAGGGCAACCTGCTCGACGAGTCGCCCACGCACGCCCACCAGCTCGTGATGGATCAGCCGATCCTGCGCAACGACGAGCTGGAGACGCTGCGCCAGGTCGACCGCGGTGTGTTCACGTCGCAGACGATCGACATCACCTGGCCGGTCCGGGACGGGGCCGACGGGATGACGTCCCGCCTGGCCACCGTGTGCGACGAGGCCTACGCGGCCGTCGCCGGCGGGGCCAGCGTCCTCATCCTCAGCGACCGCGCCCTGGGCCCCGGCCGTGCGCCGATCCCGTCGCTGCTCGCCGTCGCCGCCGTGCACCAGCACCTGGTGCGGGCCGGTAACCGCCTGCAGACCGGCCTCGTCCTGGAGTCGGGCGAGCCGCGCGAGGTCCACCACATGGCCACGCTGATCGGCTACGGCGCCTCGGCGATCAACCCGTACGTGATGCTCGAGACGGTCGACGCGCTGCTGGCCGACGACCGCCTCCAGAAGGCCACGACGCCCGACGAGGCGCAGAAGAACGTCGTCAAGGCGATCGGCAAGGGCCTGCTGAAGACCATCTCCAAGATGGGCATCTCGACGATCCAGTCCTACAACGGCGCCCAGATCTTCGAGGCGGTTGGCCTCGAGCACGACCTCGTGGAGCGGCACTTCGCCGGCACGGCGTCGCGCATCGGCGGCATCGGGCTCGACGTCCTGGCCCTGGAGACGCTGGATCGCCACGCCCGCGCCTACCCGCGGGCCCACGGCGACCTGCTGCCCGTCGGCGGCGTCTACGCCTGGCGGCGCGACGGCGAGTTCCACCAGTGGAACCCCGAGACGATCTCGCTCATCCAGCACGCGGTGCGCAAGCCCGACGGCACGGACGACGCGCAGGCCAAGTACGACGAGTACGCGCGCATGATCAACACGGAAGCTTCGCGCCGGGCCACGCTGCGCGGCCTGATGACCTTCCGCGACGACGTGGAGCCGATCCCGCTCGACGCGGTCGAGCCGGCCAAGGACATCGTCAAGCGGTTCGCCACCGGCGCCATGTCGCTCGGCTCGATCTCCACCGAGGCGCACGAGACGTTCGCCAAGGCGATGAACCATCTCGGCGGCAAGTCCAACACCGGTGAGGGCGGGGAGGACCCGGCCCGCTTCCTGGACGACCGCCGCTCGGCGATCAAGCAGGTCGCCTCCGGTCGCTTCGGCGTGACCGTGCACTACCTGGTCAACGCCGACCAGATCCAGATCAAGATGGCCCAGGGCGCCAAGCCCGGCGAGGGCGGTCAGCTGCCCGGCCACAAGGTCGACAAGTACATCGGGTCGATCCGGCACTCGACGCCGGGCGTGGGGCTCATCTCGCCGCCCCCGCACCACGACATCTACTCGATCGAGGACCTCAAGCAGCTGATCTACGACCTGCGCTGCGCGAACCCGAAGGCCTCGGTCTCGGTGAAGCTGGTGTCCGAGGTGGGGGTCGGCACCGTCGCGGCCGGCGTGGCGAAGGCCAACGCCGACCACGTGCTCATCGCCGGGCATGACGGCGGCACCGGCGCTTCGCCGCTCAGCTCGATCGTGGCGGCCGGCATCCCGTGGGAGATCGGCCTGTCCGAGACCCAGCAGACGCTGCTCAAGAACCAGCTGCGCGGCCGGATCGTCGTGCAGACGGACGGCCAGATGAAGACCGGGCGTGACGTGGCCGTCGCCGCGATGCTCGGCGCCGACGAGTACGGCTTCTCGACGGCTCCGCTGATCGCGACGGGCTGCATCATGATGCGCGCCTGCCACCTCAACACGTGTCCGGTGGGCATCGCGACGCAGGACCCGGAGCTGCGCAAGCGGTTCCAGGGCCAGCCCGAGCACATCATCAACTTCTTCTTCTTCGTCGCGGAGGAGCTGCGCCAGATCATGGCGTCGCTCGGCGTGCGCAAGGTCGACGACCTCATCGGGCGCGTCGACCTGCTGGAGGCCAGCGCCGCGATCGACCATTGGAAGGCCCGCGGGGTGGACCTGAGCAACGTGCTCGCGTTCCCCGAGGACGTCGACCCGTCGGCACCGCGCCACCGCGTCGAGCCCCCGCCGTACGTCCTGGGTGACGCCCTGGACTGGGAGCTGGTCAAGGAGGCCGAGCCGGCCCTGGTGCGCGGCGAGCACGTCTCGATCTCCACCAAGGTCCGCAACGTCAACCGCACCGTCGGCGGCATCCTCTCCAGCCACATCGCCAGTGCGTGGGGCGCCGAGGGGCTGCCCGAGGACACCATCGAGGTCGAGCTGACCGGCTCGGCGGGCCAGTCGTTCGGCGGCTGGCTGGCGCCCGGCGTCAGCTTCCGCCTGCACGGCGACGCCAACGACTACACCGGCAAGGGCCTGTCCGGCGGCACGCTGACCGTGATGCCCCCCGAGGGCGTCACGTTCACCCCCGAGGACAACGTGATCATCGGCAACACCGTCCTGTACGGCGCCACGAGCGGCAAGGCCTTCTTCCGGGGTCTGGCCGGCGAGCGGTTCGCCGTGCGCAACTCGGGCGCCAGCGCGGTGGTCGAGGGCGTCGGGGACCACGGCTGCGAGTACATGACCGGCGGTCGCGTCGTCGTGCTCGGCCCGACCGGGCGCAACTTCGCCGCGGGGATGAGCGGCGGGCTGGCCTACGTGCTCGACGAGGACGGGCGCTTCGCCTCCCGCGTCAACGCCACGATGGTCGACCAGCTCGAGCCGCTGGACGCCGCCGACGCGATCGAGCTGCGGGCCCTGGTGGCCGAGCACGCCGAGCGCACGGGCTCCACCGTCGCCCAGCGGGTGGTCGACTCGTTCGACGACCTGCTCGGCTCCTTCGTCAAGGTCTTCCCGGCCGACTACAAGCGGGTGCTGGCCCAGCTGGCCGCGGAGGAGGCGGCCAACGCGGCCGCCACCACGCCCTCCGGCAACGGCTCCGGCAGCCCGGTCACGAGCGCGGCCCAGGAGGTGCGTCACGATGGGTGAAATCGGTGGGTTCCTGAAGATCGACCGGTCGAACGTCGACTACCGCGATCCTGAGCAGCGCAAGGACGACTACCGCGAGTTCCTGGTCGCCAAGCCCGAGCCCGAGCTGGCCGAGCAGGGCGCCCGCTGCATGGACTGCGGCGTCCCGTTCTGCCACAACGGCTGCCCGCTCGGGAACCTGATCCCGGACTGGAACGACCTCGTCTTCCGTCACCGGTGGCCCGAGGCGATCACCCAGCTGCACGCGACCAACAACTTCCCGGAGTTCACCGGCCGGCTGTGCCCCGCCCCGTGCGAGGCCGCCTGCGTGCTGGAGATCCGCGAGGGCAACGCGGTCACGATCAAGCAGATCGAGAACGCGATCGTCGACCGCGCCTGGGACGAGGGCTGGGTCACGCCGCAGCCGCCCGCGATCGACACCGGCCGCACGGTCGCCGTCGTCGGCGCCGGTCCCGCCGGGCTGGCCGCCGCGCAGCAGCTGCGCCGCGGGGGCCACCGGGTCACGCTGTTCGAGCGCGACGAGGCCGCCGGCGGCCTGGTGCGCTTCGGCGTGCCGGACTTCAAGATCGAGAAGTGGGTGGTCGAGCGGCGGGTGCAGCAGCTCGTGGCCGAGGGCGTCGAGCTGCGCTGCGGCGTCGACGTCGGCGTCGACGTCACGGTGGAGGAGCTCCACGACCAGTTCGACGCCGTCGTCCTGTCGACCGGCTCGCGCGTTCCGCGCGACCTGCCGACCCCGGGCCGCGAGCTGCGCGGCATCCACCCGGCGATGGACTACCTGTACGTGCGCAACCGCTGGCTCGCGCGCACCGACAACGAGCAGTCCCCGGTGCCGACGGTGCCCGCCCCCGAGCCGGTGGAGATCAGCGCCGCGGGCAAGCACGTCGTGGTCATCGGCGGCGGCGACACCGGCGCGGACTGCGTCGGCCACTCGATCCGCGAGGGCGCGCTCAGCGTCACGCAGCTCGAGCTGCTGCCCGAGCCGCCCGTCTCCCGGTCGGACGACCGCACCCCGTGGCCGCTGTGGCCGGTCAAGCTCCGCGTGAGCTACGCGATGGAGGAGGCCCGTGCCACCGGCCTCGGCGACGCGGACTTCTCGGTCGTCACCACGCACTTCGAGGGCGACGCGGACGGCAACGTCACCGCGCTGCACTACGCCAACGCCGAGGCGGCCCCGCCGTTCGCGCCCGTCGAGGGCACCGAGGGGTCGATGCCGGCCCAGCTGGTGCTGCTGGCGATGGGCTTCCTCCATCCCGAGCAGGAGCTGCTGGACCAGCTCGGCGTGGAGAAGGACCCGCGCGGCAACGTGAAGGCCCCGACCTACGAGACGTCGGTCTCCGGCGTGTTCGCCGCGGGCGACGCGCGCCGCGGCCAGTCCCTCATCGTGTGGGCGATCAACGAGGGCCGTCAGTGCGCGCGCATGGCCGATCGCTACCTCCACGCGCTGAACGCCGAGCAGGCCGAGCCGGTCCTGGTCGGCGGCGGCGACGCGGACGAGGGCCCCGACGGCCCGCCGCAGTCGGCCGGCCCCACGTAGGCCGACCGCTTCCCGCCGGCCGCAACGCTTCGCCGAGCCCCACCTCGATCCCGCCCAGCGGGATCGGCGTGGGGCTCGACTGCGTTCTGGGCCGGTCCGGACCGCCCGGGCGCCCGGACCGCCGCCCCGCTAGCCCGTGAAGCCGGGGGAGTGCTGGGGCACGTCGACCGTGGCCCCGGCCCGCCCGTCGCGGGCGTTGGCGGCGGTCGCCGTGGCCACGTTGCGCACGTGGCCGGAGGCCGCGCCCTTCACGAGGCGGGCGGTGATCGTGTGCTCCACCGACCGCTTGCCCTTGACGAGCTCGTGCGTCCAACAGACGCGCTGGCCCTTGACCGTCGCGCCCTTGGCCGTCACCAGCTTCAGCTCCCGGGGGAGGACGTCGCAGATGCGCACGTTCCGCACGGCGGCCGCGCTGGTGACGCGGTAGGTCAGCGCGTAGCGGACCGTCTCGCCGACGTCGACCGTGCCGGAGCGGGGCCGGACGAGCCGCTTGCGCAGCGTTGCGGCCGCCTTGGGCAGCTTCACCTTGGCGCTGACCGTGTCCTGGCTCGGCGTGGCGATGCCGGCGCCGGTGGCGATCGCGGTGTTCTTCACCGTGCCCGCGTCCTGCGGGGTGGCCACGACGGTGATCGTCACGACCTGGGCGGGGGTCAGCGTGCCCAGGGCGCAGGTGATCGTCTTGCCGGCGATCGCGCACGTGCCCTGGCCCGGCTTGGCGCTCTTGACCTTGACGTCGCCGGTCATCGTGTCGACGACCTTCACGTCCTGGGCGGCGAGGGTACCGGTGCTCGTCACCGTGACGCGGTAGGTCATCGACCGGTCGGCCAGCGGCGCGCCGGTCAGCAGCTCCTTGTCCAGGGTGAGGGCGGAGGCGCCGGTGAGGACGGTCTCGGCCGTCGCGGTGACGGGGTCGGGCCGCTCGGTCGACGTCGCCGCCGCGGTGTTGACCACGGTCGTGCCGGTCTGTGCGTCGGTGGTGCGCACCACGATCGTGACCGTCGCGTCCTTGCCCGCCGCCAGGGTGCCGATCGGGCACGTGACGGTGCCGGCCGCCTCGGCGCAGCCCGCCGTCGAGCCGTCGGCCACGAACGTCGTGCCGCCCGGCAGCGGGTCGGTGATGGTCACGCCGGTGGCCGTGGCCGGGCCGGTGTTGGCGACGGTGACCGCGTAGGGGAGGTCGCTCCCCGCCAGGGCGGTGGCCGGGCCGGTCTTGGCGATGGTCAGCACGCCCGAGCTGAGGATCCGCGTGCGGACCTCGTTGGAGGAACCCTCCGGGGTCTCGGCGCTGT
>Ga0247758_1001377_pt1 | contig 18421 bp, 17 predicted proteins | sample UWRJL156409C4_FD_180950 | JGI IMG/M metagenome (GOLD analysis project Ga0247758, IMG submission 180950) | Plant litter microbial communities from Arlington Agricultural Research Station in Wisconsin, United States - UWRJ-L156-409C-4 | ecosystem: Environmental > Terrestrial > Plant litter >...
GCCACGGAACCGCAGCGCGGCCGAGCACCAGAGCTTCGCTTGGCTGAGAGGACGGCTCCCGGAATACAACAAGACTTGATGGCGGTAATTACTGTGTTCTTGGTTGACTGCGTTGAATTCAACACCTACGAGGTCACGGTGCATCAGAGTTTCGCTTCCGGGCAGCTGGCAAGAACACAAGCCGAGGGAAGGGGCGAGTCTATTCCATACGATTGCGAGAGGCAGCCACCGGAGAGCCCTTTGCGCCTCGAACCCGCACAGAAAATCTTTCCTTGGACGAAACGGTGGAATTACATGCAAAAAGCCCCTACGCCGTGAGACAAGACCAGCGGGGGACGCCTCGCCCGAAAACAGCTCAAAACCAGGACCGGAGCGGCGGAATGGATGCATCTAAGGCACTGGTCTGGGTGGCGATTCGGTTATCTCTTGCAATAATGCTTTTCCACAAAAGTCAAGAGCCAAAAGTCAAAACAAGAAGATTGAATAATCTAAAATGACATATGCTAGGGCTAGATGGTAATATGTGCTAGATACTTCAAGCCATGCGCCAATGACAGACACCTCATCCCTTGGCAAAAGCCGCCTTGAAAGCTTCCTCCGCAACGCCAGCAATGTCAAGCACCTTTGCGTCGTATCCAGCGCCGCCTAGCACCGTGATTCCAAATGGCAACCGTGTCCCTTCCTCATCATTGTACATCCCCGCCGGCACGTTGACACCGCACATATCTACGACATTAGCGTAGTGTGTGAACGTCCCCAGCCTCGAGTTGAGCTTCAGCGGGTCTGCCGTCATCTGCTCAACCGTCGGATGCTGCGTCGTCGTTGGGACCACAAGCACATCGATGCCTCCGCGTAATGTGTCAAATGTCTGCTGTGCCTTGCGGGTCAAATCTATCTGCAGCGCTTGGTCCCGAAACACATCGTAGGCTGATGGTGGGTTTGCCAAGGCCCCGCCGAATAGCGCCTTGATGACGGGGTGGAGGTCCTCGAGCTTGGTTTGCAAAAACTCAAGACCGATGCAGGTCATGCGCTCGTGGAGAAGGGCGCCATCGTAGAGGAGGTCACCTGCGATCTCGAACGTCTTGTAGTCTACTGGGGTGAGGCGTCCGCCGCAAGAGCGGAGGATCTGAACGGCACGTGCAAAGAGGTCTTGGTACTTGGGCGTGCAAACTTCGAGGGCGGAGGGCGGTGGGATGGCAAAGGTGAAGCTTCCTAACCGGGGTCCGCGGAAGTCAGTCTTCCATGTGACGAGAGTGTGTGGAAGCTTCGAGAAGGGGTCGTCAGGGTCGTGCTTGGCGATTATCTGCCAGACCTTTCGAGCATCGGGGATCGAAGGCGCCACGACGGTGATGGTGTCGAGCGTACGGCAGGCCGGGACGAGGCCGCGAGCCGAGACAGTTCCCTTGGTGGGTTTGAAGCCGATGATGCTGTTGAACGCCGCGGGGACTCGTCCGCTCCCTGCTGTGTCGGTTGCGAGGCCGAAGGAAACAAGCTTCGCGCCAACTGAGACTGCCGAGCCGGATGAGGAGCCACCGGAAATGTATTTTTCGCTGAAGACGCTGTGCGGGACGCCGTATGGCGAGCGACAGCCGGATAACCCGGTTGCCAGTTGGTCCAGGTTCGCCTTGCCGATGAAAATTCCACCTGCGTCGAGGACATGCTGCACCGCCAAAGCGTGTGATGTAGGGGTGTAGGCGTATTGGGGGCAGGCGGCAGTGGTTACGATACCGGCTACGTCAATGGTATCCTTGACCGAGAATGGGACTCCAAACAGCGGTGGTAACGGCTTGCCCGAATATCGACCCGTCAATTTCTGCGCCGCCGCAAGCACCTTCTCCCTGGGCTCGAGATGGATCCAAACGGCCGGGTCAACGGACTGGTATTTCTCGATCCGATCAAACACAAAGCCGACAACGTCGGATGGGGAGACTACGCCCTTCTTGTATCGAGAAATGAGCTCATCGATCGGGGGTAGTCCATCGTCGGAGAGGATTGGCGGCGTCGAAGGGGGCGTGGTGTGGGCAAGAGCCTGAGATTTGCTGACCGCATCGAAGAAGTCAGAGCTCGTACCGATGAAACCGAAAAGACCATCTTGGCCGCAGACGATGTCCAGTGATGTGGCGACTTGTTGGGCGTCAAAGCCTTGGGTGCAGTCGTCGAGGATGCAGCACTGGTACCCGCGGTCGTTGCACTCGCGCAGCGTGGATGTGACGCAGCATCTGAAGGAGGATCAGCACATGTTGATAGGAACAAAACACCCCGTAGGCACTTACTCAGTTGTAACGCCTGCGAAGAGAAGGTGGGTAATCCCCCGGGAGAGCAGGATCCGGTGTATGTCGGTGCCCCAGAAACTACCCTTCCCAGGCTTGTCGATGATGACCTCGCCAGGCCATGGGGTTAGCTCTTCGACAATGTCGTGGCCGTATTCGCCCCTGACAAGGAGTCTTCCCATTGGGCCCTGGTCGCCGATAGTGAGGGTATGGTGGCCGTTTGGAGCTGATATCTGGCGAAGTCGTTTTGACGCGGGGAGGTCGGCCAGATCGGGTTGGTGCCCTTCGCGGGTGTGGACGACGTGCCCGCCAACAGAACGGAAAACATCTAGGACTTTCTTGACCGTTGGGACAATGGCTCTCGCCCTGGAAAAGATCTCATCGTTGCCGCATTGGATCTCGCCGAAGCCGCCAGGGTCAACAAAGTCGCGTTGGATGTCGATGATGACCAGCGCTGTTGTGGCCAGTGGGAACTGGAACGCATACGGCCGGGCACTGGGCAGCGATAACAGATTGGGCCGGCCTGCCATTGTTTTTTTTTTTTCGGGCTCTGGCTGCAAGTGATTGGGCGGCGCAGGTTGTTGCAGTCCAAGAATGTTGACGTCGATTTCGCTGTCAACACCCAAGACAAAGCGCTACCAAGAAAAAACCGACTGTCACCCGCAACACAGGAATTTGCTGTGAAGTCGGAAGGAGCGGGTGTCCGGTCGGCGGATGGCGATACGGAGCTGGCGTTGTCGTCGGGGTGCCCGAGTGCAATGCTTCGGCCGATCACCAAAACAGCGCGCGACAGCTCGGTCAGGGCGAGATTGCTACGGATAAGCAAATGTTGGTACCGGCGGCGCGGAGGGGGAAGCGAGGACCGGAGCTCGATCGGTATCGAAGGGCCGATGGCTGTCCAGCGGCCCGGTCAGGGAGTCGCCCGCTTGATCTTATCATTACTACATCACGCGGCATTGGTCGCCTGGACGGGCTGCAGCGTTGACGCAGGTCGACATGAGCCGTTCTGGCCATCCAATCCCAAGGTTGACTTACTTGTGGGGTTGCTTATCTTTAGCTGTTGACATGATAAAACTTGTGGTAGTGCGGGGTTGTCTTTGTGGTGCATTCGTCCAGCTTGGCGCACCCGGCGGGCCGACGGCCTCAAAGGAGAACGGCAAGGCCTAGGCTTATCACATCACAGGCCGTTCGGAATGCTGGGTGGCCTTTTTGAAATGCAGGAAGGCATTTTTAGCATACAAGAAGGCCTTTTCAGAATGCAAGAGGGCTGTTCTAAAATGCAGGAGGGCCTTGTTAACAAATAAAAAGGCCTTTCAGAATGTATGAGGGCCTTTTTAAAATGCAGGAAGACCTTTTAAATATACAGAAAGGCCCTTGTAGAATATATGAAGGCCTGTTCAGACTGCACGAATGTCTTTTTAGTCTTCATGTAAGTGTTTTCAGAATGGGAGATGGCCTGTAATAACGAGAGCTATGGGCGGTCTTTGCGGTAGGAAGGCATTCTTTACACTGGCTTAGGGGTCCCTTCCATTTAGCACGAGCCTTGATACAAAGGCCGCTGCCTGTAGGCGCCGGCGGCTCTTCATCCAGGAAATTTGCCATGACATTGCGAATAATGTTGTTTTGACACTCTACGGCCACACAATCGGCTGCTTCCGGATTCGCTTGAGAGATCGTCGGCCAACATTGGATTGTTGACATTTGCAGGGTGATCTGTGCTCTTCCAGCTGCATTGATAAATGCAGATACTTTCGGTCCCGTCCGTTCCGGTAGTTGGTGTCAAAATCGCCAGCTCTTTCATCTGGCTCAGGCTGGCTACCTACCGGCGGGCCGTCGGTGGCAGCAGCGTTGGTGATCTGTGAGGGGAGAGATCTCACCGCTGATTGGATGCTAATACTGAACTCGGCCCACTCTGTGATAACGGCTTATCGCTAACCAACAGAGCTCGCCGTCGCGTTCCTTCCCGACGGCGACTCCCCACGCGTCCCCCACCGACCCCCAGATCCAATGCAGTTTCGTGCATCGCTCGCGCAGTCACAGCAGCCACCATTGGCCGCCTCTAGAGCGCCCACAACGATGGGTGCCCAAGCTCCGAGCCCAAGGCTCCCTGCATGGACTGGGCTGGACCTGGGGAAGCGGGGAGAGCTGTGACTGGACGACGCGCGCCACATGCAGCTTGCGTGTGGAGGCCTACACCCCCCTTTTGCTGCTGTCTGGTTATCCGTATCTGCAGTCCACTGCCAGGTTACTGGGGCACGGCCGTCGGCGGAGCTCACAGCAGCACGGCTATCTTATCTCGCGGCAACCTCTTCGAGCTCTGGAGCTCTGGCCCCCGACGCCGACGTCCTGGACGAGGCGCAATTGCGAGTGCGCCATTCGCAGCGCCAGCATGAGGCGCACCAGCCTCCCGCCATGATAGGCCAACGGGGCTGGGCCGCCTGCGTTCACCCATGTCTTGGCGCCCACTGCTCTCCCCAGCTCCTGGAGATCGACTTTGACGAAGGGACACAGCATAAATGACATGACAGCTGCTGCTTCTCCATGTTGCTCTCGACCGGAAAATCACACCACCCCCTCCCTCGTCAAGTGATTGCGAGGGCAAGCCATCCATCCGCCATCCGCTGCACGTGCGAGAACCCGTTCGAAGCTGTCCACCGGCACCATGTCGCGGAGGATCTCCTCCATCAAGGCGGACTTGAAGTCCAAGACCACCAAGGCAGGATGGGTCCTACCTCGTCAGTCGGGATCGTTCGCCGACCCTGGCGCATGGTAAGCCTTCCACGCTCTTGCCTCAAGTCTCACATATTGAACTCAGCCGCAGGACAAACATTGACATGGATGTCACCCCCGAAGACCGCCGGACCTGGTCGGCCTGGACCATGGTAGGTTAATTCATTATATTCAATGTAGATATGGCTTCAGCTGACTGTCGGGAGTTCGGCTACTGGTTCTCCGACGCCCTCAATGCTCAGAGTTGGATGGCACCGGCCTCCATCATCGCCATCGGTCTGACCTGGTGAGTGCCCACACACCGTGTTGTTCCACAATATTGGCCTCTTGGTCCGTGCCCCCACATACAACCTTAATCCCTTTAGGGTTATTGGGGTCCTCGCCGTGTGCACGGACCAAGACTAAACCTGATATTGTGAAATAATACGGCACCTACCCAACACCGCGTAGCACATGATGCTCATGATGCTAATTCCCCCTGAGGCGCGAGGCCGTTGTCTGCATCATCTTTGGCAGCCTGGTCTGCACCGTCCCTCTCGTTCTCAACGGCATGGTTGGTGCTCGCCTCCACATCCCCTACCCGGTCGCCATCCGTCCCGCGTTCGGCTGGTACTTCTCTCGGTTCGCCGTCGTCGTTCGTGCCATCACTGCCTTGTTTTGGCACGCCATACAAACGTATACTGGATCGACCGCTATGACTCAGATGATCCGCGCCATCTGGCCCTCCTATCTCGACATCCCCAACCACATCCCGGAGAGCGTTGGCATCACCACCCAGGGCATGGTCAGCCATCTCATCTTCTGGAGTATTCAGTTCCCGATCCTCCTCATCCCGCCCCACAAGCTCAAGTGGTTCTTCGTTGCCAAGTGCGGTAAGTTCTGTCATGACGTCTTTTTATGATGGGTTGATGCTGACTCTACCCAGTGCTTGTTGTCACCACTTCCGTTGCGACAGTGATCACCATGACCAGCAAGGCCGGCGGTGCGGGCGACATCTGGAACTTGCCGTATGGCGTGCACGGCTCAGCCCGCTCGTGGCTCATTCTCTCCTCCCTGTCCAGTATCACTGGTGGTTGGGCAACCATGGCCACCAACATTCCCGATTTCACCCGCTACCTCAAGTCCGACAAGGGCGTGTACTACCAAGTGGCTTTCCTCCCGGGCATCCAGCTCATGCTTGGATTCTTTGGCATCATCTGCTGCTCCGCCTCCAAGGTCGTGTACGGCAAGTACATCTGGGATCCTCTTGAGATTGCCGCTCAGTGGGATGGCCCGTCTGGCCGTGCCGGTGCCTTCTTCGTCGGTTTGAGCTGGGTTGTGGCACAGATTGGTACCAACCTGTCGGCCAACGTCATCAGCTGCGCCAACGATATCTGCTGCCTCTTCCCCAAGTACATCAACATCAGGCGCGGTGTCATCATTGCTACTGTCACCGCTGCCTGGATCATGCAGCCATGGAAGATTATCCACTCGGCCCAGTCACTTCTCGCCTTTATGGCCGGTCTCGGAATCTTCCTCGCGCCCATCGCTGCGCTGCTGTCTGCCGACTTTTGGGTCGTCCACAGGCATAAGTACGATGTGCCAGGTCTCTACCGCAAGAACGGCCGCTACAGGTACAACAAGTACGGCACCAACTGGCGTGCCGTTATTGCCTTCCTCGTCAGCGTGTGCCCAACACTTCCCGGAATGTAAGTACCAACCGTTCATCAAACGTCACCAAGATGCTAACCGAACCCAGGGCCGCGAGTGTCAATCCAGACCTGGTCGGCAAAATTGGCGATGCTGACAAGTTGTACTTTATGTTCTACTTCTGGGGCTACACCAGTGCCTTTGTTGTTTACGCCGGGCTGTCTCACTTCTTCCCTGCCGAAGAGACCCAGATCCCGGAGACCATCTACGATGATGGCGACGTTATCTCTGGCGAGGCAGAGAAGGCCGACTCGGACACCCCTGATGACAAAAAGGGGTATGAGATTGACTCGTCGCCTGTTTAGCTGAGCAACGCGATGGAAATGGGCGGAGGGAGTTGTATTGGAGATGTGAACATGCGTGATGTGGTTTGGATGGCTTGAAGATACCCTCGTTAATGACAATTCTGTAATGATGTGCCACTGGAAATGCTTTCTTAACTTGAACTACCGTATTATTCCACAATATTGGCCCCCATGGACAACCCTAACCCCTTCAGGGTTATGTCGAGCGAAGGGTTGGGGTTGGGGTTCTTGCAGTGTGCACGGACCAAAGGTAAAGACCAATTTTGTGGAATAATACGGTATCTATTACGAAGCTCCGGCCAAAAGGAAGGGTCACCTCAGTCAGTGCGGAAGATACCTTCCTACTGTACAGACCACCCATAACTTTCATGATTCCAGGCCATATCCCATCCCCAAAACATCGACATTAATACTGAAAAGGCCTTCCCGCATTCTAAAGAGGCCATATTACATTTTAAAACTGAATGTTAAAAAGGCCTGTGATGTCTAAGCTAAGACCTTACCGTCCTAGAGCAAGACTATGTGGGAATTCTAAGATCGCATTTTCTCACAGAGATAAGAGACCCTTTCTGTTGGCCCAAGCCTTCGTAATTGTCCACCTTCTTCCGTTTGATTCTTCACGATAACACCCATTACTTCTATCATACATCATATTCCTTCTATTATCGTACAGCACCACTACGACATGAAACCCTTCTTTCCGTCATTATCGGCATCCTTGTACGGGTTCAGCCGGTCGATAAGGCTGGGCTTCTTCTCAGTTGACTCCGCACCAAGTCCAGTCGTACCTGAGGGCGACATCGTCGACTCCTTCGTGCTCGACGAAGAAGTCTCATGAACACCCTTGCCCTGAGGACATCCCTCAAAAGCATTGGTCCGAGCCCCGCTTCCGCCAAGCGTACCACCCGACTTCTGGAACTCGCTCATCGTGACCGGCTCCTTGGTCGAAGTCGGATGAATCCGCGCAGCATTATGATGCACCTCATGGATCGGAACCGCCGTGTGGATCACCTCCGGCTGAATCACCTCCTTCTGGATGACCGGCTGCACCGTCTCATGCACATGACTACACGCCACCTCACCGTCAGCACAACCCGACCCCCACCGGACACAAAAACGGAAAGGAAACATACTGATGCACATGCTCGCCTTGCACCGTCGGGTTCCGGCTCTGCGTGTGCTTCGTCTCCTCCACGGTGCGCGTATCATGCAGCTTTCCCACCTCAGCCTTCATCGCCCGCTCTGTGCCCTGCATGTCGCGGTGGTCGAACTCGCGGTGGACAGTCCCAGCAACGCGGTGCGAGTGCTGCTCCGGAAGGGTCTCGCTGGCCGCGACCGGCTGGACGGTGCGGTGGTAGTGGTCTTGGTGCACTTCTTGCTCGACCGCGGTAGAGACTTCTTCGTGCTGCGTAGGCTTGATGGTCTTTTGCTCCACGGCCGGGGCGGTCTCCTCGTGGACGGTGGTGTCGTGGTGGCCGGCCTTGGACATCATGTCGCCGATCACCTTCTTGGTCTTGTCCATGGGCATGTTGGCGGTTTGGGGGTTGTGGATGGGGTGGTTGTGGGGTTTGGGGATTGTTGAGTGAGATGAGGTTGATGGGATGATTCAAGGAATTTGTCTTGGCCAGGGGAGGTTCTGTTATATCCGGAGGGGGAGGAAGCTCGAACAGTGACGTTGTGCGAACGGCATGAGGTCATCCAGCCATCAACATTAGCATCGAGCTAAGACCCGCCCCTGCTTGACTAGCAAGGTTGGACAGTTGGAACGCCCCGAACCCTATTGCGTCATGGAAACCAACGGCGGACACTTTGGAGCTCGTTCCTTCGGGGCTTGCGTGCAGTGTGTCGCAATGGATCGGTGTATTTACCGCCGATCCAGGGGTGGGCACTTGGGTAGTTAGCATCGACGACAGACGCACCGACAACAGAGTTTAGAAACGCATCATACACGACACGCGTCTGACGGACACAGCTTCGGAGACTTTTCCGTGTGGCTAGCAAGTCCGCCCGCTGCTCAGCGCAGGCTCGATCACAGGCACGCAACGCGATTTTGGTGGTCAGAATGAACGCTTGCTTTGAGGGTTGCAGAGAGGTGCATCTTCTGAAACAAAGGGCAATGCTCATTCCAACAAGCACGATTGTCAAAGCATATGGCAAGATGATTGCCTCGAGGAGATAACTATTTCGAGAATTGTTGTCATACCGTCGCCGTACATTCACACCGATACAATCCCTCTCATCACAATGGCACAACAGCGCGGCACCGGCGAGGCAAACTCTTGGACCACAGGCGAAAGGAAGACGGCGGACCTCGATCAAACTACGACAGAAGCACCAAGTAGGATCCCATCAGCTGTATGACTGGGTGCAATATCTGACACAGAAACCGCCCAGCAATCACCCAGGAGACAGTGAAGCCCTCCCGGCACGAGATAATCGACGAGCAAATTGAGCGAGAATACCATACACACGAAGTGTTCCCCCAAATCCAACCAATATACCAGAAGGAAGTCTTGCCAGCGCGGCACTACGTGCAGGACCAACAGGGTAAGCTCACCGAAGTAGCCGAGAAGGACGTACCGTTGTACATGGGCCCCAAGAAGGGCAGCCCGGAGCAGGAGGAAACAGCGGAGAGTACATTGGCTGCGTCGACCACGGCAAAGATGCCAGCGGAGCGCGGCGTGCATACTTATGAGAGTCATGAGGGTGGTAAGAGGAGCATAAAGCAAAGAATTCGGGATCACGTGCACAGACATTAACTTTGATAGGGGTTGAATCGGAATAGGACGTATTTGGAGTTTAATGCAATGGAATTTCGTGGCACACAGCTTGCGTCCCAACTGCCCTGTAAAACAAGTACCCGATGCTAAGCGAACGCTCTACCAACTGAGCCACACGCCCTGATGAGATGCTGATGTTGAAGGTGTCTCGTAGCTCGCCCCTAGGGCGGGTGGGTGGGGGAAGTTGTTGGTTCAAACCAATGTGTATGACGCGATCTAGGAATTGCTGGTTTCCACGATCTGATTTCCAGTTTAAGCCCCTGAACCAACGAGAATAGCAACGTAAACGCCAACCTCAGCCCTATTCAAGTATGAAATGGGTCAGCGCAGCCCTTGTGAATGAAATCAGAGCGCTCTTCATAATGAGCGTCAGTGTACCCCTGGCAAGCCTCTTGAGCAGTGACAAGCACTGGTAGAACCTTGCCATCAATCCTCCGCCGGAGTGTCTGGCCTGTTACTTGGTTGCTGTGGGAGAACATCGGGATATCAGTCAAAGTCACGCCAATCCTAACATAGGAGATCGGGTTTACATCACCAGGCAGCATACCATCCCCATTGTCGTCTACCCCCGTGGACTTAATGCTTGCGGATACGGAGGTGGCAGCGTCATTCTGGCCCTGGGCCATTATCGTGTCGAACGTCGACTTGCTGAGAAGAAAGGTTTGGAGGGGGTTTGAGCATTGACACAACGGCTCATTCTGTAGAGGCATGGGACGATTACATGAGTGTCCTTATGTGGACATTGAGTGTTGGTAAACTAACTGCGGTCGTGGGAGTAGAACTCCCATCCGTATCACTGGGAGCATTGGTCTTCGGATTGGAAGTCATCTCTTCTGCTGTTCTCGAGGTTCCCGTGGGCTTCTGGGTCAGGTTGCGCTGACGGAAGGGTAGCTGTTAGGCAACAGACGGGTCAGGGTTCTGATCAAGAATCACTAGCAGAATAAAGGCGCATGCCGTGGTATGTTCTCAGCACAGCCCTGCTCGTTGCTAGCGCCGCTTTGATGAGGGGGCAAGAACTCCCATCCACAACTAATCGCACATCGCACACCAAACAGTCCAATAACTAGGCCAAACCACCATCATCAGCCTCCGGCTCCCTCTTCCACAACACCGCCGCCCAGCGTCTCAGCCAGATCCTCCCAAACCCGTCTCGCCAGACGGCCATACAGCTGATAGCGGGAGCTCACAGCCCTGTCTTCCAAAAGGCTTTCCCGAGACTAGCAAGTGCGTGTCGTGGAGAAGGTCGCGGACTCGCTGTGGGGTGTGTTTCTTCTGATGCTAGATGTGTCCGCAGGGGCGTTTGTGGCGTCATAATTTTTGTGTGCAAGTCTGAGTCGACAGTGGAAGTCCATGTGCGGGATGTGAGGAGGTGTCAATAATGTGAAGTTTGCTAATCTGATGTTTTGGGACAGCGGCGGAGGATTTGTTGAAGCTGGAAGGCGGTCGGTGGCTTCAACTGCGGACTTGGGGTCGATAAGCAACGTGCTGCTGCTGCTGCAGAAAACAAAGCAATTTTGGTGAAGACCACAGTAAGCCACCTCGGGTAATATGTGCGTTCATGACGGAAATGCAAATTGACCTATAATTTCAACAACACCCAATCCACAAACCTGCAACCAGTCTCCCATCATCTCTCATACCTAAGCTATATCTCACGATCCATCAGTGCAACACACCGAACTCCCGCCACCCACCTATCTAGTTAGTCCGCCCCAACAGCCGATTCGCAACATCACTCACATATGAATCCGTCGCGCCCCTCCCATCACTCAGATTATTCACATTCACCGACCCCGAATTATATGCCCTCAGCGCCTTATAAATCGTATCCGCCGTATCCGCATCCCCAAACTCCTTCAAATTCGCCTTAAAATGCTCCGTCCCCGCCCGCACCATACTCGTAATTTGCGCCTGAGTCAGGCCATGCCGCCCGGGAAAGCCGGGACTCCCATCACACTGCATCAGCCCCGCAGTGGCATGACCGTCGCCGTTGAAGGTGGTCTGCACGCCGACGTTGCCGGTGCTTTCCTGCATGATGATGCAGAAGATGACGCGCTCCTCGACGCCGAGCTTGGCACATTCGAGCACGGCGTTCCAGATGGCGCCGATGTCCGGGCCGGTGTCGCCCGTGGCGAACATGGCGGTCTTGTTGGTGTTGAAGATTTCTTCGAAGGATTTCCATTGGCTCATGGGGGGGAAGGAGGAGGAGGGGCCGGAGAAGGTGGTGAATCCCATGGTGAAGTGTGAGGTGAAGTGTAAAGATTCAAGATGGGTTAAGGTCTTGTGTTTTAAGTTGCGGTGATGATGCCTTTGTAAAAGGTAGGTAGGTATTGCCAAGTGTTGATTTGCGTTGGATATGAGATAGAGATTGGGCCAAGACGCAGCGGGAGACCCGACTTTATACCACTGTATGTGCGGCGAAGAAGACATCCAAAATAACATTATTGGGTCACTACATCTCCGGTCACCAGATATTCTCACGAGGCAAAAATACGAGGCTGTGTTCGGCCGCTCTGAGAGCGTTGCTTACCCCAACCGAGCGAACCACCGACGCGATGAGGCATGTTGGCTCCGCTGACCTCCACATTCTCCTCGAATACCCCTTTCGGCGACGCTCACCGGAAGCTGAGTAATCCGGTCCTACCCAAGTCATAGCCACAAGTTTGTGCGTTCTACAAATGTGGTTCGCCAATGGTAGTATCGGACCGCCCGTCAGCTTATTATTGGCTTCTCCGCGGTTGTAGAAACCGCCGACAAGAATACACAGCAGTGTTCAGACTCGGATACTTGTAGCTCCCGACGAATTAAATGATTACTAAACTGAAAGAACCCGCGGCAGGTGAACAATCCCTGATAAACCACAGATAGTACCTCAACAGGTTGCTGTTCCTCCAGCTTCTACTAAAAACGCTTGCCAGAACCAGTGGTTCTGTACGTACCTCGTACCTATTTGAAGCATGTCCCTGCAGCCACAGCGGTCACTAACACGGGTGCTATCAAATGTGCTGTCAAGCCGTTAGCAGGGCCAAAAAAATACGAACAGGCCGTCGTACAAATGTGCCGTATGCACGGTTCGTCTCAATGGGAGGATATTGTTATGTGGGAGATAGTGTGTCAGGCCAGAATTAGGATGGCGTCGTACAAGTGGGCCTACATCCAATTGAGGTGTTCCACGGGTTTCCGCTGTCCTTCCCAGTCATTCTGGGCTGCGAACGCGGTCGAGCATTCTGGTACGTAGCGGACACCACGACTAACAATGAGACCAACTGCAGGTCTCATCGTTCAATTCTGTGTGGTTGTGTTCGCCTGGACCACAAGCACCAGGCACATGCTGGACCATGGGGTCCGGGACCCACACCCCGCAACGACACCTCCGAGCCCGCTAACACGAAAACGGACCGGGCTCCGAGACATCCGACGAAAACACGCCGGGGGCATCCTGCAGGCCTGCCAACAGGTCACCAACCGGCCCTTGCACCGCTGTGAATTCGCCGCCTGCCACTGTGAATTTCCCTGAGCCCGAAAACCTATATAAAGACCTCCTCCCTCCCGATTTCTGTGCATTTCTTTTCTTTCTCTTTTCATACTTACCTTGCCCAAGTCTGGGGCGATCAAGAACTCCTCAGACTATAGTGGAGAGCCTGCATTGCACATCGTGGCGCGCTCTTCTATGAATTGTCCTTCGGGGCCGTTCTGGGTGGAATTTTTGGTACCCAACCTCTTTTTCACTATGATCGCTGCTTTAGTGGCGACATAGAGAAGAAGCTTCTGCCGTTTGTCCTGATTGCTGGTGTTTTTTGGGGTTTGCGACCGTTTGGCAGAATTTTCACGGGCGACCGAATTTCGCTGTGTGTGTGGGTTGGAGAAGCGTCGCGCCATGATGAAGAGGAAGTTCCGTCTCGATTTCCTGCGCAGGTGGCTGATTTGCAAGAGGAAGAAGCAACTACTCTGCCTGCAATCTAGGCTTAGTTTCCTGATTTGTTTGCTTGTCATTTTGGCTTTTTTCCGCCTCTAACTTGCGACCGCGATGGTGCACCGTGTTTGCGTCGATGCTTGAAGAAATTGCCCCGCGCTTACGGTGCGTCGCGCCAGGCTCCAGCGCCGTTGGGGCTCTGTCGCGGCGAAGCCAATCACGACGACGATTGCGAGATCTTTTGCGACGACTTGCCGGTTGACTCACAGCTTGATTGAAGAGAAGATACGGACTGCAATCGCCATTTTTACGGGCTCAAGTTGCAACTGCTGGGCCAGTCGCGCACGCAAGATCTCACGATCGCAAACACCAAGATGCCTCCACTAGAGCAAGCGCCGTCGCGCTCCTTCAACTTCGAGATCGACAACTCGATCGCGCCATGGACCGTCACCCTCCGCCAGTGGCTACAAGAGCGCGACCCTGCGTCCGAGCTCGACGGCCTCGCAACCGGCGCCGTCGTCTTCAATGCTGACGGGCGCGTCCTCCTCGTGCAGCGCGCAAGCCACGACTCCATGCCCAATCGATGGGAAGTCCCCGGCGGCGCAGTCGACGAAGAAGATGAGACCATCCTCCACGGCGCAGCACGCGAACTGTGGGAGGAAGCCGGACTTGTGCTGACGCGCATCTTGCGCTTCATTCCTGAGGGCGGACAAGACCGCGGACACGACATCAGGTTCGAGGTCATGGGCAATCGCTTCACGAATCGGGCAGGCACGAAGAAGTTCTGTCGCTTTGCGTTTGAGACTGAGGTGGAGAGCTGTGACAGAGTTGTTCTCGATCCAAATGAGCATCAGGATTATGTTTGGGCTACGGAGGAGGAGGTCCGCGACGAGAAGATCGGCGATCGTAAGATCCCGCTGACTGGCCCGGCGGCGCGGTCGATGATTTTGACGGCGTTCCGGCTGCGCAAGGAGGGGTTGAAAATTGCTGGCGCATGAGCAGACATGCTCGCTCTGCAAAAATTCAAGTGCTTGCATTTGGGTTTGAGCGACGGCTGCGTTTTAGAATCGTTCCTTCCCAAAATTAAGCTGTCAAAATTGTCGTTTGTTGGACCCATGACGTCAGTTGCTTATCCCACGATTTGAAGCCATTCGCGCGTAATTCGGCGCCTCTCACCGCTTTTTCTGCCGCCAAACCCCTCCAAAACGAGACCTTCAACCTAACGAGCCTAGGCCAACATCCAGAGCACCCAGCATCACCTCACCCCCAACAACAACCAAAACACCCACCACCATGTCAATCACCTCCGTCGCCCTAATCGGCGCCACCGGCTCCCTCGGCTCCGTCATCCTCTCCGCCCTCCTCTCCCACCCCTCGCAATTCAAAATAACCATCCTCCAGCGCTCCTCCTCCCCCTCTCCCGCCCCACCCAGAACAACCCTCATCCTCATCCCCGACACCTTCCCCATCGCCGAACTAACCACCGCCCTCCTCCCCATCGACGCCGTAATCACCTGCTTCCCCCTCACCTCCGTCACCACGCACCTGCGCATCGCCTCCGCCGCATTCGCCGCCGGCGTGCAGCGCTTCATCCCCGCCGACTTCGGCAGCGTAGACTCGCGCTCCGCGTACGCAAGGGAGCTGGTCCCGCTGTTCGGGAAGAAAGCCCAGGTTCGCGAGCTGTTGGAAGAGTTATCGACACAACGGCCCGATTTCGGGTGGACGAGTCTGGTGGTGGGGCATTTGTATGATTGGGGTTTGGGCAATGGGTTTTTGCACTTCTGGCCGGGGGAGAGAAGGGCTGAGATTCTGGGGGATGGGAAGGCGAAGAGCAGTTTGAGTACGATGGGGAGGGTGGCGGAGGCTGTGGTGGGGATACTGGGGGCGGAGGAGGGGGTGTATAGGGACGGGATGAAGGGACGGGTGCTGATGGTGCAGAGCTTTTGTGTCTCTCAAGAGGAGGTGTTGAGGGTGTTGGAGAGGGTTGTGGGCGGGGAGTGGAAGGTGGAGTACAGGGAGACGGGGGAGTTTATTAGGGAGAGGAAGGAGGCGGCGGATGCGGGGAGTAAGGAGGCGATTGAGGATTTGGTGTTTGCGCTGGGGGTGGTGGATGGGAATTGGGAGGGGAAGGAGGACTTTGCGATGGGGCTGTTAGGGCTGGAGGATGAGGATTTGGAAGAGGAGACGAGGAAGGCGTTAGGTGTTGTTTGAGGAGTGTAGCCGGCAGCACAGAAGCTTTGTTGGCCAGCAGTTTGGTGAAAGTTGTTTTGCACGGGGGACATCAGCGGCATTTCTTGATGGCCGTCTTCAGCGTCCACCTTTCAGCTTCCATCTCTTCGGTGGCAATATCCAGATCACTTCCCTTCGCCACCCCCGCTTGTGCCGACAAAAACAACCAGTACCGCGGCGTATGTTGCTGTTGCCGTGATAGTGTCCTTGTTGTCTGTCTCGAACACCAGGCCTACCGCAAGGGCGAAGAGGACCACAGCCACAGACACGACAATGAGACTTTTCACTGGCGATGGGTTCAGCACCATGATGACCATCGGTACAATAAGAGCGCAGCCACCAATGACCCCGATGATGAAACGTGCCGCCTAGTTGGTCTTATCGAGCCCCGCTGATTCTTAGTTGACTAGCTATCGAGTTGTTTCGATTCAGCCAACAGATCTACACCAACGTTCACGAGCCGCTCAAGGAACTAGAGTCATCCCGAATTGCCCCTAGAGAACCCGTGGACTTCACGCCTTATCAGTCGGCCTTCGAGAATATATTGAGCAGCATGATGGTGCAATTGAGACCATGGGTTGACGAGTTTGTGAAAGCCCATCCTCCGGAGGATCCCGTCGAAGTAGAACGCCGGCACTTGGAAATGCAGGAGATACAGGAGCGCTGGAAGGAAAGACAGCGGCGCGCATGGTGTTCGTGCTTCGTTGTGTGATGGAAAAGGTTGTGACAGGGGAACATTTCGGCTAAAAATACGGCAGGCTTCCCAAGTCATCGTGAAGAGGGGCCAGTGTCTAACATATTACGTATGTACCCAATCAAAGTGGTCTCGCGGACACTGTTCCCGGAGGCCTGCACCTGCGCATTTGACCTGCAGGAAAGGCCATCAAGGCGACCCCTCACATCAATATCAGCGCTTTCAATCCCGATGCAGCACAACCACAATGCCAGTCTCCAAAACAACCCCAGCCAGCTCGAGAATCAAATATCCTCGACCGTATGATGGCCCGAAGCTGTCGCCAAACATCGCAGTCAATTCAAGTGAACTGCTTACAACCATACTCACCCAGCTGGGCATAGTCGCGATCTGGTCGAAAGCCACGATGACAGTGGGGCTACGGCACCCTAGACGAAAATCCAACGGCACCCCGATTTTTCGACACCATTGTCGAATGTGGGAACAAGATCACCGAATCCTTCCATTCGCTGGAGGACCATCTACATTTCAGAAAAGAAGAGCCGTGTAGGTAGGCCATCCGCCACGTGCGTCAACTGGCGAAATCTGACAGTTACCATCACCAACCATCGAATTCCTCCAATACCGCAGTCGAGTAGACAAGGAGATTCTAACACCGGTCTGAGAATTCGTTTGTTGGGAAGAGACAGCGGGCAAGACGCTCGACGGGGTTTCTGACTACATGGGACTGGCTGCGGTATATGGGCCTATTCTTAACGACATTGTTCGTGGGGTTGTCGAGGAAATTAAGCGAGTGCCTGACGTGTCGCGGGCGCGTGCCGAGGCTTGGGAGGCTCATCTCCTTGCGTTTTATCGGGCTCAGATGGGAGAGATGACAGAGTATAAGATGTGCGGCTATCAGATCATCTGATGGATGTGTCGGAGGTGGGCGGGTTGGGTGTTGCCTAGGTAATTAGGCACCTGAGAGTACTTGTGAATGATCTAGTTAGTTCTCTTGCATAGCCAAGTAAGGCACGACCCCATGCAGATACTACCCGGGGGAATATGCCACCACATAGTTAGACATAGAGCAATTAAAAGCCGGAAAAGCCGGATTGAAACGGACATGGACCGCTAAGATTCTGAAGGAGTTCCGAAGGATCCCGGCGCTTCAGTGCTTACATCGGTACCAATCGTACGGAAACGCTAGGTAGTACCGTAAACCGTGGCTGATATCCCAGATGATCAGCAATGCGGTTCTTTCATGTGGGCGGGCATTTTGGATTTTACGTGCAGGTGTCATGACACACAAGGGGGCCTCAGTAAGAGGGATAAAGGTGCATAGGGCCTATCATATGGAATAATAAACTGAAACCAAAAGCAGCATTATTACCCTACCAATCTGTTATCTTATATGTCAGCCGAGCCCCTGCAACGCGGTCAATACTAGTGTCTAATGCGGATATTCGTAATCCTTTGCTGACCCAACAAGCCACTGCACTCGACAAATTTGGCGAAGAAGCCAATGAACCCCCTGCTGCAATTTCACCCACGTGACAAATGACGATCGTTTCCCAATCAACCACCTTTTCATCCGCGTCACTTTCGTGGTTTCTGTTCTTCCATCTCATAACGCCCAACGCCTCAAATCGCGGCCCAGCCACCCCGCAGAGGAAGCATCTCGCGCTTTCGTCGCACCACCCACGATGGCGTCCAATTCTACAACGACCGTCCTGGGTCACGCCGCGAGCCTCACAACAGCGCAATATGTCGGCCTCACCGCCGCCGTCCTCCTCATCTCAGTCCTCTACAAATTCTCTTCCCCCCCAATG
>Ga0247758_1001378_pt1 | contig 18420 bp, 22 predicted proteins | sample UWRJL156409C4_FD_180950 | JGI IMG/M metagenome (GOLD analysis project Ga0247758, IMG submission 180950) | Plant litter microbial communities from Arlington Agricultural Research Station in Wisconsin, United States - UWRJ-L156-409C-4 | ecosystem: Environmental > Terrestrial > Plant litter >...
TCGTTCACGTATGGAGGCGGGGAGACTGTGCTGGAGGGGGTTGAGCTTGTAGTGCATATGGGGGATAGAATCGCGATTGTGGGGATGAATGGCGCGGGGAAGTCGACTTTAGTGAGGCTGCTGACGGGGGAGGCGACGCCGGGTGTGAGAAGGGGGACGGTGAGTATGCATCCGAGGCTGAAGATGGGGTATTACTCACAGCATGCGGTAGAGAGGCTGAGAGGGGAGGCCGGGGTTGCCGCGGAGAAGGGGGAACACCCGCTGACGGCGCTGGGCGTGCTGGCGGGGGATACGGCGGGAGCGATGAGCGAGGCCGAGATGAGGGGGCTGTTGGGGAGTTTTGGCCTGTCGGGAAAGGCGGCGAGCGATGTTCCGGTCGGGAGGCTGTCGGGAGGGCAGTTGGTGAGTGTCAAGCTTTCTTTCCTTTTCTCGATCCGAAAATGAATGATAGAGCGTAAGTTGATAACCAACATTGTGTAGGTCCGACTGGCGTTGGTTCGGATCGTGTGGGATCACCCGCATTTGCTCATCCTAGACGAAATCAGCACCCATCTCGACTTCGACAGTGTCAACGCGCTAAAGGAGGCGTTGGTTGATTATGACGGAGCCGTGGTGCTTGTCTCGCATGATCGGTATCTGGTGCGGTGGGTTGTTGAGGGCGGCGATGGAGAATGTAGCGACGACGAAGAGATTGGTAGCGAAACTGAAAGGAGGGGAGACGTGTATTTGCTCCATGATAAAAGTCTGAGAAAGTTGGAAGGGGGTGTTGATGAGCTGGAAGAGGAGCTGTATGTGCGCCTAGAGAGCACGCGAATCTTGAAAGAATCGCAAACTAGTAAGTAGCTGTCAATATTTGTAGTTTGTTGTTTTCGGCAATGAGAGAGAAACCTACTCAGGATTCGGCGAAAGAAGGGTCCCCTAGGCAAGCTCGTGCGGAAGATATCTTCCTGCAAGACAGGCCCTGGATTCCAATGCTGCCAATCGGCGTATAGGTATTCTCAGGAGGCCTTTGTACCAATCATCACTCGGAATCGTCGTGTTCATGTCCGGCAGAATCGGAGTCAAGAGTCCCACAGGCAAGCTAGGACGCCCACATCTCAACGGCTCCAAAATAAAGCCTCTGAACTTCCACGAACTTGCACCCATTCCCGTAAAAGACAGCAAAATCGCCGCCCGCGCCCCCATCCGCTTCGTGCAGAAGTTTCGAACAGGGAAGCTGAGGAATGTATCAACAGTTGCCTCTCGCCATTCCAGTTCCAGCTCAAAGGCGATGTTCATGGCGCGGTGGCTGTATGGGGAATCGAGCATGTGCGCAAAGCATCGGAAGAGGTAGTCACAGTCGTTCGTCCCGACGCTGTCCCAGTGGAGCGGACGAAGGCAGAACAGGTCTCTGTCGGGGCACGTAGTGATGATTTGCGTTTCACCGTTGGACATCACGATCCCGTTTGCTGGTACCTTCGCCGGTGCGGTTCTCTCCAAGGCAGCCTGCACCGACCGAGTCAACCTCATGACTGGAGATCCATTGGTGCGGGAACTCCTTGCAGCGCGCCTCCATTCGCTGGTTCGACTCCTTGCATGCTGTCCACAGGGCGCTGTTGTTTATATAGGTGGATGGGTTTGCCACCGTCCAGGAGGGCTCGGACGAGTCGGCTTGAAGGCGCGGTGCTGCCAGCCCCCGATGATATCCACCTATGCCGGCCATCGCGTAGCCTTTCATTTCTTCTCATTCGTCCTCATCCTCTGGATTGATAAGGGTGAAGATATGCACGCCGGGTCGATAGGCTGCATCACAAAGTCCCATATCATCTGTCTGAGCTCTGGCGGGAGCCGCTTCAGAACGCGAAATTTTGCCGGTGCCATGGCCGACGGCGTTGATGGGTCCTGATTGGGCATTCGCTTTTCTTAGGGGGAAGCTTCATTTATACCTTGGAGCAAAGCTGATGAAATATACTTTCTCCTCAAACTACGCCAAGTTCCCAACAAGCCTGAACTCAAAACACACACAAACCTTGAAAGACAGGGAGATCTGGTATTTTTGGGAACTTATGCTTCGGACAAACGAGAGGCATAGGGAAGGCGTATAGATTCCTACTTAGGAACCCCGAAAGAAGCAAGTAGGCTAAACATTCGAGAAGCATACCGTCTGCGATGACCACTCATATCCATGGTTAGTAAGATGCTCTGGGCGTGGCCATCTGCTAGCAATCTTCCAGAATTTGATTACGTCTGCCAAGCAAAAACTGTTTCGATGGCACGAGATGACCGTAACTGCAGCTTGGGAGACGGGGGTTGATTGACTACGCTTAGGCTTAGTCAGACTGTCATCCGTCTTCATATCATGAGCGCTTCATAACAAAGGCGCCGCCAGGAGGATGAGATATTCAGCATCACGACATCAGCTTCAGAATAGCTGGCCCGAACCGCTTGCAGGGCTCATACGTTCCCGATCGTATAATGAAGGCCCCGATCCAAAGGCCACTCGACCACTCGGCCGCGATCCTACTTTCCAAAGGACGAGATCGACGAGACACAAACTGAAAGCTGGATATTACCGGCGTCAACAGTTGCAGGTGAGACCGGCTCAGTCAACCTGACGCAGCAAATACCCGCTGCACGACATGTCGACCCTTGAGCTTCTGCAATATTGGCTGCCGTGCCCTCATGATCTGGAGGGAGATCCTGCCCACCGCTGTACGACTGGACTCACAGCGGCGACGGATCATCAGCGACAGATGCGTTTTTCGTGTCACTGTTGTGCGAGGCGCTGAGGGTTATCTGCCCTAGGAACGAGTTGCGTGTTGGCCATCGGCCTGCGGGCGAGTTCTCTCCTGGTCCTGTGACTGCAACTGTGACCACTGACCTCGTCGGTTAAAACAGCTGGACACGACAAGGACCAGACACCGCCAGTCATGGGATGGTGCGACCATCAGCTGGAGACCACGTGTTCCCGAGGGAGCTGGAAGGGCAGTCCGGGAGTCCACCGTGGTCCCCCGGTGCTCCGAAAGTGGGTGAGTGGCTGGTGTGGTCGCTGTCGGACCCGTCAGGTCGGAAGCGGCGCCACCGCCGAGAACAGCAAGGCCTCGTTTCCCCCCCCCTGAGGGCCAGTCCCGAACCAGCAAGGTTTCGCTTCTTGAGCGGCGTGAACCCCTGCGAAAAGGAGATGCGGTGTGAAGCACAGAGCCAGCGAGTCTCACAGTGCCCCGCGCATGCGCGCTTCTGTGGAGGGGCAATGACTGCTCTGCTTGCTGCTTGCTGGTCTACTTGCTTTTTGCGACGGGAAAAGGAGGGAGCCCGGCACGCCGCGGGCGCTAGCTCAGGGGGGAGGCCCCCTTGAGGGCGGCCAAGGGGGCGCACACAAATATGTTATTTTTATTGAATGAAAATTTTTGTCGGTGGTTTCTGACAGGAAGGAAGGATCCGACGGGGCCGACTGAGACCTTGGTTGCTTGGGAACCTGGGACATGTCCGTATCCGTCCAGCAAATTGCAAGCCTCACCTCATTTGAAATTTCGCATTTCGATCGTCGGCCACCGGAGGCTGATTGCAAACGGGTTCCCGGGTCGCGTCGCTGGGCGCTGGACGGGTGCCATGCTCTGCAACGCTCGAGCCATGGCAATGTGCGGTAAAGGGTAACCGTAATATCGTAATGTGGTGCTCGGTGGAACGGCCGCGTCCTCGGCGGGCAGGCTGCGGACAGGCTGCCCCGTCTCATCTACCAGAGGGCCTTTGGCATTTGTTCGAGAAAACTTCGACAATGCGTCCGTCCAGCGCTGGCACGTCTTGGGGCCTTCCAAGGAGAACCGAGCACTCATGCAGGCGAACCAAGGTGGGGCACGCCCCCTTTTAACCCACCCAAGCCAGTGGTTCGAGGAGCAGCTAGCAACCTTGGAGTGGTGGGGCTTGCCGGAAGCCAGCCGCGGAATCGAGGGTGGGGTTTGCTCGTCCAACCGCGAATATTGTCCCAGGACAGGGGGCTTTCTGGTGCCCTGGCGAGGTCGCCTTGACCCTCTCGCCAGCTGAGGTGGGAACAAACTTGAACGACCAGCTCGTTCGAGGCGAGTGTGAGCTCTCGCAAGCTGCAACGGATGCAATCGCACGAAGGAGGAGCCCGTCATGCAACAGCGACGAAATCGCGGGGCTCTCTTCAAACGCCACTGAGGACAGCAACAGAGGGAATGCCAAGGCGGCATGGAGGCATTGCCGGCTAGGACCGCGAACACCCATAGCGACCCGGCGGCCCCGGATTAGCGCAATTTCGCCGCCAGAACAACGCGACCCAAAGCAGTTCCGGAGCGTTTCTGCGTTAATTTCAGATGCGAACGAGAACCCCTCTACGAAGCAAACGTGGTGCCGAAATAGAGCGGGCACCTGGTCCTGGTCATCTGGTTGACTGACGCGAGCCGCGTCCGCACAGTCATCCAAATCGACGCGTGGGGCAAAGATCGAGATGAGATGAGCCAGCACGAAAAAAGATTCGAGAACGCTGGGCCAGGTGTTGCCGTCCCATTGTCCCTCTCAAATGCGCCAGGTCGAGGAAAATGGCAATCGACAGTGGTGGGTGGACTAGGCAGAAATGGCGTGGATACAGTGCACGTCATCCAGCGCATTCACACTGTCCGCGTCTGCCCCACTTTGGCAAGGAAGAGCTTGCCCGCGTCTCCGATGTCTCCCGTCGCTGCGGGTATGGCAGCACTGGCAGCACGGGCGGCCGTTGCTGCGTCGAGGCAGCGGGAAAGTGCTCGTAGGTATGCAGGCGATCATGTGCCACCGATTATCACAGGTCAGTGGGAGACGGAATGGAATCCAGCAGCTGGGGCGTGGGAGGAGTCTCGAGTCTTGGGCTGTCGCTAGAGCTGCAGAGCAACTGCAGCAGTTGAGGGGCCAAGGGGGCTGCTGCTACCCCTCAGCCGATAGCTTGCACCCCGCGTCTTTTTCGTCATGACTTGCCCCTCCTCGAACTGGAGTTGCCCTGCACGGATAACCAGCCTGGCTGACCAAGGCGAGCCCGGAAAAGCAGAGCATTTGCAGTGCAAGATGTGTCACGAGATATCGGCGGCATTGCCACAAGCAAGACGTTGCTCTCAGCCACTGGTTGACTTTGCGCACGTCGAAAAGCATTGGCTGGGAGTCCCGCCGTCGCAGCCTCATTCCCGCTGCGGCAGCGATGGGCAATGCAGCACAATCATGCAGGTCAGCGACTCTCACTGGGACGCCATGGCCGAGATCGCTATTTTCGGACGAGCTCAACAGCAGCTATCAGCTCGACGAGCCCGCCGTGCCCCGCGAGGACCGGCGATGGGGGACGGACGGATAGCCTACGCTACTGATACGGCCTCCAGCAAGTTCAGTGGTTCCGGGCCCGCAATCCACACCGCGATGCCAACTCATCAGCGTCTGGTGCGCTGCAGTTGGAACCGACATGGAGACCCTGCTCCCTCTCTCCGCAGTAGCTTCACGATGCGAAATCTGGCGGTCAGCTCCCGTTTTCACCCGAGCTGTTCCTCTGTGCAGGTCTCTTGCCCACATTGTAGAGAGGCATATCCATATGCTCCTGAGGCAGCGAGAGGCGTCGACAAACCGCGAAACAGCCAGGCCAATCTGCGAAAGTGAAGGATTGTCGAGTGGTGCCACTATCGACGCTCGGGGTTCGGGCCGTTGTGACAGTGTCTTTGATTGATCACGTTAGGAGGCAAAGTACTCAGGAGACGCGATGCTGCGCGCGCAGCGGGCGGGCGCTGCCAAATGGCCGAGGGGGGGCGACCTGGGTAGCTATCTCGGGCTCGGCCGCTCCCATTGGCTAGTGCTTCCCCTTTCCGCTCGGCTCGCCCCACCTGCACGTAAAGAAGAACAGCTTTCCTCGCGGGGCGAGGGGTTGACACGGTACCGCAGTACCAGCAGTAGTGTACAGGAAGCGTGAGGGGCTGCGTGAACTCACCGCTCTCTCGCAACAGAGACATGTCGCGATGTGCAGATGCCCAGCGGACGAGTCCCACCTGTGCAGAGGCAACTGAAGGAGCCCGCTGCTGCTGGCTGTTTTTTTTTTCCGGGCTTGTTCTGAGGTGACTGCAATCCCCCAGCCCGTCGAATTTTGTTAGTGCAGTCTTGTTCGTTTTTTTCTTGGGACGCTAAGCCTGATCTGGACACTCAATTTGGGTGGGGGGCTTTCCAGTTCACAAGGAGGGGCGGAGGGACCAGCACCCACCTTTCAGTTTTCGCTCTCCCCGCTCCGTCGCTCTTTCCCAACTTCCCCCTCTTTCCATCAACACCGCACCACCCCATCATCGCGACGACAACGCTCGACCGCCCCCAGTGCCAACAGTCTTTGCTTCCTTAAGCAAGACGACGACCCCGAGTCGAATTTGGCTATAGGCCATCTAAATCCCACCTCATCGTCGTTTTTCCATGATCATATCACCAATGAGCAGATTCACGTCGCAGAGTCAAGCAGACACCCTTTAAATCCCACGGGAGCGCGTGCGAGCGAGGAGCGAGGAGCGAGGAAGGGACTCAGACGATCTCAACTATCGTGCTGCGAGGGCCGACTATCACTGCCGAGTGCTGCTGTCATTGGCGACGTCGCCGTTAATTTTACTGCAACCGAGCTGTCGAGTTCTCCCACCGAGGTGCAGCAAGCGCGATAATCAACAAGATGCCTGGCGCAAGCGTGGCTGTCATGCCATCATCGGCAGCATCAACACCAACCTCTCGGAAGGCCTCACTCGTCCCGGAGAGAAAATACAAGTGCCAGTTCTGCAACCGGGCTTTTAGCAGAAGTGAGCACCGCAGCAGACATGAGCGATCCCGTACGTATTCGGTCCCCACCCCACCCCTCCTGTTCTCGCCCGGCGATCGCGGTCGCATCCCCGCCAGCCCACCGTCCGTGATTCCATCAGCCCGCTGACCGTCCCAATTGTAGACACAAAAGAGCGGCCGTTCAAGTGCATGAAGTGCAAAAGCACCTTCGTCAGACGCGACCTTCTGCTCCGACACGACCGTACCGTCCATGCCAAGGACGGAGGCGTTCCTCTTCACAGCGATGGCAAGCGTCGCGGCGGCCCCAAGGCGGTCAGAAGCGTCAGCGGCCCTTCCAAGTCGACCATCATCGACACTGGAGCTCTGGAGCAGATCGAAGCTAGCAGCGACGGTATTTTTGACGTGGAAACTGCTGCGATGCTCGTCGCTGACATGCAGCAAAAAGCGTCAGCGGCTGCGCGTGCTAACGGCGCCCACTACGATGGCAGCTCCGAGATGTCCTTCTCTCAAAACAGCACGTCGATGATGGACTCGTCGGTGACATACCCCAACAGCGCGATTGGGCTCTCTCAGTGGGACGGGTTCGTGAACCAAGCGGTGGACAGCAAGGCACATTCTATCAGCTCAGGCGGCTCTGGATCGTTCGACGCGCAGAATGCGAGCCACGGCGGCCTCGTCCCGGTGCTGCAAGCCATGATCAACTCGCTCCCGCCGTCGGGGACTGGTACGCCAACCCCGCAGTCTCCGTACATGGCGAACCGCGCCCACGCCTCGGCCGAGGCAACTCCCGCCCCCATGGGATTCAAGGCGCCCCAAGTCAACAGCGATGATGAGCGGGACATGATTCTGGACAATATCCGCGCCAGCGATAGCGAGCATGCCATCCCAGAAGGCTTCCGCGTACCCAGCCTGTCCTCCATGAACCGCTATCTGGCCACATACTTCGGTCTTTTCCATCACCACCTCCCGTTCCTTCACCCGGGTTCGTTCGAGCCAACACGAGTTGCGCCCCCGCTGCTCCTCGCGGTCCTCTCGATTGGTGCCCTGTACGCGTTTGATCAAGAGCCCGCCTACACCCTCCATATCGGGTCAAAAGTCATGGTCAACCAGTTCCTCCAGAACAAGGAGAACTTTAGCTCTCGCAAGTGTCCTCTCTGGACCATGCAGAGCTCTCTCCTCAACATGATCTTTGCGAGCTGGAGTGGTGATCCGAAGGGTCTGGAATGGGCTTGTTCGATCAAGTCCCTACTCGCCAACATGGTCGCTGGAAACCGGTACGAGCTGAAGCTGCGACAGGAGGGGCGCGATGGGCATCTGCCGACCCGTGCCGAGTGGATTGAGGATGAGGGCTGCAGACGTACTTACTACGCGGTCTACATATTCTTTGGTCTGCTGACTCTGACGTACAACCACACGCCTGCCATGAGCTTCAACGAGTTTGAGGATCTTCAGTTGCCCTCTACGGAGACTCTATGGAACCTGAGAGTTGCGGACGACGCCGCCTGGCACGATCAGTTCAAGGCCACGCCGGGTGTCACCTTTATGGAAGCTCACGACAACCTCTTCCAGGGGGAGACTTTGAAGTACAGCGCCTTCGCAACCCGCGTGATGATCAACGCCCTCTTCCTCGAGGTTTGGTATCACAAGCGCAGCCCCGAAGCTCTGCAAGACGTCGTCACAGAGTACAAGCTTAGACTCGCTCTCGAGACCTGGGAGAAATCCCTAGATCTTGTCGAGCCCGAGGCTGTCACTGTGCCGCTTAGCGCGCCGCACAAGGGTCACCCGCTTCTCTTCAACGCGAAGGCTATGTTCCGCAATGCGCGTGCCAGACTTGAGGTGGACCTGAAGAGCGTTCAAGAGGCGCTTCGGTACCACGACTCGTACGAGGTCGCCGCGGCCATGTCCAATGCCCGTGATCGGGTGAAGCGCTCCAGCGAGATGATCAAGGTCATCCAGGAGTGCTACAACTGTGTCGAGACTGCGGTCCGCCAGGGTGTCCGCTGGGTTGCAAGGACGTCGCCGACGAATTGGAGCATTGAGCATCCGCTGTGCGGAATGGATCTCATGATCATCCTCAGTCTGTGGCTGTATCGTCTGGAACATGACGAGGAGCCCGCGACAGAGGAGGAGTTGGTCATGTACAACCGAGTCCGCCAGCTGTTTGAGAAGGATCTGGACGATCCTTATCAGTCTCAGCTCAGCTCCGTCGTGGCGCGCCTCTGGAGCTCCATATTGGATGAGGTGGTTGTCTGGGGGTAAGTGCTTCTTCTCTGCCGGATGTAACTCGTTGCTAACAAGTCTTGCAGAATCACGCGTCTCATGGGCGAAGCTTTCCGACTTCATTCACAGGCCCTCGTGGGCTACGTGGACGACGTCGCCGTATCCCCGAGTGTGTCTACACCGTCCATGACCTCGCAAGGGGCCGACGAGGACAGTGTGTACTAGTTGTGATGACGTTGACGATTTCCTTTGTCGTCGGTGGGGTGTTAGGGTTTCCGTTCCCAGGCATATACCTCTTAAGCGATTTTCCTTCTCGTTTCCTCTCAGTTGTCAAATTTCCCCATTTCCCTTTCCGCGGAGTGGGTACTCCCTATGGTTAGGTTCCGGCGCGGGGGGCGGTTGGGGTTTACTTTCCTTGCTGATATTGTTTGGCTGCTACCTGTTTACATTTCACGTCTTTGCATCGTCACGGCATCAGGCAATAATGGGGGGCAGGTTTTGGGACAACCAGGTTTCGCATTGGTCCAGCAGGAATTGGGACCAACTCGCGCTCCAGGCGCACAACCTAATAATCTGCAACACACTGTTGGCTGGTCCCATGTGGAGGAAGGAAATTCGAGGGTCTTCTTCTCCTTCTCTCTGTCTCATTAGCTACAGCACCCCTACCGACTTTATTAATGGTCTGTTTTCTTTGTCCGTCAAGGCACTTTGGGATGGGAATATTTCCTCAACTACACTGTCCGTCTCACTATTAACTTTCTCGACTTCGTCTCTCGGATACCTTGTTCGATATACAACCTCGTTTGCCTTTTTTGTCCTTCTCGCATTCGTTCTGGCTTCACTTTCTTTCTCGCTTTTCCTTACCTGTTCTTACTTCTGTACTAGATTATTTGGTCGCGATCTATGGAGGTGGCTTGCGGGGTGGCGGTGTCGGGGAAGGAGGTTGAGGTATTCGGTTGGGCTTTGGCACACGGATTAGCCACGCAAGAGCTCGCTCAACACAAGATTGATAATTTCTGTTATTTCCTTGCTGTTGATATCTCATGAGGTGAGAGGGCGGAGGAGGTCTACCTTGTTATCTGGATCGCGCGACGGTGGTGTAAATATCTCGTTTCTGTCTAGGGAGCAAACCCCCAGTATGAATGAAAGCAAACAATCCACACTCCAACTCTGCGTCTTCATGCCGGGTACCTGCGCCCGTGATTGATCATACCCGTGATACCCGCGGCTTACACACGGCAGCCTCGACACGCGGGATGAGGCGAATCGGGCATCAAGAGCAATATCTAAGCACCCCTGCCACTTGTGGGCCCGGGACGATGCAGATAACTAACACAGGCAGCCTCGCACCAGCCGGCCGTCCACCCGGCCGTTCTTCCTATCTTACACTGTCAGGGTTGCATTTTTTTCGCGACTTGTGCTTCCTGCATCTCGTGTTGCTCGCTGCAGCCCACATTGGAGTTTAGCCTCATGCTGACCTCAAGTTTGGCGTGCTCCTTCCATCAAACGTGCTCCATTCTAGCCGCTGGAGCAGCACTACCCTCTTCCTCTCGTCTTCGCTTCGTTCCTGTCCCTTTTTCGTATCTTTTGCGGGTGAATGGCGTCTTTTTCTTCGCTCTGCAGGTCGGCTCGGCTGCTTGCTTCACGCAACCACTTCGCACGAACAAAGGCTTTTTTTACTTTGCAGAACATTCCCATTGATTGCTTAGAGAAGATATCTTGCTCGCTTGCTTCCATTTATACGTTTCGTTTAGTTTTGGGGGCTATCTGAGCATCCTCCTCCCCGCAACACCATGACCTCCAGGGGATCGGAATGGTGCCGCCCCGTCGCGAGAACCACCAAGTCGTGGGCCCTTCTTCTCTTCCTGTGGTCCGCGCTCTCAGCAGTACCACTAGTGGCCTCATTGGATGAAGCAATGCCAATGGATTGCAGATGCGGCTACACCCTCGACGTGAACGATCGCGCCCTGCTCGAAGACCAGCTATTCTTCACCGACCTCCTCGAGTCGAACTTTGAGAACATGACGAGGATAGACATCGACCAGAACACAGACTGGAGGCGGCAGCAGTTCAACGTTCCCGCCAAAGCGGCGAGAGGGCCGTTTGGGAAGATGATGGATATAAACAATGTCCAGCTTGTGCCTGCCGAGCACAACAGGGAGAAGCGTGTGCTCAGGTTGGCGGTCGGCAGTTCGCCCGTGCAAGACATGATACCGAGTGCGGAAATCAGCACTAGCAGGTTGGACATCAAATACGGCTCGTTCAGAACGTCGATGAAGGTGACGGATGTCCCAGGGACATGTACGGCGTTCTTCTGGGTGCGTTACTTCTCTCCTAGGCTATGGTCTCTGTGCACCGGCTGACTTTTGTGTGGCCGTTAGTACTTCAGTGATACGCAGGAGATCGACATGGAGTTTCTCTCAAAAGACTTTAACAACAGTAACAGTAGCTGGCCGGTCAACTTGGTCTTGCAGTCCCGCGAGGCGGCGATGGAAGGCTACGACGCATCCAAAACGTCCAACTTCCACAGAGTCTATCTGCCATACAACCCTACGGACGGCTTCCATGAGTATCGCATCGACTACCTCGAGCATCGAGTCAGCTTTTACATGGATGACGTTCTGCTTAAACACATGGACGGACCGAACGCCGCCATACCGACCACAAAGGGGCACATCATTCTACAGCACTGGAGCAACGGAGACCCGCTGTGGTCGGGCGGTCCTCCCGTAAAGGAAGCTGTGATGCTGGTCCGATGGGTCAAGGCATACTTCAATTCATCGGAGCCGGGAAGATATTATGACTGGAGAGTGCGGTGCGGCTCCGTGAGTCAGGAACTCCGGGCATTGTCGTTGTGCCAAACGCCAACTTCGAAGCCTGAAGATAAGTTTGGACCAAACTGGTTCTACACCGAACATCCAGGCCTGGCGGATAACCAAATTTTCTTCGGAAATGATTCGCCTGGGGGACGGGGATGGAGTTGGACATGGACCTCAAGTTCACTCCTGGCAGGTGTGTGGGCTTACATTCTACTGTGGTAAGGGTTGAGCTTTAGCGTTAGTGGTTTACCACACTCTTAATGATATAGAGGAACTGGTCTTCCTCCCTAGATGACTATTTCGCACAGTTAGTCTTGCAGCATTGGGTTTAGAGAAATAGAACACTCTCCGGAGATTAGTGTTGCTTCTCCAAGTCTGAGCTTGTGTTGGGGTTGCGCGGTGTGTTTACCCGGACACGTTATCCCAGTTGCGGTGCTGAACATATTGGATGCAGAAGCGACGTGCAGGAACGAATCGACCAATTTATCCCGCAGCGATAAAAGTATCAGGCGAGGGATGTTCAAGCCGCTTCCAAGGATCTCTGCACAAGGACCGGTAGTCGACTGGGAAGGAGGTCTTGGAGAAGCTCTCGCGGGGGCTTTGACACCATTCCCGTCTGCCTATCCACCTTCACGGGCCAACCAGAAAATGGGACGAAAGCTTTCTCAGAGGCGGGCAGTTAGGCAAACGGGCTTTTGAGAGAGCCAGTGGCCTGCTGGCCGATAAGCAGCGGAAGCCCAGCGCAATGTTATTTGATGGGGGTGCGGGGAACATAAGTAGAAATATGACGGTGATGAATTATGATGAATGTGATTTCCTGACCTGCAGCAGCTCGTGCGGCTTGCTAGGTGGACTGGACTGGACCACATGCCCCCCCTCCCATTGAAGCGGCACACCCTCTTGGGCGTTGGGGGCGGCCCTCATTGGTTGATTGGGGAAGCCACTTCCCGGCAGCTGCTGCATGAAATCCGGGGAAGGGGGAGCGTTGAGACATTGTCACGTTGGAGCACCTGTAGTCAGGGCTGCCAGTCTCTTGTGTTCGTGCAGAGCGTGTCCACTGCTGAGCTGGGGAATTGGGGATGGATGCGAGGGTTTGGGTTTGGGTTTGGGGAGGGGAGGGGAGGCAAGGAGGGAGGGGCTCCACATGACTGGTGGGTTCCAAGTCTTTCAAGCTGGGGGACGTTGAGTTTGAGGTGGGAGGCTTTGAAGATGGGTGCTCCCAAAACACAGCGGCGCCGTGTCAACTCGGATTGTCTCTATCTTGGTTTTGGTGGTCAAGAGTCTGATGCTTGGTTGTATTTTGTCGTTGGGTTAACCTGGAAGACTAGCAGCTTGAAAGGCTCTCGTGGCGGTACTGAACGTCGAACTCCGAGTACAGACAGGCCCAAGCCGCCGAAGAACTTCCCGATGGCAGGGAACACGACCACCGTGCATCACGTCCGGCGAGGCATCTGACCGTTGCACACGCCCTGATGGCACTCGGCTCGGTGCTCACCACCTATCCGGGACCCGGGGGAAACCTCAGGTCAGGCCTCGGTGTTGATCGAGGCCGGGTATTACTTAAGAGGTCGACCGCAGGCGGGTCACAGGTTACCATTCGCTCCGGCTTGCCTCTACACATGCTCCTGCTATCGTAGCATCCAGGGAACCTCACCGTCGAGCAGCAAGTTTTGTTGTTTTGTGTTACTATACGTTTGTTCTATTAATCCTCTCGATGAAGGAGACGTCGCCAGCTCCAGCTTCTGTTGTGAGCAGCGAGTGCTAAGTTTGACGGGCACGACTGTTACACTTTTCTCCTGGTTAGCCGCTGTTCTTACCTATTTTTGCTACTTCTTTTGTATACTTTTTGGTACCGAAGATGTCGACGCTTGAGGAAGTACTTCGTCTTCGGAAGGCTGAAGGCATTCTCCAAGCTCCGACGGGAGACACGAATGTCAACGAAGAAGTCACTTCAGCCACTAACCCGACGTTGCAGATCTCGCTGCAGAACAACACCAACTCTTCAAACGTGTGGGCGTATATCACTGGCCTCGATATCAACAAAGGCAACGCCGTTTTTGTCCTGCGAAGCGACGGCGTGGCCCCTTACTATCCCGACTCACCCGCCAAAACCCTGACGCCTCTTGCCGCAGACTGCCACATCCGGCTCGGCTCACCAGGAAGCACCAGAGTCGTCACCATCCCGCAGCTCGCCGGCGGGCGCATCTGGTTCTGTGTTGACGGCCAGCTCACCTTCCTCGTGAACCCCGGACCGGCCCTGGTCGAGCCATCGGTCATGAACCCCTCGGACCCCAACTACAACCTCCTCTGGAGCTTCGCCGAGTTCACCTACAACACCTTCCAGCTCTTCGCCAACATCACCTACGTCGACTTCGTCAGCATCCCTATATCCCTCGCCCTCACAAGCACCAACCCGGCCACGCCCTCCCAGCGCGTCCTCGGCATCCCCCCCTCAGGCCTCACCACCATCGCCTCCGCTCTCCTTGCGCAGCACGCCCGCGACTCTGCCGACTGGGACAAGCTCATCATCGTCTCCCCATCCACCTCCCTTCCCCTCCGCGCCCTCTCCCCAAATTCCGCCATAAAACTCTTCTCCTCCTCCGGCACCCCCCTCTTCAAGAACTACTACGCCCCCTACGTCTCCGCCGTGTGGTCCAAATACCGCACCACCCCCCTGACCCTAAACACCCAATCCCAATGGGGCACCCTCAACGGCGCCGTCTCCCCGTCCACCAACCGCCTCACGTTCCCCGGCGTCGGCTCCTTCGCCCCGCCCGAAACAGAAGACATCTTCTCCTGCTCGACCGGCCCCTTCGCCCCACAGGCTGGGCCTAACGGAGAGGCAATGGGGAATATCTCCGCGCGACTAGCGGCCGCGCTGAATAGGAGTACTCTGCTAAGAAACAGCGTGCAACCCGATGGGGAGCGGGTGAGCGATTACTATCGCGATGGCGTGACGAATCACTATGCGAGGGTTGTACATGAGGCCAGTGTCGATGGGAGGGGGTATGCGTTTCCGTATGACGATGTCAATCCGAGCGGGGGTGATACCGCTGGTGGAGATGCCGCCGGGACGGTGAGTGATGGGAGCCCGGGGGTGTTTGTTGTTTCCGTCGGGGGGCCGGCGGTGCTGGTGGGAGGGAAAGAGATGGGGGAAGGGGGAGGAAGCGATATCGAAAAGGGCGGGAGAGATCTCATTACCCCATACTTCGAGCGACGGCCTGAGATGTTGGTCCCGGCGGCCACGGCGGGTGCGGCGCGGCGGAGGATCGCGGAATGGGCCGAGAGAGCTGCGGATTTGGGGGGGCCGGTGGTGGAAAGGGGGGTCAGGCCGGTGGTGTGGCTTGTCTTTTGGCTTGGGGGGTTCATGGCCCTCTCGACGAGGCTGCTGACTTCCAGGGTGGTGAGCGTGGTGCTTCTGTTGTTGGCCTCGGGGTATCTTGCGGCTTTTGGGCTTGCCGGGGAGGGGGGGCACATTGCTGATCCGAGTTGAGATACGAAGTAGGTCCCGCGGGATGAACCTGGAAGTTGTTTTTCTTGCTGTTGTTTGTTTTAGTCGGTCGTTTTGGAGCGTTCCTAGCATGTTAGCATACGGGGTAGGATCCGTTCTGGCTTTTGCATTGTTATCTGGAGGTATAGGTAGTTTGTGTGTATGTGTGGTTTTAGCATTCATGGTCATCGATATCAAGCTATCATTAAGTGCTCGTACTAACAATACCTTCAACATGCCTAGGTGTAAGCCCAGGGGCATTCTCAGCTCATGCCCTGATCTCTCAACAGAAATCGCGCGCTGTTCAGTACGATGACGGCACGAAGCCCCAGTTTGAGGGTCGTCCCGTTGTCTACCTTGCAAGTTGCCATCTACCGTCCTCCAGTGCCACCTCAAGGGCTAGCCCACTCAGATCCAAACAGGAATACTCTAGGCTAGGTAAGATAGACCCCAACATAGAGTGATCCGGGTACGCTATACCTCTTGGCCTCAAAGCAAGCCTCGCCAAGAGACGCCATTCAGCGCATCAGCGATCCGCGAACCCTCATCTTGGGCGTGCGACGAAGCAAGCCTCAATCTCAAACTGCCACTTCCCGTCGTGTACTACCCGATAGATCAAGCAACACAGACAAAACCGGCTGCTGGCTTTACCGTCTCGCTTCAAAACTCTCAAATTGGCAAGTGGCGACGTCCATGTCTTCGTCCTCCCCCCCCGCAGTCGCAGTGCGGAGGAGCGTGAGGGGCACACAACCCCCAAAACAGTGACGTAATGGGGGGTTCTTTGGGGGAGATCGGCCGGCCACCGAAACGTCATAGCCAACCACGAAATAGCGGCAGCCGTCTGATGTCGAAGGGCAGCTTCGAAAGACGAGTGGCAGGGCCTTTGGATTTTTGGACGGAAAGGCAGAGCCGAAAGCTTGATTTGCCCAGAGACCACGCCCGTCACGGGTTCCCGCTCCGGCGCGGAATGATGGAAGAGCCCTCGAGATCACCTGTAATCGGGAGGCGGCAATAGGCTAGAGATTGGGGGGATCACAGCCTCTGTGGTCTACCCTACACTTGTATTGGCAAGCTTGGTGTGGCCGTTGCGAACGCTACGAGAGCCCCCCTCCTCCTACCTACGTCAGACCCCTTTTGAGTTGGATGTATGGTGAGGTGATGAAGTAGTTGGCCGTCATAAAGAAGAGTCGCACCCCCCCGTATTACACAATTCTTTTCCATCTTTTAGCCAAGAATCTTCTAGTGATGATTGCTATCATCCATCAATAAAACTTACCAAGAATACTTTCCCATGCTGTAGTGCTTAATCATTGATACCAACAAACTCAACCATGGAGTCCATCAATACATTGAAGAACGCAGCCACCAAGGCGATCTGGGGGGACGCCGATGCCCATCAAGAACCTGTCTCTGGCATGTCTGGCGACGTGTCCAAGGGTGAACCGTACGATGCAGGGAATATGGGTGGTATGTAGGCCCCATAAAGTCCCTAGTGGTCCCCAAGCTTACCGTGTCTTTCATAGAGTACCACCGACGTTCTATTAGTGACCCCTTCTGCTAAACTCAGACCGTCTTGCCAGAGCCGAGCGAAGTGAGCACCAAAAGCACGGCTCCGGGCGAGACTGGCACAGTTCCAGTCGAGACCGAGACAGCACAGCCAAAAGAAGCGCCAACGGAGACCCATGCGACTGCTGTGCCTGAAACAAACCCAGCCGAAGTGAAGGACTCGTCGAAGTTGGCAGGCGATAGCACCAAGGCGCAGAACGATGTCCGCAGCCCATCTGACCCCGAGACACACCATGAGAACGCCGCAGCGAAGGAGAACGTCGACGACTCAGGGAGTGGTATGGATGTGGGTGACAACCCGGACAAGCTAGACGGGCCAGGCCCCAAACCGCTCGAAGTGATTGCCAAAGAGAACGGCGGAGATGCAGGCCAGAGCGGCAGCAACAGCAGCCTCGATAAGGGCAAGAGCAACGAGACAGCAGGCGGTGCCGTGCATCTGCCAGACAGCGACGAGCACCAGGACGGCACAGGGGAGCTGTACGTCAAGTCGTCGGGACTCAAGGCGGACGGTGGCGACTTTGATGCGGCAGCACCTGGTGCCGGGCGCGAGGCCGATCGTAAGTACACCTCCCCCTCCCCTTCTCCATCCCCTATCCGAGCCACGTTCGCGTCGCTGGATGACGGGGGGTTCCTAATCACGCCTTGTTATTGAAACGTTGGATTTGCAGGTTTGCTGGATGTGAAGGGTGTCCACAAGGAGGGACCCAACGGTGCTCTTGTGCAAACGGATAGCAAAGAAGATGTCAACGGCCATGCCAACGGTAGCGCATCGGCGACGAAGGAGAAGACGAGCCTGAGGAGCAAGATCAAGGCGAAGCTGCACCGCAACTCGGCGTCGGCGGCCGTCCCAGCTTGAACAGGGGATTGTAACACTTTCTTGGGTAGCCGGTGGGGGTTTATCTCTGTCTTTGGGCGCGCAAAATGACACGGCGTCCCACGTGCGTTGATTTTCGTCTATTCAGCCCATAATCGGCCGGGCACGCTGCAAGATATCAGGGGAGTCGCATAACAGAGAGATTGAAGAATTGAAGACGTGCTTGGTGGCTTACCCCTGTGGCTTCGACTTATCAACGCCATCGCGCCAAGCAGGGATGTGATGTGGTTCGCTTCTCGATGCCCAGCGAGGCTCCGTTGTTAATCGTGACTTCCTCAGGCCTACCGATCAGGAGGTTGGGCCGCGTGGCATAGGTGCGGGTTTTGGTTGGCTCATTCACACATCGCTATCGCATCTCATTGGCCATCCCGCATTCTTTGACTCCAGCACCCCACGACTGCTGCCTTTCAGCTCAATGAGCATGCGGGGGGATGGCTGACGACAACCCAACGGCTATAATGACTCCCCCGTTCCCCAAACCCAGTTCCGTCCTGTGTGTTATGCCGTAATACCTAGCTCCGCTTCGTCCCGTCGAGGGCTCTTAAGCTCTTGAGCCATCATAATACCGCTTTGCTCGTTGCGTTTATCACATTCGCATCCATCAACCATGTGGACCCGCGGGAGCCTCCTCTCGGTACTCAGCATCCTCACACTCACCGCCGATGCCCGCCCACCGCAGCAAGTTGTCTTAACACACG
>Ga0247758_1001379_pt1 | contig 18410 bp, 19 predicted proteins | sample UWRJL156409C4_FD_180950 | JGI IMG/M metagenome (GOLD analysis project Ga0247758, IMG submission 180950) | Plant litter microbial communities from Arlington Agricultural Research Station in Wisconsin, United States - UWRJ-L156-409C-4 | ecosystem: Environmental > Terrestrial > Plant litter >...
GGGATTAGGGAACGGTGGAAGGAGGTTATGAGTAAGGGGGAGGGGTATCTTGAGGGGGTCGCGGAAGAGGGGAGGGTTAAGGCTGCGGAGAGCGCGGAGGGGACGATGAGGCTTGTGAGGGAGGCGGTGGAGCTGGGGCCTTGAGGGCTCTGTTGTATTGTTAGGGGAGTGTAGACTTGTAGATTATAGATAGACGGGGGATGGTATGTACGATCTTCGCTCAGACGTAAGGAAGGGCCCTATTTAGAGGTCTTGGTGGAAGCAAGAGGTTCGACGTCTTATCTTTCTAGGGAGAAGGCCGGAATAAATCGTTGTAAGGCTCGTACCTAGAAAAAAGGTCTTGCTTCTGCCGGAACAAGACTTGTTGCGCTCATGCTTGTTATTGAGCTCATCAGAACAACATCCCTGTTGCCAAATCCAACAGTGATTAGAGGATACAGTAAGGCCTATGACATCAAAATCGATGTAGCCAATAGTATGAAGACGTCTTCCTCTTTTACATCGACTCGTGCCCAACAAAAAAAAAGGCACTCACAAATCGCACATCAGCATACATTCAATACTTAACTGCAAACTAACAGCAGCTTCATGCACCGGAATCCCTCCCAAAGCTCTGCTAATCATAAAAAAAAATACACCTGTGGAATTGCCAGGTTAAAGAGAGTACTCAGGATTTATTATCGATTTTGAAACCAATACCTCGTAGTTTGCGTCGCTGGTTAAACTTGGGGAGTTTTATGAGTGCCTTTTTTTTTGTTGGGCACGAGACCGACTCGGGTAACTATTTATTTCGCCAGAAACTTACAGGTTGACCGGAGATCATAACACTGTACAGGATTGCCATCTTCGTGACTTTCTTTTGATAACGACACTGTTCCGTGCTTCCCGGATAATTCTTTGCCAACACCCTCTCATATAGACAATCCAATCAGTCATACCCCGGCTGATTCTATGCAAATCCGGCATCATACTGGTTGGTATAACCTGGGTCCTCCCAAATGCCCCCTATCTATTTCGCCATGTCTTCCCCTTTTATAAGGCCCTCTCCCTCTCATGAGGCATAAGTGAAGTTTGACCCCCTGCACGAGAGCCAAAACTCACGCACCACTTGGTTCGTCTTCCAGGCACCCCGAAGTCTAAGTGTACCGTTATGTCAGTATGTCAAGCGCTCTGCATATCAGATACCAATTGAACCCACTCACCCTATGATTTTCTTCAAGAACATCATTTTCTCCTCCGGTGTGACCTGCGTACTGGGAAACGACTCATGGAATAGTGCCTGCTCCAGCCATGTCTGTGCGCGCGGCTGGTTCGTGACGAGCTTTTTAAGCGGATCACTCAACTTATCCAACTCACTGCGGGCCGCGTTGCCCCCAATATTTTGAACTAGCGTCTGCGTGAACAGCGGTCCGAGATGTTCCGTGGCGTTTGCGATTGTTGTCTGGAGGGTTGGGTCTTCCGTTTTGAGTGAGATGAATCCGCTCTGTCACATGGTCAGCAAGAAATCCATACAATATGGGATTGGTAGCCTACCCAGAAGTCTGCTGCGGCGCCCTTGGGGAGAGGCTCCTTCCCGTCCAGGACCTTGAGAGTAAACATGAAGAAGAATTCTAGTAGCTGTGATGGCTGTAGCTGGAACACCACATCTGGATACCGCCCCATGATTCTATCAACCAGCTGAATGCCGTTTTGGGAGATTTCGGTATCACTTTCAGGTTCTGCCACCGTGTTAGAAGGAGTATTTGGGATTGTGGGGGCACTCAAAACAGACCTGGAAGGGTTTGAAGCGTATTGATAACCCAAGGTAGAAGTCGAGCTAAATGATTGGGAACATGCACTCTGGGCCCCCTGTAAAGCGAACCGACGAACGAGCATGCAGTACTGAGAATAGTTCCAAGTCGAGGTGTCCCATAGGGCTGCTGTACGAAGAATTCCGTTACCACTTCTGCTGGAAACACGAACGGCCCGAGCTCCGTCTCAGAGAATCCAGCGCGGAAGATGTTGCAGATGGTTTCCACAACCTCCCCGCTGCTACCGAAGGCTCCTTGCACATCAGCCATTAGTGTGGCGATGTCCGACTGTATGGCCGCAAGTCTCCCATCAGTGGGAGCTTGTTGGTTCTCTGCCTCTAGTTCAACGATATGGTCTTTGGTATCCTGCAGGCCCTTTGCCATGCTGGAGAGACACCTTAGCGCCCTGAGGGCAATCTGTAGAGCAATCTCGTCCGACCCAGGAACTGGTTGCGGGCTGCTCCAATTCTCTAATCCCCTAGAAAAGTTCGGGTCGGAAAGGTTGAGTATTCCAGGTTGCACTTTCAGCTGCGCAGCGCGCTCGACGTCTTGCTTGATGAATCGGTATAACTCCTCAAACATTGACAGCCTCGGACCTTCCTGGGGGATAGCCTGTATGATCGAACCGATCGCGTGGACAATCTTTTCCTCGGCAATGGAGTCAAGTACCTGCCCACTGCGAACTGTTTGGTAGTGTCTGATAAAGGCCTCCGTCTCCCCTGTGAGAATTGATCGACACGAAGAGCACAAGGTAGATATTGACCTCGCCGAAGGGCCTCCCAAGACAGGATCACCAACGGCCGCGAAGAGTAGATTGAGAGCATGAGGGAGATATTCGGAGTGCCTCTCAAAGTACTCGCAGTACCTCTCAATGAGCGATAGGCCCGTTTGGCGAAGACGTAGAGGTATTGGGCCCCCGGCTTCGCTGAGAAGCTCAAAAAATGGCGAGGAGAATATCCTACTCAGCTCGCTATCATGCTTGGGGTCGTCCGTGACGCAATCCGAGAGAGCGCCTAGGCAAAACTCCGATGATTCGACCTCAGCCCAGGACTGAGTCTGGAGAGACTGAAGAAAGAGGTCGACAAAAAAGGAGATGAGACTGACTCCATTCAGAGTGAAAATAGACTGCAGCATGTCTGCAACGTCCTTCCTAGCATCGCTAAAGCCAGCCCGCTCCGATGAATCCCATTCTGCGAATTTCTCAGCGGGCGGCCACTGGACCTTCCGCCAGCAATTGATGACCACATTTTTAACATGTTGGTCCGCATAGGGCCTCCACGACTGTGCCTCTCCCTCGTCGGAGTATGCGCTATCAACCATGGTCTCCACAAAGGTAGACCAGAACTCAAGCGTAGGGACGAAAATATGGTCCTCGCCCACGAGGTAGCCGTTTGCCCCAAGCAGCCCGACAAGGCGATCGAGTAATCTTTGGGAACTTTCGTGGGTGCTAGTCATGAGATCCTGCACCTTGGCATCCCCATAGGCCAATAACAACAGGCCAAACGACATACCATCTTGGTTGTCTGTGTCCTCTCTGAGTTGGTCGTAGAGCTGAGCTGCCCATGGGCTATCAAACAGGGAGAACATGGCGTTATAATGCGAATCAGTGAAGAATGACGAGTAATTTTGAAGAACATCGGTGAACAGGCTAGCAGTTTCCTGGAACAGTTCCTCATTTGGAAAGCATTTCATGGCGGGTTCAACCAAGTTCCTGAGCGGTGTGGTCAGGGGCTCTGTATTTGCACGTTGCGCATACAAAATCCACGCCTATGCAAGATCAGTCCCTGTAACAACAGGAATGCATTGTGGGGGAAAATTCACCTGATAACAGTTCAGTGATATCTGACTGCATCCCTCTTCTGTTCGGGCTAGGCCTCGGTCAAGGAGTGAGATTACGTCAGGCGCATTTGCTACCAGACGGTTGTGGGCTTGCAGGCTAGAGATTGTCAGAGGTTTCGATCCTGTCTTCATCACCGACCTCAGCTTACTATTTGGCGGAGTTCATATCGGTCTTTCCGACCTCTTCGACCAACGCAGTGGCGAACTGGATGGCCACCCACATCTTCCTTGCGTCCAGATTCCCGACGACAGCGCTAGTCTGGAGAGCTTCATCCAAGGCCTCGATGGGGACACTGCGGCCAACGTCCAAACAGTAAATGAGCTGGCGGAGGCACTTGGGCCAAAGCTGTGAAAAGTAGATGAAATGCGTGACTAGAGCTGAGCAGAGCTTCTTGATGACGAAGTTTGCTGTCCCGTCGTTCATGGAACCAAGGACCCACCCCACAATGTTCTGGAGGAGCTCTTTTGCATCATCTTCAGACAAGTTTGCGCTTTTCATGTCAGCACATCCTACATGTTAAATTGAGGTTCAGATTGAGAACATACCTTTCCCTGTTGAGCTTGACAATGAGTGTCAGAGCCGCAAAGAATTTGATGTTATTATCTGGGTTGGATATTAGACTTTGGGCGAGCTGCCATCCTTGATCAGACTTTTGCAGCCTCTGGAGGACCTCTTGGATGGCCGTGATGGTCTCAGGGGGATTCGGCGAGTAAAGGGCTTGAATGAGCTACTGGGATATTAATCGCGGTTCGCCGCATGAATCTGCTGGGCAAGAAGCTTACCCTTTGGACCTCTTCTAGGCTTGTTGGTAGGGGGAGAGGCTCCATTGGTAGTATGTATCAGGTTGCGATATACAGGTACCCTCTTCTTTTGGCACTCAGGTTGATGGGGCGGGGCTCCAGAGGCCGGCCGAAATGGACTCAAATGAAGAGTTGGTGGGTTGGATTCGAAACCCCTCAAAATCGGCTGTGCAGGATCCAGTTGGGAGATTGTATGATGACCGGATGAGACAAACGCATAAAATTGAGCGTTTGAATATATCTGAGTTTGGTATCCCGTTGTTTGGTTGCAATTCAGGTGGGCTGATTTGGTAAGTTTTATTAGGCAGCTTGGGTCTGGCCCAGAGGTTGGGGTACAGCGTATCACCATTCGACCCCTAACAACTGGGCCACCCGGGCCTGACCGCTGCAGCTGTTAGCCTATATCTACCTTATCGGCTAGTTATCCTTCTATCGGGCGCTTGATATGCAGCAAACATGACCTCATCCACTAAAGCACAGTCTTGACAAGGACATTCACTGTGCCCTTGGGACATCAGTGCACATGTTCCACCTCAACTCGCACAGCAATAGGATGGGAGTATTTTTATGGTGATATTTAATATTAAAGTACCATTCAATTCGATGATTGCTCATTAACACATCACATTGGATGAAGGAGCCTGCTGAAAGAATGTCAACCGAGCCTGAGGGACGAAGGCTTGGGCCAAAAGACAAGTCTATCTTATCTCCGTGTGAAAATGTATTCTGATAATCCTCACGTAGTCTTATTCCGGAACGGTAAGGCCCGAGCTTATCACATCACAGGCCTTTTTAGCATGCAGAAAAGTCTTTCGGAATGCCGAAAGGCGTTTTTGGAGATGTAAGGAGGCCTTTTCAGAATACACGAAAGCCTGGAAGAACGAAGGGTATTGGAGGTCTTTACAGTAAGAAGGCATGTTTCGCACTGGTTAAAGGGAACACTTTCTTGTGGCCCGAGTCTTTGTACTTGCCTGATTTGGCACACTGCTGTGGACAGGGGCCTTGTAGCGAACGTTGTGCGCGGGGTTCCCGCAGGAGACAAACGGGCAACCGCCTTGGTCTGGCTGCATCTGTTTGCGTCCACCTGCACCACCTGCCCTATCCCATCTCCGCCTTGATGAACACCCGCGCCGCTTAACTGCCAACTGCCACGCCCTTGTTAGGTTGAGCAGCTTGTCTTTTCCATTCGCCTTCTCCATTCAGTTGAGGGTCTTCTCTATGCGTTATAAATTAGCACGACCCTACCTAGGTGCCTTCACTTCTCCCTTTCGAACTCTGGAAGTTTGTTGTTCTCGAGCTTCTCGAGTTATCCCCGCCATTGCCCCGCGATTTCCTGTCATCAGACGAGCTCTCCAAACCAGTGCCGTTCCGAGATCTGCCGTAACACCGCACTGCCAAGAAGAAATGGTGACTGTCAACACCACCAGTCGGCTGGCCGCCCTGCGGTCGTTGATGAAGGAGCGCAAGGTGGACATCTATGGTACGGATGCCACCGGCATTCAACCCCGCATGCCCCTGGCGCAGATCGCTGACCTTGCAGTGACTATGCGCAGTTGTACCGTCTGAAGACAGCCACGCATCCGAGTATGTCGCCGACTGCGATAGTCGACGTGGCTTTATTTCGGGCTTTAGCGGTTCGGCGGGCACTGCCGTCATCACACAGGACAAGGCCGCTCTGGCAACCGATGGCCGGTATTTCAACCAGGCTTCCAAGCAGCTGGATGGTAACTGGTCGCTGCTGAAGCAGGGCCTTCAAGATGTTCCCACCTGGCAGGAGTGGACAGCCGATGAGTCTGCCGGGGGCAAAACTGTCGGCCTCGACCCAACTCTTGTCCCCAGCTCTGTTGCAGAGAAGCTGAACGAGAGCATCAAGAAGAACGGGGGCGCTGGCCTGGAGGCGGTGACGGAGAATTTGGTCGACCTGGTCTGGAGTTCCGAGCGGCCCGCCCGCCCTCACGGGCCGATTATGCTTCTGCCTGAGAAGTATTCAGGCAAGGATTCCGCCTCTAAGCTTGCCGACCTCCGGAAAGAGTTGGAGAAGAAGAAGTCGGCCGGCTTTGTTGTTTCGTTGCTGGACGAGGTGGCTTGGCTGTTTAACCTCCGAGGCAGTGACATTGCTTACAACCCTGTCTTCTTCTCGTACGCGATCGTGACTCAGGATTCGGCAACTCTGTACACCGACCCCTCCAAGCTTAGCCCAGAGGCACAAAGCTACCTGGACGAGAACAAGACCGTTGTCAAGCCGTACGACGAGCTCTTCGTTGATACCAAGGCACTGGCCAGCGTCGCGGAAGCGAATTACGAGGCATCGCCAGCAAAGAAGTATTTCATTTCTACCAAGGCGTCATGGGCGCTCAAGCTTGCTCTGGGAGGTGACAAGTTTGTCGAAGAGGTTAGGAGTCCGGTTGGGGATGCCAAGGCCGTCAAGAATGAGACCGAGCTCAATGGCATGAGACAATGCCACATCCGGGACGGCGCAGCCCTCACCGAGTTCTTTGCCTGGCTTGAATATCAGCTGGTCAACAAGAAGGCAGTCTTAGATGAAGTTGACGGTGCTGATAAGTTAGAAGAGATCCGGTCGAAACACCATGATTTCGTCGGTCTCTCCTTCGACACCATTTCCTCTACCGGACCGAAGTAAGTCTCTACTTCACCGTAAAACTTGCTCTTGCTAACTCCCTAGTGCTGCCGTGATTCATTACAAGCCTGAGCGTGGGAGCTGCGGCGTGATTGATCCCAACGCCATCTACCTCTGCGATTCAGGGGCGCAGTTCTTTGATGGCACAACAGATACGACAAGGACTCTGCACTTCGGTACACCAACCCAGGCCGAAAAGACAGCGTACACTCTCGTGTTGAAGGGTAATATTGCGTTGGATACAGCAGTGTTCCCCAAGGGAACTACTGGCTTCGCTATTGATTGCCTGGCCCGCCAATTTCTCTGGGTGAGTACTCCTATCCACTCGTGAACCACGTTCATTTCCTCACATTCGCAGAAATCGGGTCTTGACTACCGCCACGGAACGGGTCACGGTGTCGGATCATTTCTCTGTGTCCACGAGGGACCTATTGGAATTGGAACTAGGAAGCAGTATATCGATGTGCCCCTTGCCGCAGGAAATGTTCTGTCGATTGAGCCAGGGTACTATGAGGATGGCGCCTATGGAATTCGCATCGAAAACCTTGCCATTGTTCGCGAAGTCAAGACCGAGTACTCGTTCGGTGACAAGCCGTATCTTGGATTTGAACACGTCACGATGGTCCCCTACTGCCGAAAGCTGATCGACGAGAGCCTCCTGACGGCAGAGGAGAAGAAGTGGCTGAACGACTCTAGCAAGGAGATACTCGCCAACACGGAGAGTTTCTTCAAAGACGACGAGCTGACCCGCAGCTGGTTAATCCGAGAGACACAGCCTTTCTAGGCGATCGATATCCTTGACTCTATTGAAGGCTTTGATATCTAGCCGCGCCTAGAAGGACATGAAGGCTGAGAGGGCGAAGGTCACGCCAAAGGCGATCTTGAAAGCAGGGTTGTACCGCAATGCAGACAGGATTCGGGAGGACTCAAGGCGCTTCTTCAGCTCGAAGTGTCCCATCACATCGACACCGTAACGTGCAGCAACCTGTCGGGTGTCAGTGTTCGTTCGTAGCGAGCATTACCCATAATTGAACTGGAACACGTTACCTGGATGAATACTATGCCGATACCAATGAGCAGGACTAAAGTCTTGGAGAAGATGCTGACCAAAAGCCCCGTGAGAAAGCCTAGTCCAGGAAATGAGCTTCAGAACTGACTGCGTTCAGTATGGAAAAGGGAAAGCATACCAGACAGACTTCCTCCAGAAAGTTGCTTGATAATTTCGGGGTTAAGCCTGTCCTTCCTGTGATTTGATCCTGGGCCTTCTGAGAACTGCCGTCGAGAAATTGGCGGGCTAACAACAGCGTCGAATCGCATCGGCGGTTGCCCGTGTAAGAGGATAAGCCCAGACGTGAGGCCCAGCCCGAGAGGAAATGCGCTTCGGCCGAGGGCGGCACGGCATAGCGTGCGGGAGGCCATTGTAATCTTTGTTGTATTGGGTAGAAACCCGTACCTGATTTTGAAGTTCGTGGATGCAGAATTAGAAACCTGGAATTAATCTGGCGTGGAGGCAGGTAGCTAGCTAATTTCAAACATTGGAAGGGCTCACCAAGTACAAGTGACGTAACCGTCCCTGATCAGCGATCGATGGTCTGTGCTGAACCTGAAGTGCAGGCCCGAAAAGTCGGAGGCAGGGACTCGGGAGCATTGACCACCTGGAGCCCCGCGATTCGGACCCCCCTGCATCCTCGACGCGTCCAAGCGATTTCTTGGAGCTCACAATTCCATGTTGTGGCACCGGACGCGTCTTTTCCTCCGGTCCTTCGTACCCATCAACCCAATTGAGATCCCCATCCTCCGCCTCGATCTGCATTTACGAAGCACATACTCGCAGACATTTGTTAAGCTTCATAAATACGGCACGAGGCGACAAACATCGGTAGACTTCACAACTCAAAATGCCTCGGCCGAAGCGATCGCGGGTCGCGCCGTCGCGACCTGCGGCAGCAGCACCATCATCAGCAACACCCCCAGCTGTGACGCAACCAACAACCTCTACTTCCTACCCTAAGGCTCCGAGTAGCGATATATACGATGTCAGCGATCGTGAGAAGCAGCGCCCGAGAACACGCGCTTCTGGCAACTTGGCAGCCACGCGACGGGGCTTCGAAGCAGACTCGGAACAGGCTCGGGCGCTGGAGGATTCGAAACGCAGGCGGGACAAGGCGATGGATAGGCTGGACAATATCACTTCAACTTCCAGGCCTGTCGACAGCGCTTCAGCCGAGGACAGTGCGGGGAGCCCCGATATCGAGTACAGTCGCAGGGAGTCGGTATCGATGGCGGGAGCCTCGCGCCCAGCGCGCCTCACTGATGCATCAGGCCTGGACTTGGACGATGATATCTTTGGAAATCTAGACGACAGCTTGGAGGACAGCCACGCAGATGACACGAAAAGCGCGCACCAGACGCGTTCCACAGACACCTCCTCATTCAATATCACCATGTTCCGCCGAAAGCCACGGCAATCTAGCATTATTGGGAAAGATGACGCACCCATTCGACCGAGTAGTAGGGGACCAAACACGCCCAGTATCAGCTCGCATCTGAACCTAGGCCGCTTTAAGCGGCGACAGCGAGAGCCGAGCATTCTCGGCACCGCACAAAAAGACCGGGCGCCACGCCCTCAGTCACAGGCTTCGAATTACGGGAGTGTAATGGGCGAAGGTGACTCCGGCCCTGAAGAATCTGGCCCTGAAGATGAATCTACACCGCTGGATAAGACAAAACGACACTCTGGACCAGCGCCACCAGCAGATATCTCTCGGGAAACCTCCCCCCCTACTCTGCCCACGCGGAAGCGAAAATCCCTCGAGGAACAGACCGGGCGCGAAAAGCGTCTCGCCCTGGATGACCCCGACGAAGAGAATGTAGTCCATCAATCAATCGAAGTTGATAGCACACCACCGGAGTCTCCTTCGATCCGCGCTGCCTCTGTCCATGATCACCCCTCCACGCCTATCCAGAGCGACGACCCTAACATGGCGCCACCCGCTAGCAGCGGCTCCTCATCAGGCAGCAGTCCCGTTGTCTGGCCCCCTCTTGATTCCCTGGCCCACCGCACATATCACGCGCGCCACCGAGCCGCGGTGAAGACCCCGGAACATGGTGGTAACGATGCGGCATCCGACATGTCTTCACCACCGTCGCTGACCCACTCGCCCAACTATGCCCCAATCGAAAAGACGAAGCCTAAGCCTAAGCCAGCAGCAGCGGCACCGCTGCCCAAGGTCACGACCGCAGACCTGACATCACTTCTTCCCCGCCGAAGGCATAAGGCAAGAGGCGATGGCGATGGCAGCGATGGTGAGGACCCATACGACCTGGACAGCTCCGACGAGAACGGCCGCCCCAATGAGGAGGATGACGAGCTGTCGTACGTTGACTCTAGAGCTGCAAGGCGAAAACGCGCTGCTGCCCTGGCGCAGACGACGACAAATCGCAACTCTAAGAGCGCCAAAGACGCGGCGACGGCGGCAGGCACCACTAAGAGGGGGGCTCGGACGTATGGCTCACGGAACTCAGACAAAGAAAACGAAGAGGGAGAGGAGGCCTTAGAAGAGGAAGCTGCTGTTGAGCTGGGGAGTGAGGCCGAGGACGAGGATAGCGCGGATGCTAGCATGTGGGATGCAGAGACCAGCCAGATGATGGAGGCACGGATGGGCGAGGAGCTGAAGAATGCGGCAAGGAAGTTTCAGGAGGTCGATCGTTGGGAACTATCATTTGAGGAGGTGGAGAAGAGTTCGTCACCTATACCTGAAGCAAGGTGACTTTAGCGAATGATGGGGCAAGGTATGTCTGTTTGTTATGTGTGTATGGGGGAACGGATCTGAAAACAGATTTGACATGTGGTTGGTGCTACCGGATGCGCGCCATAGGGTTGGTTCCCTTGGTTTGAGTTTTCGTTTTGAGAGCGCACCTAGTTCTAGTACGAAGTCGAATGGGGCACTCATGCTTTTGGACGACAGGGGATGATGGTTGGGCTGGAGTTTTGGGTGCTTGCTTTTGCTAAATACTAAATTCGTATGGAATTCTCGCTACACACTGCTGGGTTCTTTGTCACCCAGCAAATACCCCAACGCCATTCTCCCTTGTTGGTTGATAAAGATGTGTAAACTCCACTGTGCCTAGGTATGTTAACTCCATTTGCTCCTGGTAAGATGCAGTGCGCCGCTCTGCTAGTTAGACGGTAAAGAGACGCTCTCGAGGATGCGTTCGACCGTTGGGAGCATCCCTGCCATCTGGTCTGCATTTTTCGTGACAGTTGCGATAGTTTCGCCAGGTTGCAGGCTGAGGGATAGCTTCTGTAAGATTTGACTGCTGTCAGTGGGTGTCACTTTAAGGGGTATGTCAGGTGGAGGGGGGACTGACCTTCTTCACATTTTCGAACGTATCCTCCTTGGCTGTGTACTCCCTAATGACCTGGTTTTTCTCAAAATCGACGTATACCCGCGTGTCGCGTACCCGGACGATGACCTTATCGAGACGCATGAACATCCGGCATAGCAACAGCATGCGGGCTGGCATGACGCGGAGCTTAATGCTGACGATGCTGATCCCGTTGTCATCCAGCTCGCTCTCATACAGCACGACCTCATTGCTGAATAGAATCGGGTCGCGCTGTCGGAGCAGATGGATCGGAATAGGCGGCGTGTCTTCGCCGGCCTGCAGTGTCTCTCCTCCGCGGCCTGCCGTCTCAGTGCCCCGGTAGTCAGTGGTGTAGCTCCAGTCGAATGGCTTTACCACCTCGGTGATGCCGGCGCTCGTCTTCTCACGGCTGCTGCTCCATTCCCCCGCGTACGCCACGCGCAACATGCGCTCGCCCGTCTTGTCGACTCGGTCCAGCGCCGCCTCGGCCCAGAAGGCCACCTGCCACCCGGACGGCTTGTGCGTGATGGAGACTAGGTTGTCGCCGAAGATCATCTCCGGTACAGGGATGCCGAGGCGTGCACTCATGGCATCGATGGGCCCGCTCTTAAGTATTGGCAGCTTGCGCGTCGATATGCAGAAGTCGCCCTGCGTGTGGGAGGTTGTCGCCTTGTCCATCGCCGAGGGCGAGGGGTACGGTTCGTTTGGGGAGGAGATATGGTTCATGGCTGCTGATGGCTCGACGTGAGGGCTCCGCGATTTAGAGATTGTACCAATTGCTTAGAGTACAATCTAATTTCGTTTGATAGAGTAGCGTACTTCAACCGTTCGAGGAGGAATTTGCTGTTAGTCCTGAAGCTTTGGGTACATTTGGCGGGGTACCGTCTACGTGGGGTAATCAAGAACCGCGGGGAGGTATAAGCGCCTGGGCCGATGTGACTTTGGCAAAGGCACTCCCTATCTTGTAGGATTTGACAATTGAAGACTCGATATGCAAGTATTGAGCTCACTTTTTAAAACTTACGATATGAATCCAAGCATTTTATCAGTGAGAGATGTGGAAGGTTACGAGCAAACCATGATCGCTTGACCAATTGAGGAACGCCAATTGCCGGAGGTTTCCAGCTTCAGGGTTGTAAGCCGCAACCCTTGGGTAGCGAACGCCCCACTCAATGGTTGCTAGGGCAACACGCACCCTTGAGACACCCTTCGACGGGTAAATAACCCCCATTGCATCCGCACCTTCACCACTGTCTCCAATTTGCGACAACCAAGCAAGGCGAGGCTTCGTTCACGACTGCCACTCAGCACACACCATTCCTTTCCTCCTCGCGTCCCCTCCCCTCCCACATCCGTTTAGCAATCATGGCGACGCGGACGCTGGAAGCTCGCTTCGAGCGAATGTCTGTCAACGACGAAAATGGAGAGAGTCGGTTGTACCAAAAGTCAAAGGTGCGATTATCTCAGAGCTGGGCCCGTGATATTTTGTTGCACTCTTCTAACACAACGCATAGGTTACTGCCACCACCACCCAGCTATCGCACAGCAGCTCGCGCCCAAATCTCTTCAAGGTCGCCCTTCAGTCGCAAAATGCCAACACAGTCTCCGCAACTGTCACCCTCCCCTCCCAAGCCGCGCAACGAAAAGCCCTTCCTAGCAGCCAAACAGCCCCCGCTTCCCCGGGCAGGAAGGAGAAAGCCACGGCTTCCTCCTCGCGGAGTTCCGATGAGCTGGCTCTCGTAGAGCGCAAATCAGACTCCTATGTCGACGTACCCTTAACACCAAAACTCTTCCATCTTGGCATGTTTGAGATTGGACGGCCTCTGGGCAAGGGCAAGTTTGGGCGCGTATACCTTGCTCGCGAGCGGAATAGCAACTTCATCTGCGCTCTGAAGGTACTATACAAATCGGAGTTGCAGCACGGATCGGGCGTCGAGAAGCAGGTGCGCCGCGAAATCGAGATTCAAAGCAATCTCAGGCATCCCAACATTCTCAAGCTCTATGGTCACTTTCACGACAGCAAGCGTATCTTCCTCATCCTGGAGTTCGCAGGCAAGGGTGAGCTGTACAAGCATCTACGCAAGGAAAACCGCTTCCCTGAGTGGAAGGCGGCACAGTATATTGCCCAAATGGCGTCGGCCTTGCGTTATCTCCACCGCAAGCATGTTATCCATCGTGATATCAAGCCTGAGAACATTCTCATGGGTATCCATGGTGAGATCAAGATCTCCGACTTTGGCTGGAGCGTCCACGCCCCCAAGAACCGTCGCGCTACGCTGTGCGGCACTCTCGACTACCTGCCCCCAGAGATGATCAGGTCGGGCTCCAAAGACAACTACTACAACGAAAAGGTTGACCTGTGGAGCTTGGGCGTGTTGACATATGAGTTCCTGGTGGGCGAGGCCCCGTTTTATGAGGAACATGCTCCCCTGACACAAAGAAGAATTGCTCGGGCGGACATGACGATTCCGGAGTGGGTGAGTAAGGAGGCCAAGGACCTGATCAGAAAGGTTTGTTATTCCCCCCTTGCACCTTCAACGTCTGGGCTTGTGCTGACATATTCCTAGCTCCTTGTCCTTGATCCCGAGGACCGTCTTCCTCTCGAGGAGGTGCAAACCCACCCCTGGATTCTCAAGCACTGTGTGAAGGGAGATAGGGCAGGGAAGGCGGGAAAATAAGTGCAACGATGATATGAGTAATGAGGCGTCACACTGCACATGCGTTTTTGGAAGAATAATTTGGCCGGCATTCACGGAATTGGAGTTACTGGATGGCAGGTGGGTCTTGGAGTACATTACATATGTTGAGATTTGCATATACTGGAGTCCGTTTTCCGCAAACCTCAGGAGGAATCAGCACACCTTGCTGGGTAATCGCCGACAATGCTCCTCATCCGAGTGGAAAGTCTATTCATGATAGTAGTACAACAAGGTGGATACCAGTACCCGCGAAATCATTCGTACAGTGAGACAAGATATTTTTAACGGTAGACCTCATCAAATGGCCGTTTATCTGAGAAGCACGAGTCCCAGACCTCGTTCACCACCTTCACCGCATGTACATCATCTTTACATGCTGGCCGGGCCATGACTGACTGTACAGCTCTCTTCCGTACACAATCTTGGAACTGCTGCGTCAATGTCCAGTTGCCTCGTGTGAACGACTCCCTCGTCCACCTGCATTCGCCGCTCAGCATCGACGCCCGGATCTGTTCAAGCGCAATCAGTCAGTCAGCCATCAGGTCAAAGAACCAAAGACCCATCTCAGAAGTTAGTAACTTACCTCTGTACACGCCGAATGCCTCAAGTCCTTCTGCCCCGCCCAATCAACCTTCCACCTCAAATGGTCCCAGGCATGTACCATCTCATGCGCCAGCGTATCCTCTAAATGCCCCTTGTTCCGCACCTCATTGGCACACAGCAAGATCCCATGCGCTGGACTGAACCCACCAGCCTGCCGCACTACCGACCCGTCCTCCGCCACTCGCCCGGGACACCGCCGACATATTACGTTGGTTTCGTCGAGGTTTCCATTCAGGGCGGATATCTTCCCGCGGAGGTATCGTACCGATGGCGAATATGCGAATAGATAGTCGCGGTACTTCTCGCAGCGAGCGCAGTCGCGCGCTTCGTTGGCGCGGTATCGGTCCTCGCGGTAGTGCTCCATTCCTTCGCGCGTGACTTTGCCGGTGAGCATGTTGAAGTAGTTAAGCCACCATTTTGCGGAGGGGTCGTAGCCTGTACGAGCTGGGTCGTTGACAAGGAATCGCGGGAGTGTGGGCTCTGTGGGGGCGCTGGTGGAGGCGGAGGCAGACGGCTCGGAGCCTTGTGGTTGTGTCGGCGCCGGCGGTTGTGAGGATGCGGAGGCCATTGTTGGGTTGGCTGGTCCCAATTGGGGGGATTAACGTTACTTGAGGCGAGATAACTGCACGTGGTGAGGAGGCGTTCGGTGTGAGGTAAGCAGGTGGTCTGGAAACAAGAAAAAGTGATGAACGCGCGATACGTTCCCGAGGCTCAGATCGCTGGTGGATGCCGCTGCGCGAGGTGACATGGGGCGGGAGACCCACTTTGAGCCCTGGAAGCGGAACGGGCGGTGAAGCTGAGCGATCAGTGGGCGGGACGGGGCAGAAACAGCAACCTGGAATGACGGCCGGCGGACCGATGTCGGCTCGCCGAGATCATAAGGGCGCAGCTTCCGCCTTCCTGCTTGCTCGTTGGCCACTGAACTGGATTGTCACATTTTACCCAAGAGCGTGCCCCACTGAATCCCCTGCAGCTGCATCGGATCTGTCCCAAACCTGACCTCGACCCGCCGACTACACACGCCCTACCGCCCCAACGGCGGATACGACCCTGAATTTTATTTTCTGTTTTTCTTTCTTTCTCTTTCTCTCTTCTGTTTCCTAGATGATGGAGGGACATGGTGAACTGTGTAAGAGAACACTTGCCATTCTCCCCTGTTTTCCCTCATTTTTGAGTAAATGAGAATAAATATACAATGGTTTGTTGCTGTCACACCAAAAACTGACCAATTCTTAATTCCATATCAGCCATGAGGGGTCCTCGATCATTGGGGGTGGTCATCAAACTGGGTGAGTGGGGGGCAGTTCAACTTAGCACGCATCAAAAGAAGCAAACATCATGTTGGGGTGACATGGATCATGTTCAGCACAGAAACTGACAGGCATCACCGCACTTAGGAACCAGCTCCATCGTTGACGAAAAGACACATGAGCCTCTGCTTTCCATCTTGACGTCGATAGTGGAGACGGCCGTGAGACTGAGAAAAGATGGGCACAAGGTCATCATTGTCTCCTCGGGAGCCATTGGCGTTGGGTTGAGGCGTATGGACGTGGAGAAGAGACCAAAGCATCTCGCGAAACTACAGGTAGGGGGCCTAGATGAAATTTTGCAACTGCTCGTGAATGAAATTCTCACAAGCGTCATGGCAGGCCTTGGCGGCCATTGGCCAGTGTCGGTTGATGAGCCTCTGGGACAGTCTCTTCACCCATCTCCGCCAGCCCATCGCTCAGATTCTGATTACAAGGAATGATATCGCCGATGTAAGTGGAAAACTCTCGCAGCTGCTTTACACAGACTGTGTGCAATTAACACCATGCCACCGACTAGCGATCAAGGTACCTCAATGCTCAGAACACTATCCATGAGCTCCTTGACATGGGTGTCATCCCCATCGTCAATGAAAACGATACGCTGGCCGTATCTGAAATCAAGTTTGGCGACAATGACACACTGTCGGCCATCACGGCCGCCATGGTGCACGCCGACGTCCTCTTCCTCATGACCGATGTCGACTGCTTGTATGACAAGAACCCGAGGACGTACCCCGATGCACAGCCTATCGAGGTGGTAGAAGACATTGGACAGCTCGTGGCCGATGGTTCGTCGTAACCCCTGTTGAAACACAGCACCAGACCTGCCCACTGACACTGATCCCAGTCTCACAAGCCGGGTCATCTCTGGGAACTGGTGGCATGTCCACCAAGATCGTCGCCGCCCGCCTCGCAACCTCGGCCGGCGTAACAACCGTGATCACGCGGTCCTCCATCCCAGGCAACATCGTCAACATCGTCAAGCACATCCAAGCCAGCCGCTCCCCCGCCTCCCTCGCCACTCATGCCAATGCCGAAGACCATGGTGGTGCCGCCACGGAAGACCATATGAGCGCCTCGGTAGCGTCGCTCGCCGACTTAACCATCAAGATCCCACTCCACACGCGGTTCCTCCCCTCTCCACATCCAGTCCGTGACCGCTACTTCTGGATCCTCCACGGCCTCCGCCCCCACGGGACGATCTACGTGGACGTGGGCGCTCACAAGGCGCTGACAGGCCGAGCCGGGCTACTGCCGGTAGGTGTGGTGGACATCGAGGGTACATTTGCGCAGCAGGAAGCGGTACGACTGTGTGTGGTAGAAAGGAAGCGGGCGACCCCTGGCGACGACGGCAAAATGTGGGAGGGTTCTGCTGTCGAGGTTGGACGTGCGCTTGTCAACTACGCCTCTTTCGAGATCAAGCTGATCAAAGGCCACCAAAGCACCGAGATCAAGTCTCTCATTGGGTATGCTGACAGCGAGTACATTGCTCAACGGGAGTCCATCAGCCTCTTTAGTAGGGAGAGCAGACCCGCCACCCCAAGCAGAGAGGCGATGCCTGAGGCAGCGGAAACGAGCGCTGACGAGGGTGAGGCTGCGGGTGCGGCACTGTGAATATTGTGAGAGTTCTCTGGTCTAGAAAATACGAGGGAGGGTTTACCGGAACCGGTTCATCTCAAGGGCAGGCGAGCGTTTCGGTTTGTAGGCAAATGGACGTTGATGTAATTGACCTGGTGTCATTGCGACTTCTTGGGGTTCCCCGAAACGGTATCTTCAGTACGTAAAGGCGGAAAGATCCAAAAGCAAAGCAATGACAATGACAAAAACCCGAAAATGCAAATGGGGTTTTCAGAACCCTCTCCGTCCCCCAGACGCCAAGACGCCCCGTCCTATGTCCTATGTTTTGTCGTTGAAAGCTTCCCTCTCTTTTTGTCTAACCTAACCGGCAAAGAGAGTGTCCTCATCACGGAGATACTCTCCGCAATCCGACTGTCGGAAGCATACGATGCCGGTCGGGTCAAGTCGCCGCGCCTCAGCTGTGCTTCGCGCAGTGACGCCGAAGCCGAGGGGGATATCAGCCATGCTGAGGACCACGCACCCGGAGTGCTCGGGGCAATCATCGGACCAGCGGCCAACGTGCGCTTTGGCGACTGCATAAAATTTGTCAACCGGTGTACTTTCAGAGAGGAGAGAGGAGGACGTACCATTGGAGCCGTAGAGGAATGGCTGCGCGCCGTTCTCTTTGACCCAGATCTTGTAGCGGGCGTGTTCTGCGAGAATAGGCACTGCAGTACATAGTTTCTGATTAGAGTGTTGCCCCGGTGTTGCCCCGGACATGGGAACAAGGGGCAGGGGGGGGGGG
>Ga0247758_1001384_pt1 | contig 18366 bp, 24 predicted proteins | sample UWRJL156409C4_FD_180950 | JGI IMG/M metagenome (GOLD analysis project Ga0247758, IMG submission 180950) | Plant litter microbial communities from Arlington Agricultural Research Station in Wisconsin, United States - UWRJ-L156-409C-4 | ecosystem: Environmental > Terrestrial > Plant litter >...
TGGATCTCATGGTGGTGCCGGAAATTCCGGGTCAGTTGCCGGTGGTGGCTCGGGACTGGCATGTTTGTTACGCACCGTCCACGATCATGGCTGGTCATCTGTGATGAGATGAGCTCTCAACCCCAGAGATCCGCTCTGCCCTGGCTCAAGTGGCGATCGAGAACGAGCTTCCGGAGGAACTGTCTTTTCTTTTTTTTTTTGGGCTCGTTTACGTCTTCTCGGACGCGACTACAAAAGCGTAGCGTTTCCAACGAGGAAAGGGGAGAGGAGAGAGCTCGCTGTCGACCTCTTTCATTTTTATTTGTTTATTTATTTTCCTACCGCTTCCCTTGGAGGCTCTACATCCTGGACCCGCACACCACCCAAAAAAAGAAGGGGAAGGAGGGCGTGCAACGCCAACAGCACTGAGCCGGACCGCGTCACTGCCGCGACATCCCGAAAGAATGGGTCAATAGGATGCTCCAGCCTGACCTGATGGAAGGCAATCGACTGACGAGATTCACAGAGAACCCACTGTTGTCAGGCATGGGCGGGTGGGTAACCGCACGTCCTGTGAATGAAGACGGTAACGAACCCAACTCGGATTACGCAGCAGCCTGCATGGGGGAGAGAAAAAAGCGCGCCAGCTGATGTTTCAAATAGAAGGGCTTGGCCACGAGTCAGCAACCTTGAGAGACGTGTACCCGGTGTGGGAGTTTCTGGTCAGCTGGGGCGATGGCCAGACGATGAGCAGAATCTGCTACTTCTGCCCGGCGCTCGACCCCTGGAATTCGTACCGTCATGCAAGTGGAAGGCTGTGTGGCTGCAATTGGGCGAGAAGGTGCTGAACGGAAAGGGGGCACCATGTGTGGAAGGAAGGTCAAGGTACAAGAATGGACTATGGTGGTACCTGCTTGTATGGAAGTAGATTTAGAGAATCATGACCTGTTGTCGGGGCATTTTTGCAGGTACCCAAAGGTACCGGCTCAGTACCCCCTTAACTGGAGGTGCGCGTGGAAATTTAGGCCCCCCTTCCCCACCCTCCCCCGTGGGTTGCCAGCCCGGCGCCCATCTTCTTTTCTTAGTGGCTGGCATTCAATATTCCTGTTTTGGTCATGCTGCATGTGTGCCATCTTCGGGAGCAATCCGGTCGCCGTCACCAGCAGCCAGAACTAATTGCAGCCAGTTCCCTGTGGGTGGAAGCTGCCGCAACGACCAGCCACACCTCCAGGACTCCCGAGCGGCCAGCTCATAAAGGTCCAGACTATCGTCTCCCTGCGTCATGAAGCCGCTGACGTCGCGCCTAATTAATGGCACGTAAGTCTAAAAGGAATTAGGGTTGCTCTTGACATCCCGCTTCACGTGCAGCAGTGTTGGTGGCTGAGAAGTCGAGGAGTGGTGGTGATGCGCGAGCCTGGCCTCACCCGATTAGAAGAGCCCCAAAGCGAAAAGCCCAAGTCTCCACGTCCCTGCAGCCCTCGACCAATGCGCAGTTTGAACCACGCCAACTCCGTTCTGGGGATTGACGGGATCTCGTTGCGTGCTTCGCCGCAGCAGCAGCAGCAGCAGCAGCAAGCGTTAGCCAATGACATTACTGTTCGGGACGCCGCAAGAGTGCTGCTGTATGCGAAACCCGGACCGCATGACCTGACTAGGCTAGAAAAGTAGGCCGTGCATGGTGCCGAGAATGGTGGCAAACTGCGGAAGGCGCGGTCTCTCTTCGGCAATGCTTGTGTAGAGGGTGAGGATGGGTAAAAGGGGGGGTGGGGCGAGTGGTTGACAGCTTCTACCCAAAGGTGGTGCGGCGGCGGCTGGCGAACAAGGGAAAAGGCCCTGGGACCTGGAGCCTGACCTCTGAAAATGCGGGTTCAGTGCCAGATGTTATGCGTGCGCGGCTGCAGATCCCGGGAGGTGTTGGACATGATGAACGCGAGATGGGCACACCTCAGTTGGGCACCAGAGTTGGGACCAGGATCAAGCAAAAAATCTCTCATCCATTCATTCGATCGAGATCCGCCGAAGCGCCACGAGAATAGACGATCCGATAGGAGTGGAAAGCAAGCCAGCGGGTGGTGAGCGGCGAAATCCGGATAGCATTGAGTGGTCCGGACTCCAAGTTGGCCGACCACATCGAATGTTGCATTTCCAAGGCCGTTACCCTACAAAGTCTGCTAGCCGAACCATCAGAAGGATCTTTGCATCCTGCCAACACAACACACCATAATCGCCCACACGCATTCTGCAGGCTCTTCTGTTGGGCATGAGAGGGCACGGGTTGATGCTTGGGCGCGACCGCCTATGACGCTCACGCCACAGCCATGACCGCGTCGCAGCGGCTCGGAAGGCCACTCGGCCGATTAAAAATACAGTAATGCAGGGTGATAGATGAGGTGGGGGTGGTGGGATACTACCAAACACGGCCGAGGATGGGCGCCAAACTGCGCAGATGACGACGCGCGGGACGAAATTATGCCGACGCGAGCTCGACGCGGAATCCCGTGACCAGAAGCTACCCCTCTTTTTCCCAAAAAAAACGTGCTCTCGGGTCCTTCGGCGTTAACGTTGTTTTCCCACGCATCCCAGAGGCGGCACATGCCTGATCCGGTCTAGTGTGGAAGGACCCAGTTATTATGGTCTTTCCACTGCAAACGAAAGATAACAAAGCATTTCAGTATCTATTGTTGCCCTCACAATCGATGTGCGCTCCGTAGCCTCTTGGTTGCAAAAGATAGGGTTAGGGTTAGCGGCCGTCGCGGAGAGCCCCTTGCTCCTATTCGCAACAATTGCGAATAGGGGCAAATCGGACAAAGAAAGGAAACAATGGGGAATGAGAGGAACTAAACTGGAGATCGGGAAGAATTGGAAAACAGGAAAGAAAGAATAATCACTTGACTTTCAGACCACTGGCCTGTAGAATTCGAGAATCGACCATTGATCTTTGCCGTCGATGTAGGCCAGGCACCATTGGGGGAATGAACAGGGTTATCCGTCTGTTACCATGCACACAAAATAACGCTCTGATCCAGGGTCTTCTCTTCGCGTGTCCCATCGTGCGCGGGTGTAGACCTATCCAAGACGGAGATGGCCTCTGTGACGCCTTGTCCTACTCCTGGGGCTCGCCCGACAACCCGCGAGAGATCTATGTCGAAAACAAAGACCCTTCAGCGGGCTTTGCGGTCAGAAGCGCCGTCAGCAGCTCTAAAAGGGTCGTCCGGGTGGCGGCGAACCTCCATCAGGCTCTTTCTCGTCTTCGCCACCCCTACGTTGATCGGATACTTTGGATCGACGCCGTCTACATCAACCAGAACTATATCACGCAGGGAAATCGCCAGGTATCCATGGGCCATCCTAGTGACATTTTGGCGAATAGATTCTCCTCATTTACCTAGATCAAATCATTTTCGATCATCTGTCTCTTCGACTTCGTCTACCACAAAACTTGAGTTGGGAGGAACGCAATGGATGACCCAGCTCGCGCACGAGAAGACGAGCCCCTCCTCCCCACCGAGGGCGGGGAGAGGCGACACAGGGGTGAAGGTGATCCGACCAGAGAGCGCCCCTGGTACCTCACTTTCACCGGCATCGTGATTTTCATCATTATCATCACGATCCCTACCGCCATTGTTGCGGCACTCCTCGGCAGGCTAGGCTTTGGCCAACCACAGGAGCCGCCAACGCCCGAGCCTATCGGGAGACGCATCGAGTACAAGGAGCTGCTGCGCGACGTTGAGCAATATCTCGACCTCTATAGGCTGGGCCTTCCACCGTTCGATGTTATGAAGCAGCAGACGCGCCAATTTCACCTTCCGCTGCCGAATGCAACGGTACAAGTAAAGACAGATCATAGACCAGGACGGTCAAAGGCTTGAAGGAGAAGACGACTGAATAAAGGCTAGCACAACTCTTGGGGGCAGTACACCGTTACGAAGGCCGCAGATCCAGAGGTTCCGAACAATAGATCTCAGTCGAACAATGTTTTGCTAGCGTGAGGGACCAAGAAGGTTCGAACAACATATTCACAGCCTTAAGCGCCGATTTGGTAAGGCAAAAGCTATTCTGAGAAATTTGACAGGCAGCACCTTAGCAACATCATTCCAAGACCTGTGTTACACCCATTTTACACTATGAAAATGCCCTCACAAATTTACGCCTCGCGCGCCTGCCCAGAACTCCCCATACTCCACACCCTCTTCGGCTTCGCCCTATTCCTAAACGGATTCCCTCCACACCCATTGAAGCACATTCCTTGATCCTGCCCGAAGCAGCACCCCTTGTTGTCCGAGAAACAACAGCCTTCGTGGTCCGAGAAACAGCATGCCCCGTGGTCAGAGAAGCAGCATGCTCCGTGCGATGAGAAGCAGCAGCCGGCGCTGTCGGCGAAGCAACACCCGGGGGTGTCCTCCATCTGATCCCATTTGAGCTGATCAGGGTCGGCGGACATGGGCGGGGGGCTGGAATATTGTTGCTGCGCTTGGTATTGAGATTGAGACTGTGATGGGAGGAAGGCGGGTTCTAGGGGCGTGGGCGGTGGTTCCGTTGTCGAGATTGGGGAGTAGCCTTCTATGCCAGTGTTGGTGGCCATTTTATTCAAGGTGGTGATTGAGGGATATTTGAGCTGAAATTGTTGGGGGGGTATGGTTGATGATGAGCTGCTGAGAGCGATCTGTGGATTTTGGTATGTGTGCAGCAGGAACAAGGGAGGCAGAAGTAAACGATGAACGCAAAGTCCAGTGCTAAATACATGTTCCCATGGAAGGGCACAGCTTCATGATCAGGTGATGTCTGATGCTCTGGTGGTGTGACCTCTGCAACACAACATAAAGGTCAGCCAATAAGCGTGCGCTCTGAACCGAACCTAACCTAAGCAAGGGTGAGTCTATGGTCCACCAAAACAATTCCAGCCATGTTTAAACCAACCTGATAGCCCGACATGGCGCCGCTGACTTGCAAACCCGGAAATCATGGCAGCTAAGGGATGGTAGGTAGTTTCCATGTTTGTTACGGTACATTCGGTGCGCTCATTCCTCAAATAATGCTATTGATCCCCCGAAATGCATCCGCCATGGCTCCCTCGTATCAATGCAAACTTCGAGTGATTAGAAAATTTTTTGCGAGGAGGGCAACTTGTGAGGTCATGATAATATGGGAAGTGACATTGGAGCATGAGATATCACCACCCGTAGGCGGTTCAAGAGAACGCGCTTGTAACTTCTCTTCCTACCCACTCGATACCTGCCAAGACAGTGCACCCAAACCCAAATTTTGGTAAACTATCTCAAATTCATCACAGTATCGAGTATCTTATAGCCCTTGTATATTCCATTAACCGTGTCCATAAAGCCGCCTCCCTTTTCTTTACCCCTACTCTTCTCCTAATAATAGCCGCTCTACTTATTCTCGGGGGCTCGCGGTTCCTTGACCAGTAACAGCCGATAGCAGAGCATAAATCGAGGACCGATGTGGCGAAGTGGAAGACCGTAGCGGCCTGGCGCATGGGGCTCTCCCACCGCCCCTCCTAGTTGGGGTTGCAGGTTTTGTGACATGCTGAATTGCCCTCAGTATTTGCATAGCAGTTGCAGTTGCAGTTGCCATTGGACGCAGCGAGGAGAGGCGTCGCGCTGTTCCTCTTGGTTAGATGACACGGACAGGTACTGCCTGTGTGCCGTGTTGGTGGATGATAGGAGGTAAGTCGTGGTACTCACAACAGCAACAAGGAGTAAAAGAGGGGCAGGGGGGAAGTCTTTCTGCCCAGCTAAGGGTGCTCTGTTAGTCACTGGGGCCAAACTCGGTTGCGTGCCGCAAAGCGAAGAAGTAGGGAGCAGTTACGAATCTCATAATGTTTGCGTAGGACAGCGGAATTGGCCGGGTTTGTCGATAACAGCAGCTGTAGGGTATCGTGAAGATTCCAATTATAGTCCAATTTGATGGAGGAGTGGAAAGAACTCTGCGGGGCGGGTGGCGTGGTGCTGGTTATATGCCACCACGCCCTACGTTTTGCACTTTGCTCATGTTCAATAGCTCTTGAAGGTGGCTGATTTGCCCGGCTTCTTCGGGGAGCTTCCAATCCCTCATTGATTATAAATACCCTGTCCTTTTGTCCTTTGTTTCACAGTCTAGTTAGATGTCTTGCCGAAACAAGCTAATTGCGTGCGGGGGCTGCATAGTGGCTTGCAGTAACAGTGTTGATGGAGGGACAAAGAGTGATGATATTGGTGATGCTAAGATAAATAAGAAATGTTGTAATAAGTGCTTTGTCCAGAGGCCGTGCAGCTAAGTGAGAATTTAAGAATCGTTTCTTTGATTGGAATATTCGTACAACTTTGCCTCCCTTCGGGCCGCCAGTAAATCTATACATCCTTTCTTTCGAGACATTGATCAATGATTTATCACAAGTTCTTTGCTGCAAAGCCCAACTGGAGTTCCCCGGCGTCAAACACAACAAATGTGGCCTTGAGGAAAACATCACCAAAGATAGAGAAACCTATTCCGACATCACTTTGTAGACCTCCAAAACAAAGTTGGTTAGCATCACCCGACGATTCCACCGACCCATACCGGATGTATTCGCCTGGAATCGTGACCGTAGCGTTGTCGCCGATGCTAATCGAGAGATCAGGCATCGAGGCGCTACACTTGAAGGTGACGCCACCGTGATTCTTGTCGTATGCGGCACCGGGAACGCTGCTGTAGTAGTCGTCTACAACTACCTTTGGCAAAAGGAGCAGGGTAGTACCCGTGTCCGTAACGCCATGGATGTTGTATTCTTGAGACGCTGAGCCAACAGCGTATCCCGGTGCAGTGAACGCCCAGAAGCCCTGGGTGTCATTCACTGGCGTATATGCAATGTCCCCGGTGTACGCCTTCGGATCGATGTAGCCAAAGTTAAGATTGCCAGCTGAGGTATAGTGTAAGCAGGGACTCAAGCGCCAGGCAGGAATGAACTCACGACTGTGGCTCTTCAGATCGACAGTGAACAACGGCTTGTCAAGATCCGGGATCAGGTTATCGAAGAACGTCTGCTGCGGGTCAGGCGTGACTTGGTTGAGGATACTGAACGCGAGCCCAAAGACACCATCATTCTGCGAGTCTTGGGAAAACTCGGCCGATACTCGGTTGGCGGCTTCAACAGCTTGGTTCGCGAAGCTGATGTTCCCGATTTCGACCCTGTCGATATACACATCTCCGCCGGAAGAGCTGCCATCGCCGTAGCGGATGTCCCAAGTGGCACCCGGCAGGTTCCTTGCGGTGGTGCTCTTGCTCGGGTCGTACTCTGTCTGCCCGCCACTCTGGCTGCTGGGAATCTCGGTGCTGAAAACCCACAGGTCACTGGATCCGGTGTCCATGTCGATGTTCAACTGCTGGGGCGGGGTGCCGATGAACACCGGGAGGAGATACTCGAGGTCGTTCGACTCCGGGGTAGCCACGACGCTGCCGGTGTCTCGACGATGGTGGGACTTCATGGCCGCCAGGACCAGCCGAAGGTCCTCTGGGAGAGGGACCCCGTACTTCCGGTAGATCTTGGCCAGCGCGAGAGGACCATGGCGACGGAAGTTCGGATTGCGGACCTGTGTCAGGGACGCCGTGCGAGGGTTGGGGGGGACTGTCAACACGTCTGCTTTGACGCCCACGGTACGGGTGCCGAAGCCAATGAAGGCCGCGTCCGCGATGGCCCCGGAGACGAGAGTGGCAACAGGGAGGTTGAGGACCCTCATTGCGGCGAGCACAGACAGAGATCGGGGTGCGGAGTAGAACGATCAGAAGTCAAACGAGTGTGAGGAGGGAGATATTTGACGACTCCCCGACTCTGGCTCGCTCAAGGCCCAGATGTTTGATACAGAATCAGATGGGCTTGCAGCGTGCAGGAAACAAGTGCGACCACTGCACAAGGAGCCCTCGGAGTGACCATGGTGACTTCTTTTGGGGGCATTTGGGGCAGGTGCAGTATTTGAGTGGCAGGTCGGGTACTTTTGTGGTTCCGTTGTTCCTTCTCTGATTGCGCTCTGTGCTCACAAGCGGAACGGTCGGGTGATATGTGACTTCAAGCTTCCAATGGTCAGACGCGCTCCTTCCTTCCGACTGATCGGTCGCGGTAGCTGGCGTCGGGGGCTCGGTGAAGCAATGGCAATGAAAAGTGCAACAGTCGCACGCAACACCAATCGCACCAACTGTCGATGCGTGGACGTGTGGTCATGTGGGTATCCGGAGCGCGCCAGCAAAGTTCGGCCACCAGACTAAGTGCCTGGGGCCGGTGGCAGTAGCGCAGGTCAGATTGCATTTCTGTCTGCCGGTACGGACGAAAGGTTTGATGATGGGACAGAAGGAAGGCGACACAGTAGGAGATGTTTCCTTCGCTTTCGGTCATTTATTTCCCTGTGTCACGAACGGCTCCTGGCAACATGACATCCGGCGATGCACCTGTACCAACACGTGGGTGCACTTGAAAGGTGAAGGATGCCCCTAACTGAGTCCTTGGATTTTATTGGTCAGCAATTCGCCGTGGTCGTGATGGCAAGTGCATCCTGCTTCTTCGCGGGCAAGCGGTCAAAGATGAGAAGCTACATTGGGGGGAGAGTGAGTGCTACCATACCATCTTCAGCTAGGCAAAATTTGCTGAGGTACAGATAACTCCCTAACAGCTTAGCCCCTTCTCGGAACGCAGAGCGAGACCCCTCGTTCCATCAAAGACCCTTCAGATACCTGCCTGTCCTGTCATCCTGAGAAGAAGTAGAAGGTAAAGTGGAGGATCTGAATGAGAAGCATAATACATTGAAGCACCAGGATGTTATCCACTACCATGCTGTGCTCTTCTTGAGCAGAGTTCTGTTTTCTTTCACGTTGTTCCCTTGCCAAAAGGGCTTTGGACTCCTTCAAAGCCCACATATGTCTGTATATCACACCGGTTCCTCAAACTCAGGCAGCTCGCTTACCAAATCGTCCTTGCTCTTCGCTTCCCAAGGGCAGTGGATCTCAGGGTCCCCCTCCTCAGGATTTAGAGGACTTTCCTTAGGGAGCAACCATAAGTGGTCATTCTGGGGAGGCAGATTTCCGTCGATGGCGTGGAAGGTTTCATTTGAACCTCCTTCAGACCCGTACTCGTAACTAATCTGCCCTTCTTTATTCCAAACCTTGACTGAATGGACATTGTTCTCCACTAAGTTATCAAGCCAAGAACTGGACAGTGTTTCTTTGTCGCGTGAAAAGACAGCGACGTTGGCAACCCAGCTGGCCTGCCGATCAGGCATGTCGGGAAACTCATGCAAAGTATATTCGCGGCTGATATGGCGCGAGAAGGACTTGTGTCCAAATGGCGTCATGGTCTCATAACGTTCCAGCTCAGGAATGCTGTTTTTGGATGTCCAGTACAGCCCCTCTTTCATTGTTTTTCCGATGTCGTGGCAACGAAAAGATATGGTTGCGAACCATTGCTTGTCTGCGAGCTTGCGGTCGAAGTCGTTTGCATTTCCGGACTGATGATGTTTGGTGAGCTTCAGGTTGTTGTCCGGGATGAGTCCGACTTCAATTAAAAAGGCCCGAGAATAACTGGACTTGGGCTCTTTGAGGCAAACCGTTAAGGGCTGCTGCCGTTCTGTGTCGATTTTCATTGGGGCGTAGACTTTGAGCTGTCCTGACTGCCAGAATCGATGTGATGCACTTCGGGAGGAAGAGATTAGAGAGCCTACCTACCTATGCAACCGAGAAGCGGAATTAAATAGGATCCGAGTTGCCACCGAGGTTACCTAACTTTCCGTCTCCAACCCAAAGGCGAGCAACGCAGAGGACATACCGCTACGGCAGATGAAAGAAGATGTGTCGAGTTATTATAATTAACCTGAATTTCCTTCACGTCAAGAAACTGCAATGCAGCATGCGGGGATGCTTCTATCTATAAAACGGGCGCACTCGGCTCAGATGAGCTACTACAGCCGGCCATAGGCACATGTACCTAAAGATTTGGATCCAACTCGCTCACTGGTTGCTTCCACCATTCGGATCACACCTTGAACCCAAACCTCTTCGGCCTAGATAGGTAGAAAGGAGACTGAGGCACATGAGCAACGTCTCCACTCCACTGTGGCTCTTGCTGCAGGCCGCGGGGACAAGCCTCGTCGAGAGTGGACACCCCAAGCTGTGACTCCATTCAGAACTCTTGGCACCCACCAACCTAAACACCAAAAAAACAAGGGAAGGGCAAAAGTGAGGTCGTGCCCGGGTTCGAACCGGGATTATCAGAAGGAGAGGAATCAGATGGATGCTATTCAAAATCTGAAGTGCTAACCACTACACTACACAACCTTGAGGATTTGATGTTGGTTGAGTCGTTTTTCCGGAGGGCTAGGGGTTTGCGGGAAAGGGTCTGTCGCAGGAAGGTATCGGGTTGAAAGCGTTGTTACCGAGTCAGCATTCTACCGCCCAACGACAAATTGGGATCGTTTATGTTCAATCCGAACTGCGAGAATGTTCTTGTTCATCAAATGCATCCGAGTCGTGCTCCATCCCATTTCAGCGCAACCCGAGCATCCACGCGCTTTGCTGATGACCTAGACGATGGGCGGGCAGGCAGCTACACCACCCACCGCAGTAAGCGAAAAACCTCCCACGGCGCAACTCCCGATCTCAAATTGTTTTCAGTGCTAGAGAAGAGAAAACCCCCCGTTTCCAAAGAACTCAGCCTCCGCCAAGCCAATGCCACGTTTCCAGGTTTCCATCTTCCCTCGAACCGTAAACTTGGCAATGCACTTGGGGCGTGGTGGTTGCAGCCATTGCACTAGCATTAGTTAGGCTTAGAATGCGTGAAACTGCTGCAGCGTTGGGTGTTCCCCGCTACGCCCACATCCCGTTGGCACAGGCGGCCCCTGCACCCCGATGTCTCACCCCCGGTCGCCGATCTTGATCCAAGACATGGAGTACGCGCTTCCTGGATTGCCGCCGCTTGCTCGCGGACAGGAATTCGAGGCTCAAATCACCCTTTTGTTCGTTGAGAGGGATTTTGACTTGGTGGAGATGATGTTGCTTCCTCAACTCAATCCGAGCTTTTATCTCGCTTATCGCCTGATTTATCGACAGCCGCGTCGCACCTCATCTCGCTCCCGTCGCAAGCTGAGCACAGGGAGCAACGCCAGACGGGATCTCAGCGCCTGCACTCGGGGCATCGCGGTGGTCGCTCTGATAGGCCGCACACACTTCCATCTCCGGGCCTGCGGAGGGAGTGCCGCAGGAAGGACACGGCCGCTGAGCACATACCCTCAAGACTAAGTAAGTCGTGCTATGACAGCGCGATTGGCCTGCCAGTCTGGTCCCATGCTGCCGGTGAGCAGGGGGTGGCAGATTGAGCGCTCTGGTCGGTAAAGCTTGGCTGGAGCGACCCGGGCTGGCACGTCGAAAATGGACCTACTCAAACGAGAAGCCGCTTTACACGTCCGCGAGGTGTCAAATGCCGACATGTTTCGTTGTTTTAAGGGACCATTCGACCCTGGTAGCGATCAGGCAGAGTGCTAACCGCGGCCCTGGGGTGCGACCCTACACGCGGGTTGCGCCCGCCCCCTATTTTTGCGAGCATGTTCGCGGGCTCGGTGTGTTGATCGGCCTGATCACAGTGAGGGCGTGACGGCGAAACCTGCAGCGCACGGACGGGACGCAAGGATGTCAGGCCATTGGGAGTCTGGACAGACGGGATGTGGTTCCCACGGAACCTGCCTCGCTTTCGTGGCTGCCAGCAAGCCATATCTTGCGAAGGGCTGTCGTGTCGTCTCGTCGACGAAACTCTTCACGGCCAGCCTTTTTAGAGGTGGGGCGAAGAAGACAGAAAAGACCCCATCGAAGATGCCCGTCCCCGGCGAGAACCCCGAGCTAGACGCCGAGACGAGCGTGCCGACGCTCGTTGGCGTGTCCATTGGCCTCGTCTCGGTGTCGACACTCGTCGTTTCCCTGCGGCTGTACACACGATGTTTCGTTGTGCGGTCGCCCGGCGCCGACGATCTCACCATCGGCCTCGCTCAGATCCTCTCCATCGGGGTCTCTATCGTGACGATCCTCCGTCAGTAAACCGCAAATCCTCTACTATCCCGCGATTCTAACCCTCTACAGAAGCAAAATATGCCCTCGGACGACATGTCTGGATGGCCTCACCTGAAGACAGCATCTCCCAGCTCAAGGTACTCCCTTCCCTCCCCCCCGTCCCCTCCCCTTTACTAACCCCCGCAGTGCCTCCTTGCCGCAATGCTCATCTACAACCTCGCGCAAATCATCACCAAAATGTCCTTCCTCTTCCAATACCGCCGCATCTTCGACTCCGGCGGCCGCACCCGCACCGTCTGCCTCTACCTCCTCATCTTCCTCGCGCTCTGGGGAATAACCCAATCCGTCCTCGTCGCCTTCGCCTGCGTGCCCACCTCGCTCTTCATCCCCTCGCAAGTCCCCGTGTGTCTCGACAGCCTGACAATCTACTACCTCACCTCCATCATGAACATCATCACCGACTTCATCGTGTTTACCGTCCCGCTACCGGCCGTCAAGGCGCTGCACCTGCCGCCGCGGCAAAAGATCCTTGTGACTAGTGTCTTCTGCCTCGGGTTCTTCACCTGCATCATCTCCATCGTGCGACTGTTCACCCTGCGCGCCGCGGCGGCCACTACGGATCCTACGTGGGATAATGTCTCGTCGGCGTGGTGGTCGGTCGTCGAGCTCAACTGCGGGATCATGTGCGCGAGCTTACCGCCGCTCCGGGCGCTGCTGCGGCACTGGGGCGTGCGAGGCTTTGGGTCCGGAGGGGGCAGGAGTGATGGGTACCTGCGCGAGCGCAGCGGGGAGGGGTCGTTCTCCAAGCCCGGCGGCGGCGGCAGTAGCCGGAGCGGGGATGCGCCGGGCGCGGCGGGGAAGGTGTACCCGATGAGAACGTTTGTGTCCTCTTCCGGGGGGCACAGGGAGACGGCGAGCCAGGAGGAGCTGAATCGGGAGGGGGAGGTCGCTGCTGCTGCTGGGTCGGGGGAGTCGGTGTATCGCAGCCCGGAGTATGCGAGTCAGCACGGGGGGCGGCATAAGGCGTCCAAGCTGACGAACAATATACGCGGGGGGGATGGGCGGCGGCCCGGGGGTGGAGGGGAGAAGGACGCGGAGGAAGGACGGGGCGGGGGGTTGGAGGACGGGATACGGGTTACTAGGGAGATTGGGTTTCAGAAGGAGGGCTCAAGGTCGCCTCCGAAGAAAGGGAGGAGGTAGGCTTCGCTCATGTCGTGAAAGGTATGAGGTACATTAGAATATGTCTCGAATGCATTGCAATATGTCTCGAATGCATTGCAATATGCCCTTGGAGTGCAGAGAGTCCTCCTGCGAGTGTGATACGGTCAACAACATCCACCCACCGCCTCTCTCGACAATTTGAAGGTATCTTCAGCACTGGCTTGAAGGGCCCTTGCTTTGGTCGCTTTGCGCGCAACATCAACGCCCGCGACCAGAATAGCATCGCGCTGACGCGGCTCGTCCCGACAGCGTGGATCGCCCGTGCGGAAGAATTGATTCAGCTCTGCTGCCCAATTGAGCGTATCCCACCACATTCGTGGACACCCATCCCGGGGGGAAGGTCGCAGCCGGGAGACGCGATTGGAATATCACACATCATAAGGCCGCCCTATCGGGATGGAGAGGGCAAATCGCGGACGCCGATTGAGCATTCGGTGTGGGTGGTGGACGGCGTCCGGGTGATCGGGTGAATGCGTCGCTGGACGCGAAGCTGAGGCACGCACAGCGCGGCATTGGCAGCAGTGGTGATATACTGATGGACATGCCGCGCACACAGCCTCGATTTGGGGAAAGTGCTCAAGATTTGTGAGAGGGGAAACGTCACCAAGCTCGGTTCTCGTCTTGATCAGTGGTTTGGCGGCGGTGTTGACATTCATAAAGAGTCGTGGTCGGCAAGAAGACGGGGTCCTGCTCCTGATGTCTTTTCACCAAGCATATCTCTTTACCAAGAACGAAGCACAACCAACCACACAATATAAACCACATCGTTGACCAATATGTCTGCCGCGATGGAATACATCTCTAAGCGCCCAGCTCCCGGAGCTTTGCCGACCAACACCATCGAACATAGTCTCCCGCTCTCCTCTCCAACGTCATCCCTCCCCTTCCCGAAACCAGAGGCTTCCTGAGCGGGACGAGACGTTAGTCCCGAGGACTGGCGTGCGTTCACGGAGCAGCTTCGCCCACAAGGCCCAAACAACAAAAACGCCGATGTAGCCGAGAACGAGGGCGCATACCGACGGCGCAGTAACTATGTCGTCGAGGAGTGGAACGCTGAGTTTTTCAAGCCGCGGGGCTTGCGTGTCAACCCGGTTTTCGAGGAGAAGGCGACCGAAAAGGTAGCCGAGAGCGGTCCTAAGGGGCTTAGGTTCAAGGTCGGGAATACGTTTGTGGGACTTGCAACGTCGCCAGGCACAGGCGGCTTTGGTTTGAAGTTGCCTGGAGGGGTGCTGCTAGGTGTCGCCACTGAGAAGAACAAGGCAGCGGCGGAGCAGAAGCGGTAGTTTGTCACGAACCTGGCGATGGGCGCCGTTTTAGGGTCGATGCGTTGTAATGCTGGGTGTAATGCTGGAGAAAGATATAGCGGATCTTGGAGTTTGGATGCCAGTATTGAGCTCGAATCTGACGTTTGCGATGGACGTTGGAACGATCGTCCAGATATAATGCGTGTAGGCTGCGAATCATCAGAGAGGATCGGATATCAAGGTTGTATGTGTGCGATCCCTTCTACCCCTGAGAACTCTAATAATGTGCCAAAAGAGCGCTGCTCCTCCGATCAAACAGTCATCTCGACTGTTTTGCCCGTCGCAACGTCGCAACCCCAACCAAACACCAAGGATAGCACCAGCCCTACGAATTGCAAACAGCCAATATGCGACCAAGCCCGGGTATTATGCATCCCAAACGCCGAGAAGCGTCCCAAAATTCAAAGCTCATCCTCGTATATTATCGGCAGCTCCACCTCAAACTCGACCCTGGCCCCATCGATCTCGTCCGCGTCTACCAGCGCAAACGCCACGGCCGCCAGATCCTTCAATCCCTTCGATCCAAGGGTATCCCTCTCCTTTGTTTTCAGCTCCTTCCAACCCAGCGTCAGGTCCTCCACATTCCTCGGGAGTCCGTACATGACTTTGATCTCGCTGTCGTCGTCGGGGATCGTGGTAATTTTCCCGGTGGTCGGGGATGTGGTGAGGCCGTCGGGGTAGCGCTCGCGTAGGATCTCGAGGAGCTCGGTGCTCAGGCGAGCGAAGGTCCAGTCGGGCATGGCGAAGAGGAAGACGGTGTGGATGCCATGCTTCAGGCGGAGGGTTATTTGGAGCTCGTCGGAGGGGGTGCGTGGCTGTGGGAACGGTTAGCGGGGTGATTTGGGAGGAGAGAAGGGGATGTACCATCTCGTTTGTTGGATGAGTGCGTAAGTAGGATGGTAATGCGACTCGTGTGTATTCTGGCGGCGGTGTTTGAGAAGAAGATGACAAGATGGCGGACTTCGAAAGTTAGAGGGCTTTGTTAGTGGTTGAGGGGATGGAGGGGCACCTGCAAACGCGTCAGGTCAGCAAGCGCGTGCTGGGAGCTTGGGCCACCAGGAGCTTCGAGCTTCAGGCCCCACTTCCAGGGTTCGAGTGCTTTTGCCTCCATTGCTGAAGTTGGTCTTCCCAACTGACAATCCATCTGAACATTTCGACAAGCCTGCTTCCGCATCCTCCTAGACATCCCCTGTATCCCTCAAGGCTTCGAACAGCAAACTCTACCCGAATCCTTTTGGCAGTAGCTCTCAGCAAAGGCCAAGATGGTCACTCGAGAGGAGAAAGAGCAGCTGCTTCGAGAGCGCTGGCTCGCTGGCCGAAAACCACTATCCCAGGAAGATTTGGATAATGCCTACCGATCGTCGCGGCTATCGATCCCCGCTGGTTTGAGAATCCCGATGGCTACAGTGCTCTCGTTTGTCGTGGGATGGGGGCTCGGAACTGCCCAGGGCAGCAAGATGGCAGGTTTACGATTTCGCGCAGAGCACGCCCACAAGCTTCCCGATACCACGACGGGCTGGTATCTCTACCACAGGAGCAAGAACTACCACGTTGCATCGGGCGGTCTTGTCGAGGGCGTAAAGATGGGCATGAGGGTGTCGTTCTGGACAACCGCCATGCTGGGCATCGAGCACATGTTTGACACATATCGGGGGACTTCTGACCTGCTGAATACCCTGACGTCGTGTGTGACAGTGGCTGGTGGCTTCAGTTTGTGGAGTAAGGAGCCCTCTCGTACCTTGTGAGAGAAGCATGCTGACGTCTGATCTACGCAGATCGATTCTCGTTGCCGATGGCTGCTCGAACCACAAAAACCGCTGTGGTAGTCGGGTTAATCTATGGAGGAGTACAGGATGCTCTGGGAGTGGCGAGAGGACGGCCCATCAGTTACGTCGAATACCTCAAACGGAAGCTGGGCGGCGGCGCATCCAAACATTCTGAGAGACCGACGGATACTCTGGCATAGACAACATGCCGACGGACTAGACCCGGCGCCCGTCAGTTTGCCGTTGCCAGCCACTGACCCACGTTACGACGCAGCGGGTCGGCATCGATCCCATTGCATCGCCCGATTTCGGCGGCGTGAGATGATATGACATCGTCCACTCGAGTGGCACGAGGCCGGCCTGCATGGGATGGATAGAGGAAGCCAAGTGTCAATCGGCCTGTCGCAAACCGCGGCCCCCGCTCCGTCATCTGCCGCGGAGGAGGAGATTGGCTGCGATGCATCGCCGACATGAACCGCAGACGTAGGCGCTGGCAACCAATGGCTTCGAACCAGAATGTCATCTCTTGATTTGTTCTGATTGTGCGTCGCTGCCCGCGCTGCGGGCCACCAAATCGCGGTCCACTGCACTATCCATCCGAACTCGACGCCCAGCAGAGGCGGGCTTGGCGGCGTTGCAGCTCGACTCGCTTCTGGCTGCAGTAGCTTGATTAACCCCACGCCTGCGATCGCTGGCATTGAGCTTCTCAATTCGTCTGGCCTGCGTGGGCGAGGTCGCCGAAGCTTGAGCAGCGCCGAGTTCCCCACAGAACGCGGCTACTCACGGCCTTCCAGGGGCGCGAGAATTCCACGTGACCACTGATAAGGAAGGGGCAATAACATCATCGCCTGCATCAGGCGGAACCTTGACAAAGGATATCTCTGACGCAGCAAATCAGGCCCGGCCGCCGTCTCCCGCGGTCGGCTGGAATGGTCTGAACTCGAGATTGCGATGTCGGGACGTTGCAGCGCGCGCTGGGGGCCGAAAGCGTATATAGGTGACTTCCTCCGAATGACATACTTTGACTCCCTTCTGTTGCCAATTGCTCCTCTCTGTGCTTAACCCTGCCAATTGACCTTGTCTTCCATTCGATAGAGTGAATTGGGTTGGCACATGGCCTCAATATCCGGATCACTGGCCAGCAGGCCCCTCACCTGCCTCCCGAGGGCAGGAGCGAGGGCCGCGCCTTCTCAACAATATCGACATGTCTACATCCTCATACACTCGAAGAAAGCATCTTTGCGGGGTCTTCACACTTCCTCGAACCGGTCATCATCAACCGATAATCTTACCATCGATGAAGCATCGAGTCTGCTCCGAGACAGCCCTCCGGATCCTGGGTCAGGCAAGATGGCAAAGCCGACTCCTCTTGCGGTGCTGCCGCTGAGCAGTGTCCTCCGAACTCTCATGACGACCACCGTTTCGTCCTCTAAAGTTCTTCTCCCGCCTTCATTGGCCATCATGTCGACCCTGGCAAACTCCCACAGCCCAGCACTCAACCCCGACAGGAACCCGCTCCTCCGCTACATCCTCAAGAAGACCTTCTACGCCCAGTTTTGCGCCGGCGAGAACGCAGCCGAGGTCCGCGAGACCATTGGCTCGCTCAAGGACATCGGCTTCAGCGGCGTCATTCTCGGCTATGCCAAGGAAGTTGTCCTCTCGGACGCGCAGACTAGGGATCTCACGTCCAACGGCATCGGCTCTGCCGCCGCAGCGGAATGTGTCAACACCGAAATCAAGCCCTGGGCCACCGGCACCATGGATACCGTCATGCTCGCCTCGCCAGGTGACTTTGTGGCGCTGAAGTTTACTGGCGCCGGCCGCCAGGCCCTCTACGCGCTCTCCCAGCGCCTGCCACCCTCGGAGGCTCTCACTTCAGCCATTGATCGGATTTGCGAGCTCGCTGCCGCGCGTGGCGTCCGGCTCCTCTTTGACGCCGAGCAGCAGGCCGTACAAGCCGGGATCGACGACTGGACGCTCGAGTACATGCGCCGCTTCAACACCCCGGAGCGCGCCATCGTCTATGGTACCTACCAAGCCTACCTCAAGGCAACACCCGAGACACTCAGCCGTCATTTGCT
>Ga0247758_1001386_pt1 | contig 18343 bp, 23 predicted proteins | sample UWRJL156409C4_FD_180950 | JGI IMG/M metagenome (GOLD analysis project Ga0247758, IMG submission 180950) | Plant litter microbial communities from Arlington Agricultural Research Station in Wisconsin, United States - UWRJ-L156-409C-4 | ecosystem: Environmental > Terrestrial > Plant litter >...
CGTCAGCTCTCTGTTTTACAACACTTCGCCCACGACGTCAGGTGTTTTCCTTCGCACTGGCGTGGTCTTCTTCTCCATCATTTTCCTCGGGTGGCTCCAGCTCGCTGAGCTCATGAAGGCCGTTGAGGGACGCGTCGTGATCGCACGCCACGAATCCTACGCATTCTACCGACCCAGCGCCGTGAATCTTGCCCGAGCCCTCACCGATCTCCCCATGTTGATCCCACCGACCATCATCTTCGGCGTCATCATGTACTTCATGACCGGGCTCGACCTAGAACCTGGAAAGTTCTTCATCTACCTCCTTTTCGTCTACGTTAGCACGATTTGCTTCACCGGGCTCTATCGCATGATGGCTTCGCTCTCGCCAAGCATCGACGACGCCGTCCGGTTCTCGGGAATAGCGTTGAATCTCTTGATCATTTACACCGGTTCGTGACCAGGGAGAAGAAAACAACTTGCATTTTTAACTAATGTTACCTACAGGTTACGTCATATCTAAGCCAATTCTCCTGTCGCAGAAGATTTGGTTTGGCTGGATTTACTACATTAGCCCGGTATGGGTAACAGGATGAACGTGTTGCGCAAGAGTGGAGGCTAACTTATCCCAGGTCAGCTACGCTTATGAAGGCGCCGTATCAAACGAGTTGCACAACAGGTTCTTAGAATGCGCGCCAGCCCAACTCGTCCCTCAGGGGTCAGGCATCGAACGCGCCAACCAAGGATGTGCGATTGCCGGAGCAGTACCGGGAGGTGGCGGTGTCCTGGGAGACGACTACCTCGCCTCGCAGTTTGACTACAGCCGAGCCCACCTGTGGCGCAACTTTGGCGTTGTGATTGCCTTTTCGGTCCTTTACCTGCTTGTAACCGTGATCGCCACGGAGACGATATCTTTTGTCGGTCCTGGCGCAGGCGCTCTGGTCTTCAAGAAGCCCAGCCACTCCAAGAAGCGAGTTAAGAAGGCCGCCAAGGCCGACGAGGAGAAGGCAGGGTCATCCGGAGAGTCGTCCGTGCTTTCAACAGCATACCGATCGCAAACACAAGATGAAGTCCTTGGGTCACTGGCAAAGAGCGACAAGATCTTTACATGGGAGAATCTCACCTACACCGTGCCCACCCCCCAGGGCCCTAAGCGACTTCTCAATAAAGTCCACGGTTATGCCAAGCCCGGCGTCATGGTAGCTCTGATGGGAGCGAGTGGAGCTGGCAAGACGACTCTGCTTAACACTCTGTCGCAGAGACAGACGGTCGGGGTTGTCGGCGGCGACATGCTAGTGGATGGCAATGCTCTTGGGGCGGACTTTCAGCGAAGCACTGGTTTCGTTGAGCAGATGGATCTGCACGACGAGACGGCAACGATCCGGGAGGCTCTGGAATTTTCGGCACTACTCCGACAGGAACGCACTATTTCCCGCAAGGAGAAACTCGAGTACGTCGAGAAGATCGTCGACCTCCTCGAGCTCCGAGAGATTCAAGACGCAATTATTGCGTCCTTGGGCGTGGAGCAAAAGAAACGACTTACGATTGGTGTTGAACTCGCCGCCAAGCCTTCGTTGCTCCTTTTCTTGGACGAGCCCACCAGCGGTCTCGACTCTCAGTCTGCAATGTCGATTGTCCGGTTCTTAAGGAAGCTCTGCGCGGCAGGACAAGCCATCATCTGCACGATTCACCAGCCGTCTTCTGACCTGATTCAGGAGTTCGATAAGATCCTGGCTCTCAACCCCAACGGAAATGTCTTCTACTTTGGTCCTGTGGGTCAAAATGGCAGCGCAGTGATCAAGTATTTCGCTGATCGGGGCACGGAATGCCCTCCCGGCAAGAACGTTGCCGAGTTTATCCTCGAGACAGCCGCCAAGGGAGGCCAGAAGGTGGAGGGCAAGCGCCTCAACTGGAACAAGGAGTGGCGCGAGTCCGCCGAGAATAGGGAGCTCCTTGAGGAGATCCACCAGATCAAAGTCGAACGCAGTCGTCAAGTTGAGGAGCAGGCGGCAGCGGCAACAACAGTCCAGACGAAACACGAGTTCGCTGCCCCAGTTTGGGACCAATGCGTGCAGCTCACCAAACGCATGTTCATCCACCAGTGGCGCGCCCCATCGTACATATACGGCAGGCTATTCGTCGCCTTCATTGTCGGAGTATTCAACGGCTTTACGTTTTGGAAGCTCGGAAATACCGTCGCCGACATGCAGGGACGCATCTTCACTTCCTTTCTCATCATCATGATTCCCGCTACCGTCCTCAACGCGGTACTGCCCAAGTTCTACTCGAACCGCGCGCTATGGGAGGCACGGGAGCACCCCTCGCGCATCTACGGGTGGGTTGCCTTTTGCACGGCCGAGGTCCTCTCCGAGATCCCTGGCTCCCTGGTGGCTGGCATAGTGTACTGGCTGCTATGGTACCTTCCCACGGGTTTGCCTTACGAGGCACCAGTCTCCGGCTACGTCTTCCTCATGACTCTCCTGTTCTTCCTGTTTCAATCCAGTTGGGGCCAGTGGATCTGCGCTTGGGCACCAAGCTTTACTGTCATTAGCAATGTTCTGCCGTGGTTCCTTGTCATATTCTCCCTCTTCAACGGTGTCGTCGTGCCGTACACACAGCTCAATGTCTTCTGGAAATACTGGGTATGTCTTCTCCCTCCCACCATACTACCACAGTTCATACTAACAAACCTACCCATAGCTCTACTGGCTCAATCCAAGCACCTACTGGGTCAGCGGCGTCCTGTCAGCCACGCTCACAGGCCAGCCCGTCCGATGCGCCGCCAACGAAGCTGCCTACTTCGACCCCCCCTCTGGCCAGACTTGTCTGCAATTCGCAGGCGATTTCGTCCGCCAGGCCGGCCAGGGTTACCTCATCGACCCGAACGGCACGACAAACTGCGGCTACTGCCCGTTCGCAAGTGGAGATGAGTACCTTAACTCACTGGGCATTGAGCCGGGGCACAAGTGGAGGGACTTTGGTATTTTCCTGGTGTTTTGCTTTACGAATTGGATGTGAGTGACTCCCATTCCTGATTGTGAGTCAGCAGGGAAGTTAATCATAACTTTTGAACAGGCTCATCTACTTCTTCATTTGGAGCGTTCGTGTCAAGGGGTGGACGTTTGGCTTTGGGCCGCTGTTTAGTGTTGTCGGAAAGGGGGTCGACGCCATCAAGGGGGCGGCGAAGAGGTTGTTTAAGAAGAAGAAGGGCACCAAGTCAGAAGTCGCGCCCTGAGACTGTACCGTGGAAGGGTAAATTTTAAGGTTTTGATGTAGAAGGCTAATTCTTAGAGAAGAGATGGGTTGAGGGATTGAAAAGGGGTGCTTTAGGTTAGAGAAGTAGGAACTCTTCTCAGGAATGCAATGTAGCATCGAATGGCATCATCGAACCACTCCACATGACACATTCTCATCCAGAAGCACACATGTTGTGCCTGGTGGACCTTTTTCGTCCGGTTCATGCGTGTAAACAATCGTTGGTCTGACAGTCTTAGTCAACCGGATTCGCGCGATGCTCTCCGAACAAACAATAGCAAAGGAGCTGCAAACCCCCATGGGAACAAATAACCGTCAAACGTAAAATGAGTCTGCCAAGCGGGCTTCTATGACTGTTAAATGCATGGACTGTTATTATTTATGTCAAGCCCACGCTCAACATGCTCGAACAAGATGATACACTTCTTCCAACGTTCAGGCGACGTTACAATCCCCTGCCATGGGCGTATTATATACCTACCTAGTCACAACGTGGCCAGCAAGGATGGGTCTGCTACAATGGAGATAGATGCCTCGGATGCATCATCCGCTCCTGCGGACAAGGGTGTCGATGCGAGGAACTCGACGAGCCCAACCTCGGATTCGACTGGGCAGATAGACGGAGACGAAGTTGTGGTGAATGATGTCGATCACCGTCAGGCCGCATACAAAGTCGCACCTGATGCCAGTCATCTCCACCCAGTGACGAGATTCTTGCCTTCCACCGTAGCCGCCACAGTCAAGTTCGCCGAGCAGACAGGGAAGCATGCTGGAGCAGCCCATGGAGTTTCCACACTGGCACTGGCGGGTTAAGGGGACTCTGGACCTTACAGTGAGATGTTCCGCTAATATCTGCAGTCTGGTGTACAGCGAGGGGGATTTCCTTCTTGTGCCGTCAGTCGTGCGGGCCGATGAGCAGGGAGTCATCAAAGACCTAGATTAGTGCGAGGAGCGGATCATATGCCCGATTGCGGAGAGGAGTACATTTTATATACCGAGCTGCCAACGTGCATCGGAGCGAAGGGATAAAACCTGCCACTCACAGACCCTGTACGTTACGGGGAGAGGTACCGACCGTCTGAGACCCGATTTTGTAACCAAGAGCCGGGCCGGAAACAGTTGATGACGGACCCGAAGCCACCAACGAATCTGACGCTGAGTTCTAGAATGAAGACAATGTTTTGGACACGGAAGGTGCGATAGATAGCTCTTCAAACCACCCACAACAGGCCCAAGTTTGCCTTTGATCCAGCCAGTAAGCTTCAGATGATTACAACCGGAAGCGGGGGTGTTTGTTCTTCCTGCATCAATCGCCCTTTCTTGGGGTTGGAGCAAAGCTGGTAATTTTCAACTTCGCTGCGGTCGCATCCTGGCAAGAGCCGCAATTGCGTCCCAATCCCATCACCGACGGCACATCCCACCCGCGGGGCATATCCCCCCCTTCGATACAGTCAGACCTCTCCATAAGAATCGCCTTCGTCGCCAGAATATTATTCTTAGAGAACATATCCATGTACTGTAGGTAACGTCCCGGTGTAATGTAGCCCCACTAAAACCGCCATACAAAACCCTAACCCCCGGACAGCACCCTCGCCCCCGCGATGCTGTGACAGCTGCCAGACTGCAACCGCATTCAACCCCCTTAATTAACCACACCGCAAACAACGCTCATACAACGAAATCTGCGTAAATAAGGATCGGTATACGCTCAGGCGCAGAGGGTTCGACTATGCGACGCTGCGAAGGCGAGAAGCTATTCAGGAGTGTGCTCCATAACGACGGCTCGAACGTTGAAGCCACCTTCAAGGTGAAGATCTGGCAGCAGCGCCCTTGGAGGACGGGGTTGTCAGTGCTCAGGATAGGATTGGAAGTGCGCGGAATTGAAACAGGGTGCCAGTTGATGCTCGAAATTCACACACCCGACCCAGCGGAAGCTGAACGGATATCGGATGATTCCTCGCCGTGGAGCATTGCGCGGGGGTGGATCGAAACCTGTTCCTGCACCCATGATCTCTGCCAAAATGAGTTCACCGGATTTAGAGGAAGCCCCAAGCCGTCGGTGTCACCAAGACTGCTGGAGATCATTCAAGGGAGATAAGGTAACGGGGCTGACGAGAAATCTGTTACAGAAGTCTTCGTCAAGTTGGTTGAGACGAACGGTGGGAGATTGGACCACTCACCTTACGTTGTTTTCGATTACCATTGGGGAAGGAGCGACGTCAAATAGACAGAGGACCCCACTGAAGCCTCCACTGACCTTCATTTGGCACTGCGGGACCAACTTCGATGCTCTATGTCCCTTGAAGAGCTCTCTGAGCCGTTCAGGAAGTCAGCTGTCATTGCCTCCCAGCTCGGCTTCCGTTACTTGTGGATTCACGATCTATACGCCAACCTCTCCGCCGACCCTCTTTCTGAGGCGTCGTATCTGACACTCGCTCTTGTGCATACCTACGCCGCTTGCACCGTCTCGGCCGCAGAATCTCCAGGCTTGCTGTCACACATTAATCCTCGACACGATGACTGCCCTCTCGTGTTCAAATTCCCATGGGCAGGCGGGAAACCGTCGGCAATTACCGCTAGAGCTCCGATAACCCAAGAAGTGGGATCCGGCGGAATCAGCATGCTGTTCGAAGACTGCGTCGATGGTCACCCGCCAAACCGTCAACATCGGTTCTTTCAGGAAAGACTGCTTTTGCATCGCATACTATTTGTCTGCGAGAACGACACCCTCTTCTTTGACTGCAACACTCTACGTGCGACCTCTTGCCACCCGGATGGTAAACCGTATTTTCCACCGCCCCCATCCGACAACCGAGAATTCACTTGCACCACAACCAGCCGAAACTTGCAACTGGAGCAAGCCCGCTTCTAACCTACACATACCGAACCCGGAAGAAGATTATCGATACCGAGAACGGAGCTTGGAAGTTTGAGACTCTGGTGGTACCAACACCTGAAGTCTCCGTTGTACCCAGTGTGCAGGAGCGACTGGAGCTGTTGCAGGGAGTTCGAGCTTGGAGGAGATACCGCGGGTCGTTCCACCGACTCCTCCGTCCCGGAATGGATGGAAAGAGGGAGTTACAAGAGGAGGAGTACAATAGTCGATGGGCAGAGAAGATGACACTGAACGAGGCTTGGTTCGACCTCGTTGGTGCGTACACGTCCTTGGAACGATCGTCATTAACCTCCAACTTGGATTCCCTCAAGGTTATCGCGTCCCTCATTGCACAGGCCCATACTGCTGATGGAAGCCAAGTCGAGTTCTGCCAAGGGCTTTGGTTAAGGCTCATGTCTTTCAGCCTGCTTTGGTTCAGGGCGGAGCCCCGGATATCTCCCTCCGTTAGCGATGGAGCTTCGTCGCGTGGAACACCTACATGGTCATGGGCCGGCATCGACGCACCCGTCTCACACGCCCTGGCAGGTACGACGAAGAAGTTGAAGCAAAGTCAAGAAAAACTCGAACGATCAGGGAGACAGGGCTTACAGCATGTTCAACCCCCCTCACTAATCCAGTCAGGAGACCAGATGTGGCGCGCAATCCGCGTCATCCCGCTCATAGGAGAAGCTGTTGTTCCTGGGCTGCCTTCTGATACAGGCAACCAGAGCCTCGAGATCTCACGTTTTTGCGAGCTGTTTCCGGTAAACAAGGTATCCAGTGAAGTGGCGGCGGAGATGGTTTATAATGACCCAGAATAGTCATACGTGCCGCCCGAGATGGCAGCATATCTTTTGCCGCTAGCAACAGTCCTTCACCCCACCAAGGGAGCAGGTGAAGTCTGTGCAGTAGATCTCTGGAGACAGAACCCAAAAGCAGACGTACACGGCATCATCGTTGCGGAGAACCAAGGTGACTCCGGAGTGGAGTATTCTCAGGTGGGATACCTCAAAGCTCAACGGTCCGACATCGTCGAGGAGATAATCATGACGATCGATAAAAAAGACCCGAGGAGGGTTCTTACGCTGCAGTGATGGGGAGTGGCCATGACAACCGATGGGGATGTAACTGGAAGTCATACTATCGCACTGTCTCTATCCAATACAAGCACAAATGCCACAGGACCCAACCTCCCACTCTGTGCTGTGCTCCCATTCACACATCGCTCGTTATTCCTTGATCCAGAAGACACGAATGTCAGCTTCAGTGCCTCTTCTGCGCGCAAAGCTCGGTCGCGGATGACACCGGGCTGTTATCTAAGTACACAGGCGGCGGCGGCGGCGATGGCGTTGACGGTTGGCCCTGATGGGCCTCAATGCCCTTGGGGGGATACAGGGGTTGAGGATGCAGAGGTTGAGGTTGAAATTGCATTTGGGGAGGCTGGTTGAGCGCCTGGGCTGCTGCCGGGGGGTAGTACATCTGTTGCCCGGCAACCGGCCGTGGTTGGATTGGGTTGAACGTCGGTTGGGGATAGACTGGCTGGGGGTAGCCCGACTGCTGACCGTAGAACCCGGACTGCATCGGCGCCGGCGTGTTCTGCACCATGATAATGGTTTGTTGCCTCCCCATACGGTTGCGCACGTTAGTCTCGTAGCAGGCGATAACGAATGTGGTGAAGTGTAGGATGCTGACGGAGTCGTTAGTGTTGACACAACGCGGATGTTCAGGTCCAAACCCACTCAAGCACGGCGCCGATACCGAGGAGAGCCTGACCCTTGCTCACGATAGCCCTGGCGGCGTTGCTCACATCCAAACCGAAGCCCGTATAGCTAGTCGAATCATGGTTACGAGCATACAGAAGGCTGGAATAGCTGCTGGACGAGAGGACAGACGCTCCAACACCGACAAGGGATAGAACAACACACGTAGCTGTCAGCCCGAGCCAGATGATCAAGTCGAGGCCGACGTTCGCGCCGGGGTGTATTCCCCTGTGACCTCCACGCGTCAGGAGGCATATTCCTTCAGCGAGGTTCCAGGCGAGGGAGAGAAAGCCTGCGGGCGCGACAATCAGGAAGGGAATCGAGGTGAAGAGGCCCAAGTTCATCAGCGATCCAGCCAATGCGACCAGGGTGACGGAGAAGATCAACATGATTGAGCGGAGGATGAACTTGGATATCCACATCCCCTTTGGGGAGGTGTACTTTGGGGGCGGTTTCTGGGCCTCCATTTTGGCAGGGGAGTAGAGCGCTGCAAAGAAACAGACAAAAACGAGTGACGGCGCAGAGCTCAAAGTCTACTGCGGGAAAGGGAAATTTGAGAGAGAGAGTGTTTCCAAGCGAGTCAAAGAAAGAGAGGAAGGACGCGGGTCGTATTTACAGCATGGTTGTCTGCGGCTGCGGCTGCGGCTCCGACGGCTGAGGTGTGGTTGACCCCTGAGATGTACGCCAATATTTGCAGCCACATATGCGGGCTATTTCTTTTTTTGCTTTAGCGTGGGTGTGGTGATAGGCGCCTTGGAATGGAGTGTAGCAGCCACCAGATGAGATGGTAAGCTACGGTCCATGCGGCGCTTGGCGGGTTGCGGGTTGCGGGTTGTGGGTGAAACAGGGGGTGTCGGAGCCTTAGGAGAGGTTCAGTGGATGGTGACTGAGAGAGTTTTAATCTTCAGCTCAGCTCAGCTCGTGGGTTGCAACTTAGGAATGAGTCTCGTTTCATTGAAGAAGTTGCTGTTATTTCACTATATAGGTGGTAGTTTTGGAGAATGTCTATTGGAACAGTAATTGACCTACTTTTAATACAGACAGTGGCTTTTAATTATCATGCCAGGAAGGCCTGCTTTACATAAGGTAGGAAAGGTGGTTCTTATGTAAAAGAAACACGTATTACAATGCAAACAAGGCCTCCTATTGCCTTATGTAAGAAGGGCTTGGTAGAACATAAGGTGTTTCCCAGTGTCGGGAAAGCCTATTACCATGCAGATAGCACCTATTATAATCGGAATAAGGCCTTGTATTGTATAACAAAGGTCTGATATAATGTAAAGAAGCCGTTTCCTAATGAAAAGAAGGCCTGTTGTGACGGCAGTTAGGCCTTAGGGGAAGGGCGGGGGCTGGTTAGAATACATAGGTACTGTGCAAGTAGACAGTGGCTACTGTGCCAATAGACATTCTCTACTTTTGGTCACTGGCGGTGGTACCAAATTACTCACTCCTTCTGTGAACTTCAAGTTCCAGTTGCAGCCGAGTGGTTCACAAAGACCGAGTCCATAGATTTTTGAAGTTTCCCTTGCCCAATTGTCACACAAACGGAAGGCTTGTGGGGCATAGAAGTTGAAGTCATTCACGACTCTCACGGCGAGCAGGTGAACCAAACTGGTGAGATTCGAGTAGTTGAAGTTGCCTGAATTCTGGATGGAAATGGGCTCTTTGAGCCCTTATCTATAGGAATAAACTAGAGGAAATGGATGGTGCATTGGCTTGCTGGCTCCGGCGCCGTTGTGGGGTTTGGCTTGCAAATACAAAGCCATCACCACCCCAGTTTTGGTGACACCAAGAGCACTAGTGAAGCACTGGCTCGGCCTGAATTCCAAACCTTGCTCTTTGCTGACTTGTATTTCACTGTTATCCAACACAGTGCGTGCCATCCCTGAAAGGGCTAATCACCCTGAGGGTCGATAACTCGTATCAAGACCCCGACAGGATACGGTAGTAATATATGTCCATCAACTACGTGTCTTCTTCTCAATCCTGTCGTCGCTATACTTTTTACTCCGGCCTAGAAATTAAATTTCCTAGACTTGCATGCTCATGAGGGACCCACTTGCATGTCACGCTCAAGCTGCCTACCATCTAAACAAAGAACAAAAAGGCTTTTCAATGGCACGTATCGATCTGCTCCACATCATACCGGTATTTCGAAAAAGGATGCCAGTCAGAAGATGCCCTCTCCCCAGGTTGCACTAGACAGTGGCGCAGATCTCATAGCTCCCATCTGGCGATGGATGCTCCAAAGACAATGTAAGCTACGCCGTGTCAGTCAAAGGCGAGGTGTCATCCCGCCTGATTTGAAGAATTGTAATGCGTCTGAGTCATGTTACATGGGGGCGTGCTCGCTGCAGCAAATAACTGCTAACTCCACAGTCCACCGGGAAGCACAAGGACAATGACACGACCCCTCAGCACCCACAAAAGTTGCGATGAAGAATGTGTGTCTTGCCGACCCCATTCACACTTCGGGCATTACACTTGTGGCGTCTAGTATGAAGTATCCTATCCCCCGAGTTTATTCTAGCGATTTTGGCTTGGGGACAGAATTACGGGCGGTAGCATTAGGGCCGACCAATCACAAGTCAGCGCACGAAGCTTCCACAGTTGAACCTTAGGCGAGGAAGTCTTCGCCTCCCTTTCACAAGATACTATCCAGGACCAAAGCGATCGAATACGATGGCTGCGCCGCTATGGGCGCCGTAGGTGACGACGTCATGCGCGCTCTGGGAATCATGTATAAGGATGCCAAGGTACCGGATTACAACAAGAAAGCGCATAGACGCCGCATCTTTGGTCGCGACACGAACGACCTGGGTGGTGTCAATGGTCGTCGCCTTGGTGACGCATTTGAGTTATTTCTCATTGGTGCCCTGGTACTGCAGCATGGCAGAGGGCGTGATTGCCGCAAAACTCGTGCGCCACGAAACCGCCAAGCATGAGAATGCTGACCTATCCAAATTCAAGCACCAAGTGCCATTCCTGAAGGAAGCCAACAAACTCAACTTCGAGGCCAAATATGAACACAACGAGAAAAGCGGGAGGAAGTTCGAACTGCTCAAATCCGAGTACTTTGATGGCGAACTGGCCGGGCTGCCCAAAGTCCCGGAAGTTGTCCCGTACGAGTTGCTATACAAGACGGTAAAAGAACTGAGTAGAAAAGAAGAGGAAGCCAAGGCATCTAAGCAAGTGGAAGAGGAAACCAGCTCAGGTACGGGAGAGGAAAGACCAACCAAAAAGGCCAGGGGGGCACGGGAAGGAGAAGGACATGCCAGGTATGTCGAGGAAGCCGAGGACGCCACCAACAGAGTAAAACTGCAGGCTTAGGGCGGCTAGCTGCTCTGCTGAGATACGTTGAGTGTTAATTTGTTCTCAACCAGGCGGCAAACATGCCTTCTGCCTTTGGCGATTCTTCCTACTTTGGACATACGGCTAGCACATCCACGATCAGACATAAGGATTCAGCACCTCTTTCCACCGCTGAACTTCAGTCCGTACAAATGCAGGGCCCATCTCAACCGCCATTGGTTTCCTTACTAGTTGTAGATTAGTTCTGTTGAGTCTTATCTGCTGATGTCTCCGCTACTCGTTGTACCTTCAAGCCAGCAGAAGCTGGATTCTACGGAGACAGTGTAGAAAGGGTGGAAAGGATGGAATGGTTAGATATCGAGGTGAATACCAACGATCAAGCGAAGAACAACGGTAGAATGTGCCCCAAAACCCTTCTAGAGGCTTGTAGGTGACTCCAAGATGCATTGTGAAAATGAGCTTCCATAGGGGAAATAGCTCTCCAAAAGACGAAATCAGGCAAAAGAGTATCTCAACCCCTTTGGCGTTGCCGTTAGCGATAGCTGGAAATCCAGTCAAGACTTTCTTGCCTTGAACCACATGTTGGCAGACCTCAATAAGCTCCGTCGGCGCCCGAGAAGCTCGGCGACCTGAGCATAATACACTGTAGCATTTGGGAATTCATTCTTATCATCCCAGCGGGCATGTTTATCAATTTCCGCCCGCAGATCCACCTTATTGCCTTCAGGGTACATCTACGTCTGCTCCACACCTAGTGAAAAGAGGAGACGGATTATCTGCAGCCGCTTCGCATAGTGTCGAGCATCATCGACATTGGGCACCACGCCTGGGGGGCAACATTCGGCGAGAGGCGCAGCCGAAGACATGGGGTGCCAGTGTCGGCCCGTTTCATGATCGCTGCTTCCGGCCACTGTGAGACAAAGGTTGGAGGTGGGGAATATGGCGGCCTGGAGGATGCCGACGGTACGAGGGGTGCCCCGTTGGAAAGCCAGGCTGGGGTCCTGGCTAATTTTGGCATGGACGTAGGAGAAGATGCCGAAGCGGGCGGCCAGGCTGATGAACGTGTTCTGTTTGCAGTTTTTGACCGAAACGAGAGACGTGCCATCGTTATATGCATAGCGCGAAAGCGCGAAGGGCACATAGGCGGACGACCAATGAAGGGCTTTTGGGTCGACCAATGCCAAATCTTGCTCTCGCACCGAGGAGCGAATATGCTCACCACATGCGAGATCGAAGTCGTCAAGAGTCCGTACGAGCGCATCCGACCTTTTCGGTCCGGCATCGGCTGCATCGCTGTCCGCACCAAACTCGCACTCCAGAGCGCCCTGCCAATGTCCCGCCAGATGGATTGCCACGCCGTCACTGCGAGCGACGCAGAACGCATCTGTAATGTGTACGCGTTCAAGATGCACATATAAGGGTCGAAGTCCGCTGGACAGGCCGAGGATACTGCCTGCCATGCCGCTGGTTGCGTGACCCATTCGTTGGCCGTACGGTGATGAAAGGCAACGATACCCTGTTCGGCCAGAAAGCGTCCGTGACTCTCATGGTGTGTCTTTGTGTCGACAAGTTCAAGAAGTCCCCGCGTTCGCGATGTAAGCTTCCGTCGCAACGACGTCTTGGCGGCTTGCAGCGAATCCGAACTAAGGTCGGCGAGGTGCTTCAGATGTGTCTTGTCGTCAATCCCAATTCCAACCGGTCTCCAAGCGTATTCCTCCGCAAGCCAGATGAGCGCCCAGCTAGGGGACCAGTATTCGCTTGCCGCCCTGACCATTTGTAGCAGCACGGCCCCCCGTGTCCGCGTCTGAAGAGGCATGCGGGCCCATATCGCGTCATACAGCAGACACATATCGGTTGGAAGACTTTCCAAAATGCCTTGCAGCTCAAAGATACCCGCCCCTTCAGTAGCCGACTCTACGAGCGCTTGGGTGACGACCTTGAGCCAGACGAAGACGCCATTTGCCTTGCACGTCATGTTGTTGAGCAACCTGTCCGTCTCGAGGGGGTAGATTCTCCTCAACTCATCGAACGCCCGGCAGTCGCGGATGCCCTCCGCCACGAAGGTCTGCATGTCATCAGCTGTCAGCAGGTCCATCGCCAACTGCGGTATCTCTCTGTATGCGTCGTCGAACTCGATCCAAGGTCGACTTGCCACACACATCTTGATTCTCACTGATGGCGCTGCTGCAGGCGGATGGTTCGCTGCCGAACATTTTGACGTAATCGATTCAACCAGGCGCACCACCTCCTTTGGGTGCACTTCAAACTCATCCAGTCCGTCGATGAAGACGGCGAGACGCCAAGTTCTGGTGCTCTCAGTAAGGAGGGCGTTGAACGACTCGTCGATTTCCCACGGGTCCCAGAGCGGAAAAATGCTGGGAAGCCGGCCGATAACCTTGATCATTCCCCAGCGCCGTGGAGCCAATACAGGCAGCAGCTCTGGGGCCTGCTCCAAGGCTTGACACAGCAGGGTGCGCTTGAGACCGTCAAACGATTTTTGCGGGTCGTTCCGGCGTTCCACGCGTAGTAGTTGATGACGATAACCGGTTCGCCACCCGCCCAGGCCCGGATGTGGCTTTGGAGGGCCGGGCTGTTGAGGATGTACTTCATGATCGTCGATTTCCCCGAGCCTGGCTTCCCTGTGATCCAGTAAGTCGTCTCTGAGGGGTTCTCCAGCCAACCCGGGAAGCTGGCCCACTTGAGAACACCGGGGGTAGAATGTGCCAGCGGCTCTTTGGCTGGGTTGCGCTGATAGATCCAGGCATATGTCTGCATGATGGCGTCTGTGACGGCGGCCTCGCGCTGGTGGAAGGCGTCAAATCTGAGACCCTCTGTGATCCCACGCATAGCGTCCTGGAGGCCGACACCCGTTGAGACGCCAATCGGGGTGCCAGAAGACGGTTATAAGTTGATTATAGAAGTAATTTGGAGGGGCCGACGGAGCCCCGAATGGGTCGGCGTCAATGAAGTGGTCCGACATCGACTGAAGCGTTTCTGGGAGCCTTGCATGCATGAACGCTGCTACGCTGCATCGCGAGCTGTCGGACTGATTCGGGATGCCCTGTTCCGCGAAATTGGTGCTTTTGTTCGATTGACCGTCGATGGCACCAATGTTTGTCAGCATTGTGGTGAGACCAGTGAACGGACTCCTGTTGGTGGTGATGTTTCTCTCCAAGTCTCGGCGCCGTAGGATATCAAGGACCTCTGCGAGTTGACCACTGAAGTGCAGCTCTCTTTGCTTGCTGTTTTTTGATTCTTCCCTAAACGCAGATGAGTTACACCGTGCGTGGGAGAGAGGCTATTCTTGCCAGGATGTTGGGGGGGATGCTTACCATATGCAGAGCAGGACGGTCTGCATGACCAACGTCCTGACCGAGTCCAACTCGGCTTTGATCTTGTGCATCATGCTCCTGTTCCACTACTGACCAAAGACCACCACCGGTTCATTAACATGACCAGACGTACTTGGCGGCAACCCACACTGAAGCTCATTCTTCAAGTCGTCGCATCGCTTCCGAATCGTGACGAACTGGTTATCCGACAACCCAGTCGTCCCTGGGTTCAAGCATTGAGATGCTTCGTGGAGAATGCGCGTTGCAGCGGAGAGCTGAGCAATAAGCTCGGTGACAGTTGCTGGGTCACGGTCCTCGTCGAAAATAGAGCCAGGATCAACAAAGCGACTGGTCCGAGAGTCGGGCAAACCCCGTGTCCGGGCCTTTTTCCGGGCCTTGGCGAGGAGCCTCATCCCGATGTCGGCAAACTGGATGACGGCGGCCGCGATGGCCAATGCGCTCATCAGGACCATATTGACGTGGATGCGCTATCGCAGCTGGTAATGGTTGTCGCCGCAAGCTGAGACCCGATGGTCGTCGAAAATTGGCCGAAATGTCGAGAGCCTGGTCATGTGATCTGGAGCCTGCCGCGAAGATAGCAAAGGGTGTGGGTTGTGGTCGTGGCGTTCTCTGAGTGGGCGCCAAAGCTGCAGACTGCGAGCTGATCGGGGATGTGCCATCTTTGATTGCCGTGGAGGTAGACTGCGGGGGGAGCCAGCCTCCAATGGCAACGGTCGCTTCTGATAAACCCCCCGTCGCTGGCAAATTTTGGCGCCGGTGTCCCATTTTGGCACTTTAGTAGCAAGTTTGAAAGCTCGTGAAAAAAGAAAAACGCGGGCCAGGGTATCGCCCTCAGGGGGGACCGTCTTGTAGTGGCCGAAATTAACGGGCGGGCGCATGCGGAAGCCTTCCCAGACGACAGAGTTCAAGTAGGGCAGTTTTTGGGCCTGCTCGAGCGTAGCGGGACGGGACGGTCTGTGGCCACTTTTCCACTGGCGATGGCGTCGCGGATTTCGTGCTTCAGACGGCGGTAGGCGTGGGCTGTCGTCACCAAATGCATCAGAGTTGCAGACAGTGCGGTAGCCGTCGTCTCGGCACCAGCTAGAATTTGGAGGTTGGCCTCGCCTTCAGTCTCGTGCTGGGTTAGACCGCCGTTGCGAATCCAGCCGCTTACCATGTCGTTCCAAGTGCAGGATTTGTCTTGGGTTTGGAGGCGCTCAGTGACGATATCGTGTATGATTCCCATGACACGTCCCGAGCCTTTGGCGTCTGACTCGTGTGGTCCGAACATGGTGAGGCCGTAGGGGGAGTACATGATGCTGCGGAGCAGTGGGATTTCCATGAACATGTTGATGTACTTCATATTGTCGTATAGAAAGGTGCACTATCCTGTGACGTCGGTGCCTTCGTCGAGATGCCCCCATGATTTGCCATATGCCAGCCGCGTGATGGTGTCCAGGGGCAAGTAGTGGATCAGAGATGACAGTTCGGCTGGGCGCGTCTCATCCGCGGTAGAGAGGTATTTGGGGCGGATCAAGTCTGCGAGAGTATCGACCTGGGAATCGATGGCCAGCTTAAAGTTGGCGCCGTTCTCCCGGCCGCTGTAACCGCTGGCGAACTTGGCCTTGAGCCGATCGTGCTCTTCGTTCTCGGGAATACTGGCGACATTGGCATACTTGCGGTAGAAGCGAGTGCCTTTGAACTAACCATCTCGATCATAACGGGTTCGTGCCGAGGGAATACAGTGCAGCACTTCTGGGTGGGTTGTTGGTCACGACGTGGTTAGGGGCGATGCTTACGAAAGCCCCACCGTTAGCGTAGTTGTTATGGATGGTGGCAAGTCGCTCAGCTCACCTAGTGCACGCGTAGTTAGGCATCCCATCGCGGTTTGGGGCCGATATTGGCACGGCACCGACCGAAACGAGCAGCCTGCATGCAGCACTGTGAATAGGAGTCAAACCCAGACCCCCAGGTCTTAAGCGTCATATCAGTGATATCGTGAGGGTTGAGCACAATCGTATCCGTGCCTCACTCTGGCTGAATCGCTGTCCGTTGACTTGTTGTTGGCTATGCGCTTTCGGTTTGCGGGGCCCAGGCCAAGCTTGCATTGTGTTATCTGTCAGGACACGGGGATACGCCCTGCAAGTGGGATGCGCCGTCAGCGATGGAGTTGCAATGGAATTTCGGGTCTTGTCGAGATGCGTGGGGCAAGTTGAGCCTCATGCTGGCTGAGAGGGAGCGTTGCGCAGTGCTAGGAAAGAACGATTGGCGGAGGAAGATAGCCAGCCCCGTCTTTGACTTGTCGAGGTTTGCCTTAAGCACCGCTCCTTCGCACCCCGCAGGAGTGACTCAGTTCCAAGGTCAGCATGAAATAAAAAGACCACAAGAGGAACCCCCCCCCCCCTTTTTGCAATGTCAGGATATCCATCCTTGACATCTTTTGGCGCAATTCCAAAAGTCCCGTCCTTGGCAATTCGAAAGATTCTACCTACTCTGGACACTGATTGCATCCCGCCTGGCGGGCCCGTTCTTTGCGGAGGTTATCAAGTGTTCGGGGATCACCGGTCCGAATGACATGACTCACACCTGGAGGGTCTTGGAGACTGTCGTGGCCATGATGCCCAATGTGCACCCCCTCTTTTTGTTGCACAGGTCCCTATCTGAGTTCCGGACCGCCGCTCTTAGTTCTGCGTTGGACGTTCCGCAGCAGTGGCTGAACCAAGAAGAGTTTGCCTTTTGGCGGTGGATGGCCGGAGTCGACCACAGAGCTTCAATGAGTGGAAGGTTGGCTGCACCCTCTGAGTCCGCGCCATGCCGTCGATTCCTTCAGTCCCTCAAGACCGTCGCTATCGAGTCTCAGTTCATCGGGGCCTATCAGCGGCCCGCTCCCGAGGAAGTTTTACTTTCGCTCTTTCACTGCTCGCTCGTCCACGATCCCTGCTTCGACTCGAGCTGTATGGCACCAGGCTTCCGAGAGGAGGCTTGCCCGCAGCCGCCTCAGCTGCAGGAAGAGACGTGAAGGAACTGTGCCTCCACCAAGAAACCCTGACATCCCGCGAGCTAGGAATCCTGGTTGAATCCTTCCCGAATCTCGTCACCCTCGAGGCCGAGTCCAAAACTCCATACTCTCACAAATCGTCCGACACCTGGATACCCAAGGAACCTTCCTTGGCGCTTTCCCGAATATCCTGCACCTTGACGACCCTGACTCTGACCAATGGCTTCAACACCTGGAATGACGTCCTGTTGGGCTGGGATGTGCCCGCACTCTTGACTCGTCTCGATGAGCTGACACGCCCAACACACCTCACCACCGAATCCGTCTGGCTGTTTGGAAGACCCGGTATCAAGCCATCCAGAGATTGGGACCCGACCGCCCCTGTCCCCCTTCCTTCCTCTCTGATCAGTCTCCATCTTCTCGACTTCACTCTCGGCGGGGATGTGGAATACTATCCCATCTTCCCGAACTGAACGCCAATTCAGTTTTACGACCACCAGCTTTCCCTGATTCACGGGAAGGAATTGCCCAGCCTGCGGGAAATCCTTTTCAGTACTGACTGGTCTGAGCTGAATGTCAATGAAGATGACACGTTTGACAACCCCAGCCATGCTGCCGACTCCATCTTCTCTGCCAAGTTTAGTCGTTTCTTTGGCGATGTGGGCGTGAGGTTCTTGATTCTTGATCTTGAGGATGTGGAAGACGTGAGCCTTCGTTCACAATGGGTAAGTGCAGAAAGTCGTTTCGTTCTGATTCTTGGATGCTTGCCCCGAGATGGTGAAGGAACTGAAAGGTCGACGGCTGACGAGGACATAGGCGTCGACGGGAGTGC
>Ga0247758_1001388_pt1 | contig 18316 bp, 9 predicted proteins | sample UWRJL156409C4_FD_180950 | JGI IMG/M metagenome (GOLD analysis project Ga0247758, IMG submission 180950) | Plant litter microbial communities from Arlington Agricultural Research Station in Wisconsin, United States - UWRJ-L156-409C-4 | ecosystem: Environmental > Terrestrial > Plant litter >...
TGTGGTGGGTGTGGGTGTGTTATCCACGGCGACTCCCGATAGCCAGATTGGAGCTGGTAAGTTTCGGAAACATGGACAACATCAACGAAACTATATCTGGCTTCGTCATGGCTCGTGAGGCGAAGTGGATTTATCTACCCTTCGGCGCCGTAAAAAGGTCTGGAAGCCGTCGTGTCAGAAATCAGGACCGATTGCCAGATTGAGAAGTAAAACATACCAGGGAAGTTCTCCTTGGCATACTGTTCGCAAGCCTTTGCCGGTTTGCCAACTTTTTGCCCAATGGTCTTCCACTTGTTATTCTCGTACTCTTTAATGGCGCTGAGGAGGGCTTGGCTCTGTGGGAGCTAGCATTAGCATCCGTTGTATTCGGAGATGATTCAACACCTTGAAGTGTAAGTCATGGGTAGGGATAGATACCTCGTCTTCGGCAAACTCGGCATAATGCATGTCCTGAGAAGCCGTTAGCATGAATCGTTGGCCCGCGAGTTTGTGCTTGGGCTCCACCAACCTTGTACCAATGTTTCTTCACACTGCCTTCAGTTCGGGTCGGGAAAGTCTAGGAAGAGTCAGCATCCCGTGCAAATTAGTGTCGGTCCAGACATTTCTAACCTTGGCAATTTCAGCCCAACTGTTTCCAGCATCACGCATGGCCTTCAACCGGTGCTCCTCTTGCGGAGTCCAGGGAGTATTTGTTCTGCTCTTCTTCGCGGGGGGAGGAGCGGCGACGGAGGTCGCGTCATCAACCGGGGCCGGGGCCGGAGCAGCCACGGGTTGCTGGACCACGGGGGCCGGGGCCGGAGGCGGCTGAGGTTGCTGCTGTTGCACGGGCGGCGGAGGGGCAACCGGAGGGACAACCGGAGCAGGCTGCGCGGCTTGGGGAGCTTGTTGTTGCTGCTGAACCGGTGCCGGGGCAGGAACATGTTGCGGCGCATGCGGTGGTACGTGCTGGGCATGCTGTTGTTGGGGGTGCGGGGCGTGCTGCTGAAGATGTTGAGCGTGCTGCTGCTGCGGGTGCTGAACATGTTGCTGGGGATGCTGCTGTGCGTGCTGCGGAGCGTGCTGAGCAGGATGTTGCGGAGCGTGCTGGACAACATGTTGGGGTGCGTGTTGTGGGTGAGCGGGGGGGTGCGAGCCGGGCGCCGGGCGCTTCCGTCTTGAGGGTGCTGGCGGCGCCGGGGCGGGAGGTTGTTGCTGCGGCTGCGGAGGCTGCGGCTGTTGAGCATGGGCCATGGCCGGCTGAACGGGCGGAGCAGCATGATGCTGCTGGTGCTGGGCATGTTGTTGATGCTGCTGCTGCTGCTGTTGTTGCTGCTGCTGCTGCTGGGCCGGTTGCTGCTGCTGTGGGGCCGCGTTGTATCGGAAGTCCATTTGCTGCTGATCACGCCGAGTCAGGTCGGGCGCCTGCTGCTGGGCGTGATAAGTCTGACTGTACCAGGCCGCGTGGTTAGTGAACGTGTTCTGTGGCGGCTGCTGCTGCATCGGCTGGTGCTGCAGCGACGGCATCGACGTCGTCTGAGGACGCCATGATGGTTGCACGTCGGCCGTTGTCCGCTGCTTTTTATTCATCGCCGCCACGGGGGCCCGAGGCTGGTGTCGGGAACGGCCTGGGCACGAAGCGCCAGGTCGGACCGCGACAGCAGGGCGACGATGTCAACGGGTAACGCGGGCGACGCGGCGACGCGAGCGATCGAGGTCGCGGTCGCAGTCGCAAAGGGGGGAGGAGTCAGGGCGACGGAGAGCAGGACGCCGGTACGTATGTATGTAGTATGTAGGGAAGAGGTAGCGGGTAGGTAGGTATGCAAGCAAGGACGATGTGTGCCCTCGATGCTGATGTTTCTGGGTTCGGCCGCGCAGTTCCCTCTACTCTGCTCCCTTGTTTGCAGGACGAGGCCCAGGGAGGGAGAGTACATGGGGTACATAAAATGGGGGGTCTGGGACATATGTGCAGGCGCCCTTGAGATGGCGGACGGGGAGGTCCAGTGTCTTGGGGCGACGGGGAGATACGAAAAGGTACAAGGAAATGAGGTACTCACTGGAGGTCATTGGGGTGGTTGGTGGAGCTGGCGTACATGTACTCCGGTATGCCGGTTGCGGCGGGAATCGTCCACTGCTGCATGGTCTAGAGATGCGCCAAATTGTGGTCAGCAAGCGTTTCGCTCCAGGGCCCGGCGCCGGTACATGGATGGGCAGACGGGGATGCTGCGCGATGCGATAATTGACAGATGAAGATGCGAAGCAGAATTGGTGCTGGCGGATGAAAGCGGGCGGGAAGCAAGCGCTGCTGATACTGCTGCTGGTTGCTGCTGTCGGTGCTGCTGATGCCAATGCTGCCTCTGACGAATTCGCCCTGGTGCAGAGAGCAATGAACCCGTCATGACAATCTCTGCTGCGTGGCGACCAAGTTTTTGGGCGTGCACCGCTGCACCAAAACGCGCAGGCAATTTGGAGGCGCCCGACCGCAACAACCCGGCTAGTCGCCGAGGCGAGCGAGCAGCGCCAGCAGCGACACCAGCACCAGGGCTCTCACTCCCCAACGGCGAAAGCAGCCAGGATTGTGCAGTGCCAGCGTCGGTCTCAGCAGCGCGCATTGAGTCCATCGCGACAAAAAAGCGACTCGTCGAGGCGAGGCAATTGAGGGCACGGCGCGACCACAAAGGGAAAGGACACGGCACTTACGGGCAAGCGGTCTCAAGACCAGGGCTGCATAAAATCCCAAACGGCGACAATTGTGGATTGATTTTTTGTTGTTGAAAAGTACTCGCGAGTGACCCGCGGGCGACGACCTGGAAGGCACTTCAAAGACCTGCGGGCAGATGTACCTCGACTGGAGGGAACGGAGGGGGAGGGGGCTGGGGGCTGGGTGGGGAGAAGGATCCTGTGCGAGCTTGTGGGCGAGGTGGGTCGGGTTTTGTGTGCAGGCAGGGTCGTCCGCAAACCTTTCCGGCTGATGAAGCGGGGTGAGTGGGTCTGCTGTCAAGAGCGAGATCCAAGCAGAAAAGCCGCGTTCTCAGCTGGCAGAGCGCACCTTCCGGTCGTTTCTCGCAGCTGTCGGGCCGCCAAGTTCGCCCGACCCTCAGTGCGGCAGATAAAAAGGCGCCAACAAGCGCGGTGGCGCAGCTGGGTGCAAGGGAGCTTGGCTTGTGCCTGCTGACGTGACTCGGCCAGCGGGAGGTCGAAAACTGAAAGAAAGCTTCCGGCTGGATGGCTTTGCTTGCCACTCGATGGAACTGTCTTTTGGCTGATGCTGTTTCCGGGCCTGCACTTGCTGACGGGTTCCGGGCTGCTTGTCTCTGCTTGTTTGTCTGTGGACGACTTGCGAGCGAGCTCTGTCGTTGAGGCTGGAGATTGGAAGGCGTCAACTTAGGGGGTGGTACGTAAGTACAAACCCCTTCCACACGAGCAATCACGGATCCCTGGGTCTGGGTCTGGGCAGAGGCGCTCCCGAGCTGGAGGTCCCAAATTCGTTAGCGATCAGCGGTGTGTGTCTCTTTTTCTCTTGCGCGATGCAGGAGGGGGCTGTTCTGCGATGAGGGCAGACGGAGCGAGGTCCACGGCACTCGGCTCTTCAGAACCTAGACAGGCAGGGCTGACTGTCGCGTGTGCTCGCGTGCGATGAACTGACACCGTAACCGCAACGGCGGGAGCGCTGAGATTCAAGAACGCTCAAAAGACGATGGGTGCCAGCTTCAGGCCATGTACATTCAACAAAGTAGCTCCCAGGTTCTGGGTGACTAGGAAGATGGATATTTTGGCCCGGGCTTGACCTTGTTGGAGAAGCTGGTAAGCTCGGTACGTACAAGCAGAGATGACGGGAGCTAGTAGGGAGGACGGGCCACAGAAGAGCGGAATGGGGTGGGAATCAGAGTTGGGGTGAAGGCCGGGCTGGACTGGGACGGGCAATTGCCCCTCAGTCTGCAAGTACCGAAGTCATCCGTTCCCCGACGCCCTCCCCGCCTTTCTGGAGCGCGGAGTCGCGGACAAGCTGGTCCATAAAACCTCATTTTCCCGTTCTGTGTTCGACGAGGTCGTTCGAGCGTTTCGTACCTTAGACAGGCTAATGCGTGCTGGCGCTTTCCCCCGTTTCTCGGGGTCCTCGACCCTTCATATTCCATTTCTTCCCCCCTCAACGGGCTGCAAGTTGGTGTTTTTCACCTACCAAGACCCTTTGGGCAGGTACCTGCCCAAATGTATCTTTTTAACGAGATGCGCTACCAGCCACCATCCAAAGCACAGACCTTGATCGTTTGCTTGGCTTGGCCTGCGCTCCCAATCCGCCGTGAATCAGCGGTACTTGGGAGACGTGTACAGTACAGAGCGATACATACGTCACCCTGTCGCCCGCTAGCGATGGACAGCGATCACGGCAGATAACAGCACCCGTATTACTACGGGCGCAGAAGCTACGAGAATCGCGGAATCGGAACTGTCATGATAGTCTGACCTGATCTGACCGGGCAGTGGCAGCTTCCTGTCTGAGATGCACTTGCTTGCGAGTCTCTCTGTGGCCGCAGAATTGGCCAGCTCGGGCAAATGTGGGCTTGTCGGCTTGGCAGCTGGCGATAGATTTTGAGATAAGCGCGATGCGGATGAGCTAAGCGGCGTGGGCCATTGGCAGGCGCGCCAGGTGGAGAAATCGAGCGCCCATCACCGCTAACAATCGGCACAATATACAATCAGTGGCATGTTCGGACACTGTGCGATCTCAGAAAAAATCGGCCGGCGGATTTAGGCTTGGTTGCTTGCTGCTTTTCGTATTCGCAGCAAGTTCGCGGGGTCTCCTACGGAAGCAGCTTAGCATGCCGTCGTCATTGATGATTGATGGAGCCGAACCAAGCGCGTGAACCTGGACGGACGACGCTGTCCCCGGTGGACCAAACGGGCAACGATTGGATGGCAACTGCATCCAGACGCTTCTGCGTGCCGTCTTCGTTTATTGCCCGCTCATCGCCGTTGGATTGCAGTGGTCAAGCCTCCATCCAATTGCATGCTAACTGCTGCCAACTGCCAAGCATCGGGCTGCCTGGGAGCTTCAGATGCACCGTTCGACGCAACGAATCAGCGCCGAGTCGGAGCATTTTCATCTGCCCGCCACAACTGTGTGGTTGATTGTGTAACCTCGCGGCGCTCAAACCCTGTCGAGCTCACCTCTCGCAATGGCATCCCCCAGCATGTGAAATCTCGCCCCGAACCGCAACCTGCAATGCATGCTTAAACCGCAACTGCTAATATTGCCTCAGCCCGCAAAAGCTGCGAAGGAACAAGGTTTGCGTCTGTTCGTGTAACAAACCGAAGGGATTGACGTTGTGTTGGAAGATTACGAAGTACCCTGGACTTGAATGGGATGTCAGTTAGCCTAGAAACCGGGCTCCATGCCTCTATCCTCTATTTAGCCAGCGTGTCTAAGAGCTTTTGTGCATGTTTTCCACGGAGGATGGGCTTTGGGCAGATGATCGGTTCCTTGATAATGACAGCGACAAGATGGCAGTGGCCCATCTGCCTCGACATTGTCCACTGCAACCCTCGACCTCGGTTAGGCACGAAGCCCAAAAGAGGGCTGCTCTTGATGACCGTGGTAATTGCAACACTCTTCGGATTCGGATATCTGCGGTCCTTCGTCATGCCTAACAGAGGCTCGGGGCCCAGGGCAAACCCCAAAGCAGCGCAATATCTCAGAGCATCGATGCAAATCCGGACGATCCAAACAGACGCGCATACGGTTGGTTTGCGTACAATTGTCCACAAGCCGACATCTCAGAACAAGGGCTTCCCGGGTTCGCGAAAGCCGGTAGTCCCGTCTTGGGGCGCACTAGAAAACACCGAGCGCTTGCGCTTCTGAGAGGAAGAGATGGAGAAACGCAACTCACCGGTGACGATCATGCCCCTGGCAGCCGAGAGGGCCCGATCTCACCGGTCGCCATGTTGAGATCGGCTGCGTCGGAACCCGAACAATCGTGATAGAGAACCCGGGTTTCGTACAGGATAGGACCCTGCAATAGCAGGCCCGTGCTGTGAGCTCCTCCAGCGATGTCTTCAGATTGATAAGATCTTCTTAGCATCATCAGACGTGCATCATCAGACGTCTTCGTAGCACCTACGTAGAAGGCGGAGGAGCCAAGCTAGCGCCTTTTAGTCTATCGCATTTCCGTCGACATAGGTAGGTATATGCCGGCGAAGCCGCCATGGTCTGCACAGGGCAGCACACCCAGAGAATCGAGAAATCACCTGTCAGTATCCAAAGCTGCTCAATCTGTGGGAGTGGGTGGCAAAGGCAGCTCTGTGAGGAATGGCAGAGAGAGACCATCATGTTTTGCGGTATTGTCGTGATCTGCCACTGGTCCTGATCTTCTTCTCGGAAAATTGTTCATCACAAGTTTCTGGACGAAATAATGGAAGTCAGGGTCCGGCGTCCGGATGATCGTGATCGTGCTGAAGAACAGAACAGAGATGCCTGCCAAGTTCATGCTGCTTCGATAGACAAGGCAGCGGGTAGTTGCTGGCACCTAATCGGATGACAGCTCGACGATGACAGCGGGCAGTCGTCAATGGAAGACGATGACAGAGGGCACAAGCGCTGAAACGATGTGGGTTCCAGTTGTGTCAGCTCGAGTGACGGGAGCAGTTTGAGAATTAGCGGCTCTGCAGCCATGGGGCGCTCGCTTATCGCATCTTGCCGTGATGCATCCACCCCCTCCCCTGCCGTTCCCCACCACCATCTCTGACCCTGCTCCCTGGTTCCTTCCTTGTCTTGGCACTCACCGACGACACCCTTTCTGGCTGAAGCCGCAACTTCGAGGGACTGGAACGTCGAGCCAATTTGCTTTTTGCTCCTTGCATGCCTCTTTGCATGGAATAAATCGGCCATCGGGAATGCTCAAACGAATACTCGCCGACAATCGTGCTTTCGGTTACCATCCGATGGGGCATGGCATCCGTCCGGTGTTGGGGTTGTTGGGTTCTTTGCTCAACCTCCGAGGCCCGACACAAGGCAGCAGGCAGGGGCAAGGTTTCGACGGAAACAGAGCATCTGGGCGGTCGGGGAGGAGACGTCAACCTCTCCCCGTTGCAGTCACGTTCTGGTCAAGGCGGTCGACCCCACGTTGATCTGGAGGGCTTTCGTTATGCAAGACTGGCGCTCTTCGTTTTCGCCCCCGCTGACCGGCATCACCAGGACAGGGGTTTGACCTTCCCCCATACGATCTGTCGCCCTGGCCCATCGCGAGCGGTCTTCTCAACAGAATTTCCTTCCAGAAGGACTCGGTCCCTCCTGGCCTCGTCTGCGGTTGATGTGCTCCCCACGCGGATCGCGCTTCGGCCTCTCCGGACGGTTGCGACCCATTCCAGCATCGCTTTGGGTTGGGTTCCCGCAACATTATCACGCTGGGATCTCGTTCTCCACAGGGCAGTGCTTCATAGGCGGTATCGCGCGCGAAAAGATGCTCTGGGATAGGAGTGATCGGACAAACCACGGGGCTAAATGGCTAGAGGCCGAGTAGCCTGGATGCCTCTTGAATTTTTTGTTTCTCTGGTGCTCCTTTCGAGCGAATGCTGCCCGAGTGATATTATCACATATCCATTCATGCGCGCTGTCTCGCGAAGCGCCTCTGGCACCACTCGTTGTGAGTGGCGAGCCTCCACGAAGAACTGTCTGTTCGTGGCCCTAGACGTGTTCGCGTACGTTTTGCAGTGTAGCTACGGCATGGAGATGTTGTCGTGCGTATGCAGCGCATAACAGTCCCAAGAAACTTGGAGACAGGAAACCAGGGGCTGACCATCTTCGCCTGAGCTTCGACTCTCCATTCTGCCCGTGCGGTCTCTCGCGTCGTCTGATACTAGCAACTAACCCCATACAGTTTTCCTGCTTTCATCGGGACTCGGGACGAGTCACCGTCGTAGAGTTTTCCACAAGCTTCTCTCGCCCCAGAGATCCTCGGCATCATCCGGGGTGGGCCCTTGTCGGCTCTCTTTCCTTCCCATGACCTTGTCATGATCTGCCTTCATTAATTTCCTTCTCTACGGCTTGCACGACCGGCCGGATGGGATCCGAGGACTCGTCGTCATCGGAACCGCTTGGCCAGCCAAAAGCGGATTATCTTGAGTCCAGAACTGGACGAAGACGGTACCTGCGCCACCTTGGTTGTCAAGCCAGGCTACTGTAAGAGCGTTCGGCTGGGTCAACTAATTAGTGTGACAGCCAGTGATTCGAGCCAAACGGTTGGTCTGGCCTAATGGCGAGCCCGGCTTGAGTGCATAATAGAGTGAGCAATGTCGTCCTCGTTCGCGGCCGAAATAGGGCAAGATGTGATCAAGGGGCAACCATAAGTCCGGCCACTTTATCGGCAGTTCTAGGCGGCTAGTGATTGTGTACTAGGTTGGCAAGGACCGGCGAAGCCAAGTTCCAGGTTTCCCATGACTTTCCTCTACCGCTCGGTGGCGGCGATCGGGCCTCGCCAAAGGCCGAACGCATCCGGCCGGGAAAGGGGATTAGCAGGGAAGAACTACGACTGTGTATGCTAGACACACTTAGACTGCGGATCAACCAAGGAGAGCAATCGAAAGATGGACCCCAGTGGGGAATGAGTGGGAGAACAGAGAAAGAAAGCTACGACTTTTCGGGGGCCGTAGAGAGAAAATCGGTGAGTATCACCTCAAGTTCCAGGAGGGTAGATCATCGGCGGCGAATCCTGCGATCATTATCATGCTCCCCCCTTTCGACGCTTGTTCGTAGCACCCCTCTTCCGGCGGTCTCGACGGATGGTCTTGTTTTCCCCAGAGGGATCGTCGATGATCGAAAGGCGCCAAGCGGCCAAACCAACTGCAGTCGTTGAGACGAGATGGGAGCCGGAGGCGAAGGCCGGCGGTCGTCTGATCACGGCCATCCAGAAAATTTCTCCCGGAAAGTAGGACGCATCATGATGCTCACAACGGTTTGGTTTCGGTGGATCGGCGGCAATGTCCAATTTTAGAGACAAGGTCGAACTTTGTCACCTCATCGTCGCCGTCGACGTCGGTGACAACGATGACAACGTCCGGCAAACGTTTCGGCTTAGCGCCCGAGAGTGCGGCCGCCTCCGTGTTATATTTCCCCCATACCCTTTGGCTGCTGCTATTTTGGGTGCAATGGCCCAGGGACCTGGGAGGCAGATGGGCGATGGCCAGGCGGCCAGACGACCAACCGTTGCAGGAGCCGCATGCAAGAATTGAAGCAAAAATAGTAAGAATAGGGAGATGGAATGTTCTTTTGAGAGTTGTGGCAGGTTCACGGGGCAGCTCGTCTCCTATTCTCATCCTTACCCGCCGGGCGGGCTTCCTTCGCTGGCGGGCCGCAGAGAGGACGGCCGAGGAGGCCCGTGACAGGAATAGAACGAGTGGCCAACCTCCGTCAATGAACCAAACGCCGCGCAAACACGGCGGTTGAAGCTGCAGCCGAGTATTTCGTTCTCTCCTGGGGACTTGGATCGCCTGGTGCGACTATCTTTGGGTGGAAGAAGCAATGGATAAAGTCGAGACGAGGTTGTTCGTGTTTCTGATCGCTGTTTGGCCGTTCGTTAGGAAGCGCTCTCACATTCGCGGAGCCGTCCTTTGTTTGGCCTGTTTTTCCAGGCCGCCTACGCCAGTGTTCCTATTCTTGGATGATCTGAAAAAAGGCAGATCTGGAGGCGGCGTATCAGTGAGCGGGGGGGGACCGACACGTTGGATATGGGCATCGAGTTGCGATGTTTACGCAACGTCAGTCCACAGCTCTGTCGCCGTGCTTTCAGCGCCGAAACTCCGCTGCAGGTGCTGCATCGCTTGCAAAATGGGATCGGTCGGTTTAGACACCTTGCGCCGCGATGTGTAGCGCAGTCAACAAACTTCGTCTCACGGTTTAGGGCTCAAGCAGGGGCGGCAGCGCAGACAGGATTGTTTCGACACGTGTTTCCTTAACCGTGAGCTGGTGATGGGGGCTGCGTCGCAAAGCCAATTCGAGAATTGAGTTCGCGATGCCCCCAAATGGGGCTGCCAAGTGGGGTGCGTGCGCGGGGTTCTCCTGCCTTGAGGCACGCCCAATCCGGCAAGGGCTGATACATGGCTGAGATTACACCAGCCGTTTAGCGAGTTTTAAGGACTCCAGCCCAGCGACGGAAGCGATCGGAACCTTGCGGCAAGGGGCACCGGCTGGCACAGGCTCCCTGCGAATAGCGGGGGTGCATTAAGGAGTCGATTTTCGCGTATTTGGGCACGCGAGAGAGAGAGGGTCGACGGCAAGCCTGTTTGGAGTTTTGATCAATTTTGTTCGAGGCCCTCGTTTGCTGGCCGCATGGACCGGCAGCCCGCTGGAGAGATGGCACTCGGCGTGGAAATGACGGAATTCGGGAGCCCCGATTCTAATTCTGTGAACCGCCGGCCACGACTGCAGACAGGCTGCAACAGGCAGAAACGACACACAAGGGACCAATGGGTGCGGATTAAACTGAAGGCGGTGGCTAAAGGGTCGTTCCAGCTGCCATCTGCAACACATTGCAACGGCCGGAAAGAAACACACTCATGTTTCAACTGCGAGAATGTCAAACCAAACGAACGGATTGGCTCATGGACGACTCGGGACAGGTGCAGAGACCGCGACCCAGTTAACCCCAAAACACCCCTCGCCCGTCCCCCCACATACCCCTGCAAGAGCCTCAGGTCAAGGGGTTGCAGCCAATCAGAGCCCCTGCAGCACCAGGGCCCGGCTTTGTGACACTTGGGGCAACGACGTCCAAGTGTCAGAAACAGACCTTCGCTCCCTCGTACCTGCATTCTACCTTGATGCGACTCAACGTCCAAACAGCGAAAGCACCGACGCTGCAACGGTTTGCAAGTGTTGCGGCATCTCGAATTGGATTCGGCAGTCGAACGGCGGGTATTCGCAAAGTCGCTCGCGCGTCCCTTGCCGGCTCGCCACCTCGTGCGTGGTAAACACCTTCCTTGCTCCTCGTTGTTCGTCCCTGCCTCGGCCGATGACCTCTCGCCGAGGGCCCAGAGAGAACCAAACTGGCCCGTCCGTCATCAGTCACGTCGCTGGCGCTAGCACAGTCCATCTCGACCTGGCAGCCGGGACCGTGATGGGAACATCGGGCCACGGCCTCATGTTTAGAATACTGCAAAACTATTTTCGTTGTCTCGTCTCCCCGTCGTCGAGTCAGCGCTTCGCGATACCTGGGACATCTCGTTTCCGCAGAAACAACAGAGCATCTCATGATGGCCGGCCGTTGAACGGCAGCGGCTATGGGCGATGGCAGACGCAAATCCAGCCTCTGCGGAGCTGGTTTCGTTCTGTCGCCTCGCGCGTTCTGCATGACTTTCACAGATCCATCGTCCGGAGTCGTGCTCAACCAGGCTCCTCGGCCCTGACCACAGACATGGGCCTGACGATGCTTTACGCCAGAATCGCCCTGCGCACGTCCTTTTTCCCGAACTCCAGATTCAACTTGACAAGGGTTGAACAGGACGGATCGCGGTTGTGTCTTTTTACGCTTCCCCTGGCACACCCCTCTCTACCTCTCTCCATCCCACTCCCACACCCCCCGCCCCAAGGTGGTCCAAGACCATCAGCAAGTGCCTGCGGATCTGCCCAGCGTCATGCTTCCCAGAGTCGACTGGTGCGATTTCCCCAGCAGACCAGCCCAGCTTTGTGCCGGCCCAGCGTGGTGGCGGTCCGCTCGTCAATGTCGGTCGTTGAAGGTACCCGTCCTGGCGCCGCCTCAACCCACCTTTCCGGGCCCCTCAGACCAGGGTCCCCACAGAGGTCTGTAACAGGTCTAAGAGTTTATGGTGTGCCTCCCCCCCTGGTCCATCTGAGTGGATGCACCTCGAGCCGGTCTTCATGCAGCAATAGCGGGCATTATTATCTCTCCCTCCCCCTCTCGCTGTTGCTGGCCCTTCCTCTTGTTTATCCTTTCCTACCAAGGTCATACTTGTGGATATCTTCACCTACATCACAACGCTGTTGCGTGTGTGTCCCTTTCTTTCACTTTCTCTTCTTGCAGCTAAACATTGTCACTCTTTCATCCGACCAACTAGCTTGGCTGCTTACGTTCTTTTTTATTTTCCTGGAGAGAAACTTTGATATCCCTTTTGAAACGGTATAATCTGGATTATTATACTTCCTTATTCGACACCTAAACTACTCGACTAGTTCGATATTCGTTCTCGTGTTCTGGATCTACTGTACGACGACCGGTCGCTCGTTTCTCTTCGACAAACGCTTGCAGTCTTCTTCCAGCTACCTCTTCGAGATTACTGTCATTTTCCGCAGAAGCGTCTGAGATACTTCGAGCACCCAACTCCTTACACGATCCCTACCGAGACGGCTTCGATTCTTAAAGCAGCGAGTTCTGCTGGTTCTTTTTGTGAACAACCCCTTTTGCGCAACCTTCTATTCTCGGGACATACCGCCTGGTTCAACAGCTGGACCGGACGAACATATATTGTTGGAACGATAGAAGCCTGGAAATAGGAATCATGTCTCCCACGATGCAGATGACGGCCCCTCCCGTCACTTACAACCCGACCTCGGACGCCATGGATCGCCACGACTACGGCATTACGAAGAACCGGAAGGCTACTTCGACAGGAGGAGGACGAGCGTGGAGCGAGGACGAGGTATGCAATCCAAGATATGAGATTTTCGGGGCGTGGTTGTCCGGCCATGGTCAGAAGAGCCAGAGGGTATCGAACTAACACGTCGTCTCTTTCTAGGAAGTATATCTCCTGCAGACTCGCCTACAAAAGATGCCGTATAAGCACATCGCCGCACACCTCAAGAAGACGGAGCTCGCATGTCGATTGCACTACCACCAACTGAGCCACGGAAGTAACCGCCGGAAGCGCACAACTTCAGTTTCATCTGGGTCCTCGACCAGTGGGCACTCGCCAATCCTCCAGACTTCGATCCCATCGCCAATCCGCGAGCACGACGATGGCCGCTCCATTTCGCCGCCTGGATCTGCCGGATCCTACGGGCCAAATAGCCCCAACGGTGGAATCCAGCTCCCGAGCATCATGTCCGCCGGGCCGAACCATAACTCCCCGCGCCTGCCCACGATCCTGCCCAAGCCGGCCTCGATGACGCTCGCCTTGGCGAACGGTACCTCATCTCCGACGGCATCTCGAGGCTACCCCACCCCGCTCCACGAGTCGCACCCCCACAGCGCCCCATTGATGGCGCCTTCTTGCTTCCGCGGGGCTATCACACCCACCAGCGCGGCAGCACCCCGCTCGGCACACACTTCGAATGGCGCTCCGCCCCACCATCACATTCCCGGCCCGCTCCGGCTCGACTGCTCAGCACTCCCACCGCCGCCCTCATCGGCCGGCTTGCCTGCTCCCTATAGTTCCACCCACCCGGTCGACATGGGCAGGCTCACAGCTGTTTACAACGCCCACCGCGCTTCCTTCTGGGCCGCAGTGGCCTCCGACTACGGTACTGGTGCCAACCCCGTGGTACTTGAGCAAGCATGGCGAAGCAACGTGACGAGCGCTACGTCTGCCGGCCACAGTTCCTCTAGCATGGGGATTGCGGCGCATACACCCATCACCCCCGTGGGCAGCCCAGAAGACCACATCTACGGCCTCCATGGGAAGCCGGACAAGACAAGGATCAGCGCGATCCTAGGCATTGACGCAAACCCAAGGAGTCCTCGGGAGAGAGAAATGGTGAGGAGGATGGAGGAGGAGAGGTGTTGTTAAACATGCTAGGTGCTTGAACACCATCAAGTATCGCACCTGTTTTACGTTCCTGTCTTCTTCAAGTGATACCTCTTCATTTTTCTTTCCCTTCCTTTTGTCGTCTTCTCGATGTGTCTGCGGCGGCAGCCGTTGTTTCTTTTGGAAAGTTGCCTGGCCGCCCTGCCAAGTCCCTTTTCTCGAGTTCCCCATCGTATCTACTTCTTGAACAACCCTTTTGAAGGTGGTCGGTTTGCTGTTACAACTTGGTGTTGGGTGGGGCTGTTGATATACCCATGCGAGCAAAAAGGGGTTTGGTGGGGGAGGGCTTTTCTGTTTTCCAATTTCTCATTATCTTTTCATCCTTGTCGTAACGTGTTGATGCTGAGATTTGTGTTGAGACGCTTCGGAGAGTTGTTGCTGCTGTTTCGGTTGTGCCGTTTGTCCGTCCGCATCTCGTTGCGCCGGCCCCGTTTCTCCCGAGCGTCTTATTTCCTTGAATGAGTTGGGTTGTTGGGGTTGGACGGCTAGGGAAATGATGGGGTGTCTGGGATAGAGGCATGGGACAACCTATGGGATGGATGAAGTGATGACATCAGAAAGGCACACGGCAACGACATGGAAAAAAGACACACGTCCCCGGCCGCGACACAAGCGTCGCTCACACATACAAAAGCCCATTCATTTTTTCCTTCCTCTCTCGAACCATCTAGGGGGTCTTCTACCATGATGTACAAGCCAATGACACGAAGCTGCATGTCTTTCTCCCTTTTCTCTTTCCCCTCCTCCTGTGCCCGTGTCCCTACACAGCCACCCCTTTGGTGAGGGGGAAGGACAACAGGATGCGACAGGAGGACTGGTGTGATTCCGGGGACGATGGGGTTGCACGATGACGCATTTGGCCTCTGAGGTTTGGATCTGCCTGTTCTGTGGAGGCAGAGAACTAGGATCATGTACGATAGCTTTACATACTGCAAAAGCAATGGAATGACATGCTCAACAAGCCACTTCCCGCGAATTGATGTGTAGATGTGATGCGGATGTATCCCGCGCCACAAAGACAGCCCCTATGCCCCACGTGGCTGTCGATTGGGGGAAAACGCCTGGATTGCCCTGAGTTGGTGGCCCTGAACACTCACCGCAACACTGAGCGAGGCAGGGCAGTTTGCTACCAATGACGACATCTCAGCGCAGATATCGCAGATATCGTGGGATGAGACGCGAAGTGACGCCGATCGCCGGCCCCGAGCGATGCATCGTGATAGCCTTCCATACGGAACCTGTAGCATCCCGCGGTGCGGAAAGATATCGAGGTGGGCTTCCGACGTCGGCCGGCTTCCGCGGATGCGGTCCGATGCACGACCATGCAACTAGAGCCCCAACAGCAGAGATAGGAACTAGGCTGAGATGGGCCGAGCTGAATGCCCCTATCCGTGTGCGGCGCTAGGGATGGGATGAAAGGTCGTAGCCCGAGATGAATCGGCACGAGCACAGAAATCCGAGTGTGTGTCGAGTCTCCTGTCGTGCTCGCAGTACCTGATAAACGGCTTATGGAACCACACTAAAGTCAATTTTGGGGTAATTTTTGGGAGGTCCACGTGGTACAATATACAGGTGCAGCCGCTCCTTCTGTCGGGTACGATAGGCACCTCACATCCATCCATGCGCCGCCCCTATCCGAAACATCCCATATCTTCAGGGCAGGGCAGGCAGGTCGTCGCGATGGAGGGACGGGGGAGAAAGTTATACCAGAATCGCGCGCTCCGCTTTTCTTTTGCTCCCATCCCCATATCTGATCGATCGGGCCGTTACCGGCGCCCAGGTTCGCTCGCTCGCTGTCGTCTGTATCTTCCCGAGGAGCTGCTCCGGCTCCACAAACGGGCTCGGCCAACCACCAGAGCTTCATTTCGAATCTGCGACTTTTGGATCTGCCCTGGGCCCAAGATTCGCCCTGTGGTGTGTGAGTGGCCGAGTCGCGGGGTCGTTGTTAGGCCGGGACTGCGACCGCACAGCGCCACGGATCGAATCGATCGTCATGTGAACGGGGGACTGGGGCCGGTTTTCTTTGCAACGAAGAGAGGGCATTGGATGGCATTGATCTTGGGCCATTGTGTTCGGGAATATATATCCTCGATTGGCAGCACTCTTGGATTCTACTTACCTTTCTTGACATTTCGCTGCTCTGTTTCTGATTCCTGTATTCCCCATCTCTTTGTGATTCCCACATTCTTGGCAATTCCTTGACATCTTAACATCTTACCCCTTACTCAACCATTGCATCGATATTTACCTACCTACGTCGAGACAAGAAAAGCCATGGCGCCTCATGCTGACGACGGCAAGCCGTCTGCTCCCAATGACGCTGCCAGTGCACGCAACGAGCCCCAGCACGATGACTGTGAGCACTCAATTAGAGAGGATTTCTCCCGTTTTGTCCTCTTCCCCTTTTTGTCTCGGGATCCTGAAATTGTCGCTCCTCCTCAGATACAAAGAGAACCCCCCAAATGAAGAATAACGGCTGATACACACCGCAGATATTCAGTGGAAGACTCTTCCCCCTGGCGGTGCGCTCAATCGCTGGTCCCACGCCGTCACCAGAGGCCATGACTTCCCCGGCGCCCAGGTGCGTGTGGTTGAAAATTTCCTTATTTGCCAAAAGACCCCTAAAAGTCCAGGCCAAGCCAAGCCAAGCCAAGCCCACCCGATGCAAGCCGGCCGCCACACTGACACCCGGACTCCGAAGTTGGGGCTGTTTGTGTTGGAGACGGAGAGGGAGGATTGAGGGGAAGTGGGTTGGGTGCTCGCCGAGAGGGGCAATGAATGACCGACTAACACGGCTCGATGCCATGCGCAGGCTATGCTCTACGCCGCTGGTGTCCCGAATGAGGACATGATGAAAAATGCGCCGCAGGTGGGCATTGCAACTGTCTGGTGGGAGGGGAATCCATGCAAGTGAGTGAGAGAGAGGGAACTTAGAATGTGAGAATATGGCTGACCACCTGCAGCACACACTGTGAGTGATGAGATGGCGTCTTGAGTGTGGGATAGAACGGGTCTAACCCCTGAGCAGTGCTCGAGCTGGGAACGCTCGTCAAGAAGGCGGTTGAGAAGGAGAAGATGCTTGCGTGGCAGTTCAACACTGTTGGCGTCTCCGATGCTATCACCATGGGCGGCGAGGGTGAGCCTCTCATTCCCCTGACGCAGGACCAGGGCCTGTTTGTTTGACTTGCAAAACAGGCATGCGCTACTCCCTCCAGACGCGCGAGATCATCGCCGACAGCATCGAGACCGTGACCTGCGCGCAGCACCACGACGCCAACATCAGCATCCCCGGCTGCGACAAGAACATGCCCGGCGTTGTCATGGCCGCCGCGCGCCACAACCGGCCCTTCATCATGATCTACGGCGGCACCATCCGCAAGGGCCACTCGACCGTCCTCGACAAGGAGATCAACATCTCGACCTGCTACGAAGCCGCCGGCGCCTACGCCTACGGCCGGCTCCAATCCGCCAACCCCAAGTGCGCCGGCGCCACGCAGGACGAGATCATGACCGACATCGAGAAGCACGCGTGCCCCGGTGCTGGGGCCTGCGGCGGCATGTACACGGCCAACACCATGGCCACAGCCATCGAAGCCATGGGCCTCACCCTCCCCGGCTCCTCCTCCTTCCCGGCCACCTCGCCCGAGAAGTTCCGCGAGTGCGAGCGCGCTGCCTCCGCTATCCGCACCTGTATGGAGCTCGACATCCGTCCGCGCGACCTCCTCACCCGCGCCGCCTTCGAAAACGCCCTCATCCTCACCATGGTCCTCGGCGGCTCCACCAACGGCATCCTGCACTTCCTCGCCATGGCCAACACCGCCGACGTCCCCCTCACCCTCGACGACGTCCAGCGCACCTCGGACCGCACCCCCTTCCTTGCCGACCTCGCCCCCTCAGGCAAGTTCTACATGGAAGACCTCTTCGCCGTCGGCGGCACCCCCGCCGTGCTCAAATACCTCATCGCCGCCGGCCTCATCAACGGCGCCATCCCCACCGTGACCGGGCACACCCTCGCCGAGAACGTCGCCTCCTGGCCCTCCCTCGACCCATCCCAGAAAATCCTCCGCCCCCTCTCCAACCCCATCAAATCCTCCGGCCACCTGCAGATCCTCCGCGGGAACCTCGCCCCCGGCGGCGCCGTCGCCAAAATCACCGGAAAAGAAGGCCTCGCATTCACCGGCTCTGCCCGCGTCTTCCACAAGGAAGCCTCCCTCAACGCCGCCCTCTCCGCCGGCGCCATCTCCCGCTCCGAAGGAAACCTCGTGCTCATCGTGCGCTACGAAGGCCCCAAGGGCGGACCGGGGATGCCCGAGCAGCTCAAGGCCAGCGCGGCAATCATGGGTGCCGGGCTGACGAACGTGGCGCTCGTGACGGACGGGCGGTACAGCGGGGCCAGCCACGGGTTTATTGTCGGGCATGTGGTGCCGGAAGCGGCGGTGGGGGGGCCGATTGCGCTGGTCAAGGATGGAGATACGGTTACGATTGATGCGGCTAGCAATCGGATTGATGTTGTGGCCGTGGAGGGCGGGGGGGATGTCGAGATTGAGATGGAGAGGCGCAGGGGGGAGTGGACGCCGCCGAAGATGCGGCC
>Ga0247758_1001389_pt1 | contig 18299 bp, 22 predicted proteins | sample UWRJL156409C4_FD_180950 | JGI IMG/M metagenome (GOLD analysis project Ga0247758, IMG submission 180950) | Plant litter microbial communities from Arlington Agricultural Research Station in Wisconsin, United States - UWRJ-L156-409C-4 | ecosystem: Environmental > Terrestrial > Plant litter >...
TGAGGTTATTAGGTTGGAGTTTACGACTAGCTGTCGGAGTGGGGCATATGATGGGGGCAGTGAGAAGGGAGATACCGGGGATGAATGGGTTAGCGGAGGGGGTGGTGGGAGGTTTCAAGGGGGGGTGTGTGCATTTGGGCTGAGGAAAGCAGGTGCGCTGATGCGTGTTGCGGAGGGGATGTTGGTTGCGATGGCGGTGTTGGTGGTGGGGATCGGGATCGTGATGTTTAGGTGGAGGACGGGTGTTGCGGCGGAGCCGTGGAGTATAGCGAGCATGGCGGGATTGCTCTCTAGAGGTGGTAGTGGGGGGAGGCTTGATGGATTACTAACCGAGCTACTAGTACGTGACGACTATGGTAGGCGTCTCTTGTTAGAGGGTAAGCGCTTTCGACTTGGCTTTTACGGAGAGGAGCGGGCTTGCTATGGTATCATCGTCGAAGACGTTGCTGAAGCAGAAACGGGCAGAGGCAGGAGGCCGCTATCTGCCGGTACTGCTGCGGAGAGAACGCCGCCATGGCATGTTGGCTCTCAGGCCAAGCAGCAGAGTATTGTCGAGTTGCTTGCTCTCACCCTGACGGCTGGCCTGCTCGCTTTGATACTCTATTACGAAAACACTATCTTAGACACGCCATTTGAGGCCTTTATGGACAGCCAGTCCTTTGGGGTCCGCACTCCCGTTACGGCTCTTGGAATTGCCGTTAGTGGGTTCTGGGACTACTACTTCTCTCGTAAGTTGGCTCCCTCACCTGGCAACAAAATAAAGTGTTCCAATGCTAAGCGCGACAGTCATCTTCGAATCCCAACTCTACCGCCGCTTAGCAACTAATACCGCCCAGCCAGCTCAAACATGCATTCTCCTCTCCCCTCCCAACTACGTGTTTTCCCTGGGCTTGACTTGGCTTTCGTCCATCCGGACAGGCGAGGACATCCTGTCGCTCGGAGTCGCCCTTGCCACAGCCCTGGCAAAACTCACCCCTATCTTTCTTTCCAACGTGTCGTTCCGCAACACGGTCACCTGGAAGATGCACGAGACCTGCACTTGGATGGCGGTAGCTATCCTGGCCTACATGGCGCTGGTCTTGGCAGTGTCGTTGGCATGCCGGTGGCTCGCCCACAGGCGGGACAGGTTTGTCATGCCAGTTCGGCCAGATACCATCGCAGGATGCATGTATTATCTGTGTGACACAGCTGTGGCACAAGAGCTTGAGGGCATGGCAACGCTGCCACAGAAGGAGAGGGATGGGGTCGTCAAGAAGATGGGGAGGCGGTATGTGTTGCGTCGCGTAACGAGTGGTCCCAAAAGCTCAAAAGCTACGAAGGCAAGAGGTTTTGCTATTAGTTATATTCATGATAGGGATCGAGGGTAGAGAGAGACGGGCAGTGAGGGAGTTGGAAGAAACCGTGGCAGTGTTTTTAGGGCTACTTTTGGGCTGAGGCTAATTGTTTTCTCTGCAAGTTGTCAAGTAAGATAGGTAGGTATACCTTGGCCGAGTAGTTTGTTTCAAACAGAGATCTACGAAGTTCAAGTTTAGGACGTAAAGATAAACAGGGGAAAACTTTCATGGCTACTCTGCCTACACTACAAGCCGTTCCCCGTCGCTTGGGCTGTCGTTGGCTAAAACAGAAGAGCGCTGATAGCAGTGCCAGCACAGTGCCAGCAAAGTGCAGCCCACGCGGTACCTACCTACCATTGGCATTGTTAGGGGGTTTCTGACACAGCCCTGCTGCTTGCTGCGCCCTAAGTCTGCCTGCGGGGTGTTCTTGTTGGGCACCTCTTGGGCGTCCCTGCGTGCGTCATTTTCCTCGCTTCCCATTTCCCCTCTGCAACTCTGCAACACTACCTCAACTTTGCCTTCTTGAGCCGCTTGCTACACCAGTATCTAGTACTCTGAAGGCATGGTGGAATCCCCTGCTTGTCAGTCGACAACCCCCGTCCTGCCATCAATCGGCGGCATTTTTGGCCGATCAAGGCTCAACCTCGCGAAAGACGAAATCCGAGTGCTCACTCTGCACCCCGGGATTTGGGCGGATCCGATCCGATGTTCGTTGCGCACCGTCCAGCTGGAGGATAACCCGCACTATGAAGCGCTCTCGTATGCCTGGGGAGACCCAAACGATTGCCGCCGCATATTTCTCGATGGCCGTGTTGGCCGAGTCACGGCTAATCTCGAGGCCGCTCTTCGGCGGCTTCGACATCCAACCCAGGATCGCCAGCTCTGGGTCGATGCTCTGTGCATAAATCAGGCGGACGATGCTGAGAAATCACACCAAGTGAACCTGATGAGCGAAATCTACTCCAGGACAGACGAAGGGCTTTTGTGGTTGGGTGATTACGACGAGGGTTCGCTGCTCTCAGATACACGGAATGCATCCAACCCGAAGTTGGAGCACACGCCAACAATTACGAGGACAGAAGCGGTAAATGCGTTCTCCTTCATCCAGCTGATGGCGTCCGGCGACCATATGTTCCGCCGAGCTGGTATAGCACGGGGCTTGGACCATCTACTTCCAGAGAGAGATTATCACACCGGTTTGGATTCACTTATGAACCTCCCCTGGTGGACTCGCATATGGACGGCTCAGGAGGCAGTTCTGCCGCGCAGCGCTACCGTCATATGTGGATCCCTGCAGTTACCTTTCGCCGTTCTCTCTACAGCTTCGATGAACTTCAGGGAACATCGATGGAGAGAATGTTGCATGTTGAATGCTCGTAATATCATCGCATTCCGGTTCTTCAACACGATTTACACTATCAACGGCATTCGCGAGAGAGGCACAGATCTCGGTATGGTAAACGCCCTGATGATATTCCGGGCCCGATCCGCATCCGACCCCCGAGACAAAATATTTGCACTGCTGGGCCTGATTTCTAGATCCAACCCTACACGACAATTGTCCATATCGCCAGATTACTCGCTTAGCTGGCGACTAATTTACGAACGGACGACGCTTAGTCTGATCACAACAACAGGGAGTCTCATTCCTCTGATAAGAGTCAGAGAGCACGATAGGGACCCTCTACTGCCCTCTTGGGTGCCTGACTGGCGCGCCATTACGGGCACAGAATATATAAACTCTGAGGCTTCGTGGTTAAACTTTTACCAGCTCTTCAACTCATCTATGACCGCAGAACTTTCACTTGGCACCTGCTCCAAGTCGGAGCTAGTCGTACAAGGGATCGAGACGGACAGGATTTTCACAGTAGGACGGATTATGGGGGAGATGGTAGAGGGCCTATACCATAACGTTTGTTGCCGAATGGAAAGAACTGCTTGAAGTGTGTCTTGATTTTCAGGGGCCGTATCCACACGGTGGAACATATGCAGAGGCCTTTTCGAGGTCAATAACATTCGACACTATCATGGAGGCAAGCACATGTAGAAGGCTCAACTCTTCAGACAGGCAAGCGAGCGAAACAGATTGGTGGATAGGGGATGATGACATCGGTACTTCTGCTTATGTTCCCGCCAACCAAAGGTTTTTCATTACCCAAAAGGGGCTTATCGGACTGGGCCCAGCTGAGGCAGCTATCGGGGACGGGGTATATGTTATTCGGGGTGGCAGGGTGCCTTTCATTCTGCGGCTGGCTCAGCGAGGATCGAGAGTGGATTGGTTCACATATGTTGGCCACGCTTATGTGCATGGAATTATGGACGGAGAGGCAGTTGATGATCCATGCAGATGGGATTGGTTGACTTTAGTCTAGGGCTAGTCTCAAAGCTTTTGTTGTACCTTGTGCCGTGGTGACATCAACTACTCTGATTGTGAGGCAGAACTCGTAGCCAGTTACAACCGGACCATATTGAAACCCAGGCTTCTCGGAGACGAGGTCTAATAATAACTCACCGAGTCACCAGTGGGCTTTTCTCTTTTCTCTCTGTCAACGGGAGTGGATGCGGGTAAAATGGTCACCCATTTGATGTCACCAACCTGTCACTGGCAAATTTGAATGTAATCCATCGAGTGTAGCCTGTAGTTCAAGGCTGGACTTAATTTAGGCTCCCAATTCGATTTCTGCATTCACAAAGTTCATGTTCCTCGTTTGTTGGGGCTTAATACGTCCGGGAAGGCGCATTCTCCCCCTGTCACTCTGACACATGAAACAACGCATGTACAGACAGCATTGGTCGACGAAGATCCAAGTCGGCCTCATCAGAGCCTCCTCGAGTCCCAACCAGTAGCCCGATTGTTTACGGAATACAAATGTTAGGCAGCTCTTCGTGGTGGTGGTGCTGTGCTCCCCACGCCCGACTTACACCAGCCGCCAAGTCCCGGTAGCTAAGTTTTAGGATGCCATTGAAAATTATATTCCGGCGCAGCGCTCCTGACGACATAATTGTGCTCATGAACATGAGGTAGTGCGGATCCTCTTGTTCATTAAATCCCCAGAGACCCGAATCATCGACTCCATCACAACTCATTCGTTGTCAATCCCCCGGCACATATCCTCAACCACACAAGCCCGGCAAAAATGGCCATCATCTCCAAGCTCCTCCTCTCCGCCCTCCTCTCCCTCGCTACCGCCACCGCCATCACCCGCCGCGAATACGTCCCCCCCCTCCTCTCAAACGCAACGCTACCACCGCGGAGCTCCTCGTCCTGTCAAATTACGTAATCGCGCCTTGGCGCCACGGAACCGCAGCGCGGCCGAGCACCAGAGCTTCGCTTGGCTGAGAAGACGGCTCCCTGAATAGAACACGACTTGATGGCGGCAATTACTGTGTTCTTGGTTGACTGCGTTGAATTCAACAGCTCGCCCCCCACTGGCCCGGGTCCAGACGGATCAATCGGAAGGTGCGCGCTCCCTGCGAGAGAGTCAATTCGCCGTATAGGATCTGGCTGTTGCGGAAACTGAGGCTCAGGGTCATCGCAACGAATGCACTCCTTCAATCTGAAATCTCATTGTGGCGCTTGCATTTGCTCAAGCATTAGGGTTGGAAGCCAAATTGTGTAAGGGTGAGAAAGGCGTGTCTGAGAATTAGGCATCCATCTCGACGTAGGTCACCTGACCTTCGCACGAGATCCAAGTTCAGCGACTGGCGGCTGTAAATCTCAATAGCCACGTCAAAAATGCCAAGGCGCTAAAATTCGTCACGCACGCATGTGGCTTGCAGCGACACCCTGGCAGGCTAGGTCAGGCGGCAAGACATAAACACCCACACGACGATAACGCGAAGCTCAAAAGAGCGCGAAGAGGACATGAGAATTTTAGCCCTACACAGGTTACGTGGTAGACAATACGGGCAAACAATGCCAGGCCATCATGTATACGGTTCCCCCTCTTGTATCTGGCCCAATTCGCACACAGATTACAGATCCCCTCTCTTTGCAGCAGGCTGATGGATCTCATCAAGGGTGAGCTTCCCATCACCATTCGCGTCAAAACTAAGCCAGGGTTAGCTGGTGAAAAACAAGATGAACAAAAAAAGATCGGAACTCCAGATCAAAACACAGCCATACCTGTGGAAATAACCGATCCAAGCGTCTATCAGCGAAGCATTATTGACAGTGGCTGGCAGATACGTCGTCGCCCAGACCAGGTAGTCTGAAAGCGAGATGGTTTCCGAGCCCACGCCGCTGACTTCATCAAATGTCGTGTCATAGCCACACGCATCAGGGGCTTTGTTGCTGAGTAGAGCCTGCTGCGGCTCCCGGGCGGTGATGGCGCGATGGCCGCGACACCCTGTTGTTGCGGTCATGGCACATCAGTCAGATATTGTTTGTTCTCAAGCGGGTGACATTGATGACACTGAAAAGAGTATTGAAGAACTCCAGGGTAGGAAACCTACCACCATCGCAAGCGCAGCAAAAAGCGTTGCAGTTTCCGTACCCGCAGCACGGCGTGGGGTTAGAGCCGTCGTCACAATTCGGGGGACAATCTTTCCCGATGAGGACTTCCCATGCCGAGCAGGTTGACGAAGACTTGCAACAGTCAGCCGTGGCCACACTGACCATGGAGGCAAGGGTGATGATATGGATGATTTCACAGAAGACACGCATGGTGATGGGATTGATGCCCTCAAATGTGTTTTGCCGTGAAGGTTCGAGGTGGTTGGATGTCAGAAAATGCCCAGTGCTGATTCCCTGTATGTAAAAAGGACAGGAGGCTGGCTCGTGGCGGTGAGGGACAGTGTCGCTTTATCTTCCAGAGGGAGTTCTTAAACCTGTGCTTCTAGTAATGGTCTAGCTAGCCTCTAGGAACTTCCCGCTGAGTGTGTTGCAATGATCACCGCCGCGTCAGCCGCCAGGTGACACAGATAAGACTCTCACTGAGTATTGGCCTCAACAAGCCATCGGGCCGACCGCCGCATGGTGGAGGAGGTTGAATACGCGCTGAGGAAGATGTATAGATGGCCGGTCATGAAAGTCTGCAGATCGGACGCAGCTTCAACCCTCGCAGTTCGCCCATGTGCAGTCCATCTGCATTGTCGTGCAATGGCGGCGGCGTTCGGCAATCTCCATTGGAAAAGCTTGGAAAAGCTTGACAAAGCTTGACAGCGCCCCCATGCGGGGGGTCGGACGCAAACTGCATGTAAGCACTGTGAGTTGTCCAATTGCCTTTATGAATGAGCGCCTCACTTCTCAGACCTGAGCTGGGCGGAGATTCTGGCCCGGGCACAACCAATGCAATCTTTCGAGCGCACCTGTCTCGTTGAGCTGTCTTGGTTCATGGGCGAAACTTGTGCTGGTACCGAAATGGGTAAAGGCAAACCCTGCTTAATGTTAGCGACATCTGTCCCCTGCAGGTATTGCCCAATGTCTGGTTCTTCCAATCTCGCGAGTCGATGGAGGCGCCTCACGCAGTGTGTTCCTGTACCTCGGATGCGTCCCAACCAATCATCCCGTCCTCACATGAGCGACCTGCAACGATTAATGGCTGATCTGCCTGGTCCTGGTCGGCTTCAAGTCCTCTCCAGCCCGGGAGAGATAAGAAAGTGCATGAAATCCAAAAGATATGCGATACTATGACATCTCAAAACATTTCTTCCCCTTCTAGCTCTGTCTATGGTCCTATCTTGCCCCAACTCCTCAATCGCCCAGATACCCAAAAGGAAGACCTTTGTACCCTCAAACAACTACCCAGTCAGTACTCACGACGAATACAGGTCAGGGTGGGCAGCCTTGATGTAGTCCGCGCCATTTCTCGCCAATCATGTAAACCGAGTTCTGGATGCGGCAGTCCGGAATTACGGGGATGACCGAGGCGTCAATGACGCGGAGACTCTCAATGACGAAGACGCGCAGCTTGTTGTCTACCACGCCTTGTTCAATGTCCTTGCCCATACGAAGGGAGCCGCAGGGGTCTGTGGGAGTCCTCGTGGTTAGTATTGAACGATGAAGCCCGCAACGAATCAATTGACGACGGGGTGGTGACTTACGGAAGTCGGTCTGCGACCGTTCCAAAATGAGCTTGTTCATGGCCTCGTCCGAGTTGTGCGGCATAGCCCACGGGTAGTCTTCCTCAATAATATCCTTCATCCGCTCGCCCGTCATCAGCACGTCGTCAACTCCTCTGAACGCCCTCGCGCATCGCAACAATGTCCAAATCGTCAGCGAAGAAGTTGATGTTGATCTTGGGCTGCTCGAGCGGGTTGGTCGAGTTGAGCTGGACGGTACCAGACTTGGACAGGGGTCGAAGTAGGTCGACGATAACAGTCATGTACTCTCTCTGGGGAGGGGCGGGGATATGCCACTGGAAGGCATCGGAGAACATGGGAACGAAGTCGATCTCGAAGTGAGGCTGTCCGCCAGGGCCAAAGGGCTCGAGTCTGCTGTTAGCCGCCTTCGCAGCGACGTACTCTGGAATCTTCTCGAGGCGCCCGTTAATGCGAGGCAGTCCCACCAGCTCGAGGAGGCCGCTGGTCAGGGGGCCCTTGTTCTTCCAGCGGTAAGCCAACGCGGCGGCGTCCTTCTGCAGGCCAGCGCGCAGCAGATGGTTGTCGAGACCGTAACCGTCTTTGAGGCGAAAGACATGGAGGAGGATGGGGTGGTCCAGCAGGTTCTGGCCAACGTGGGCGGAATCAACGATGGTCTCGATGCCGAACTGCGAGAGGGCGGCTTTGCTGCCGACACCGGACAGCATGAGGAGCTTGGGAGACTCGTACACGCCACTGGTCACCACTACCTCGCGCTTGGCACGGAAGGTGTAGTCGTTGCCATCGGGGCCGATGACTTCGACGCCGACGGCTTTGCCGGCCTCGATGATGAGGCGCTTGGAGTTGGCCTCGGAGAAGACGGTGACGTTGTCCTTTCCGACCAGGTGCACCCACAACGACGACCGCTTGCCGTTGTAGATAGAGTTGGTGCACTTCCAATGGCCGCGCATGGTGCCGTTATGCACGTCGCCGGTCAGCTCGTGGCCCTTGCTGGTCCATGCCTTGGTCAGGGCCTCGCGGAAGCCCTCGGCCTCAGGGATGAGGTCTGAGTGGGACGCCGGCAAGGGGCCATTCTGGCCGATATACTTGAGCTCCGAGGAGAAGAGGCCCTTATCGTCGTGGTAAGTTGCCGGCTTGTAAAGGTACTCCTTCACGTTCTCCCAGGTCCACTCGTCACCACCAAACGCAGCCTAGTCGTCGAAGGTGGCAACGCTACCAAGAATCTAGGTGTAGTAGTTTAAGCAGCTCGACCCGCCGAGGACCTTGCCGCGAGTGTTGGGTTTCTCGATTCGCGTGTATTCGGGGCGATCGATCATGCCCGTCTTGAAGGCCCAATCGTACTTGCTGTCACGGAGCTCGAAGGCCTGGTCAATCACGTCTTCTACAGGGATGACACCATCCGATACACGAGGTGGTAGGAGCGGCCGTGGTGAGAAGGCAGAGCGACAGCGCATTATGTGGGAAACTTGAACTTCAGGGTCCGGTTGTCGAGGTAGATGTAGGCGTAGTACACGAGAGATTGCGTCGAGATGGTGTGAAGGCATCGTAGGCGGGTTGCAGGTACAATGCCATTTCCGGACAGACGGAACGTATGACTCGAGCGGCCCGGCAAAGGCGCTGCTCGTCATGCAAGACTGGGCTTATTGCTTTCTGCTCATTGTACCTGTAGACTCTACCGAGGCCGAACCGACCACTTTTCGTCGGGGCGGCATTCTCGCCATTATCGCGGCAGATGATGACGAAAACGGGCCGGGGCTTTTATCCAAAAGCAGAGAGGGCGGGAAATCAAGATGGAACTTGTACAGTAAGCTCATAGAACTCCTCTAGGGCCAAATTTCGCCCAATGGCAACTCAACTACAGAAAATCAAAAACAATAGCACGACCATCTTGCCCGCGACCAATCTCGTGACACCCTCACATCGTCGGCAAGAATAGTGCGAAACGCGGTACCACTACGCCACAGAGGCTATTGTTGAAAGAAAGCTCTGTTGTTCAAAATGGTAAGGCACAGATCCAAGCCCTGTTGGATCTGAGGGGGTGTGTAAGAAAGAAAGGAGGTTCAGGGGCCCTTTCTTTTTATTTTCCAGGTTGCCCGAGTTCTCCGCACTGCGTTTGGCGAGGACGTGAGGTGACACATGGTAGACATGCGGTGCCCAGTTTGCGGCTTGTTTCCCAGCCATCCCAATAAACTTCACACCAGCAAGGCCCGATTCCCTCGTACTTGCTGTTGTGATCCGTGAAGCGCGCAAGCCACGCTTCGGCGCTTACGATGTCTGTCTCCAGGGCGTTCGGCGGCGCACAGGTCTGCAGCGAATCGGCGAAATTCCCCCAGTACTAGCCTGCCAGCTCATCTCTGCAGGAACAAGTGGCTGGCACCTTCCCGAGAGCTGCATCCATTGTCGTGACTGGGTAGGAAGGAGCGGGCAAGCTTCAATTAGCTCGGGACCGAGGACCACACTTGGACGGGTTTCACTTCTTGCCAATTGAAGTCGAGTAGCAGAACGCGAGCTGCGGAGAATTGCAGAGAATTACGCGTCCCGTCCTCCACAACATGCTGCCACGAAACCTGAATTGTCTACGACCTGCAGTGGCAAAACCCTCTTCAAAACCACCGAATCCAATGTGCAGCGCTTCTGACATATACCATAGTAAGGTTGTCCGTGATGTTACAAACATGGGGGGAAAGCTTGTTTACGCGATGATGTATTATACCCGTGTCCGATCCCCGGGCCACTATGGTCCCACCCGACATTCCAGCGCAACGCCGCAACCCATGCCCTGGTGGGAGGTTCTAGACGATCACACCAAAACACGCTCACCTCGCCTTTCCAGAGACCGGAGTCCGCGACGCTAATATGCCGGCACACAAAATAATATCGTAGGATGATTAAAAAAGATGGCCGGCTTTCCCCAGGAGCTGCCCAGTGTCGCCTAGGGGCAGCACACCTTCAGCATGTGCCCCACTTTGCGACTCGCAGCATGCAGTGTGAGGCTGGCGAGGTGGGCGCATTTGCATGCACGCACACCGCACTCGACGCCACCAATCCCTTTTCTTCAGATCGCCAATCGATCTTGACACTGCAGCATTATCCATCCCGTTCCTCCATCTCACTGAGTCCTAGGGATGAGGGATGTCTTGCAATCAGACCTGAATTGGAACCACCTTCCGTGCTCAACTACAGGTCCATACACGCACGAGAAGAAATGCCAAGACGAGACAGAATCATCATGCCCGCCCCCGCCCCCGTCACCGCTGCTCCAACTCCGCGGCTAGTCCACGAGCGACTTCACGAAGTCATCTTTGTGTTTGTTCTTTGTCTCGCCCAGTTTCTGTCCCTGGCGGCAATGAACCAGACGGTAGCGCCGATCCTGATTCTCTGCGAGTTTTTCGACATCCACGACTATGGCAACCTGAGCTGGTTCTCGGCCGCCTACAGCATGACTGTCGGGACCTTCATCTTGCCAGCCGGTAAGTCCCATCTCAGTCCAACTCCAGTCACAGGACGGTTTTTGACTCTGGATCTCTCCAACATTCAGGGAGACTTGGCGACATCCACGGACACAAGCGTGTCTTCATGGCTGGGTGGGCCTGGTTCGCCGTCTGGTCGTTGATTTCGGGCTTCTGTAACCGAGACCAGCTCATCCTGTTCAGCACTTGCAGGGCATTCCAGGGCATTGGTCCCGCCCTCGTCATCCCCAACGCCATCGCCATCATCGGGCGGACCTTTCCCATCGGGCTGAAGCGCAACATCGCCTTTGCCTGTTTCGGCGCCTCCGGCCCAACCGGGGCGGCTCTGGGGGCTGTCATGGCTGCTCTGGTGTCCGAGACCATCTCCTGGCGCTGGTGTTTCTGGCTGCTTGCCATCACCTGCGCGTTCCTGGTTCCCATCTCTTATTTCGCGGTCCCCGACCCGGAAAAAGTCGCGGCGCCCCAGGGGAGAATGGGCCTCCAGCATGAAGATACGCCCATTTTTGACTGGCTAGGTGCCGTGACGGGCGTGGTAGGCCTAGTACTTGTCAACTTCGCACTGAACCAAGCACCCCTGGCAGGATGGAACGCGCCCTACATCCCGCTTCTCTTAATAGTAGGGTTCATGTTCCTCATCGCCTTCGTCTGGATTGAGCTCCACGTTGCGACGCAGCCCATCGTCCCTATCCGAGGGCTCCAGCGGAATGCTGCTTTTACCCTGGCTTGCGTCTTCGCCGGGTGGAGCAGCCACGGGATCTGGGTCTACTACCTCTACATATTTCTCGAGCACCTTCGCGGGCAAAGCGCACTGCTTACCTCATTCCAGACGAGCCCCGTGGCAGCGACCGGTATCTTATTTGCATTCCTCACCGTCTGGCTGATGCGGCGAGTGGCCGTGTCATGGGTCATGTTTGCCGCCATGTTCTTCTTCCTGTTGGGCAGCCTACTTATAGCCGTCACGCCTCTGGAGCAGACATACTGGGCCAACACATTTGTTGCCGTCATCCTCATGCCGGGCGCCATGAACCTGTCATTCCCAGCCGCGACCATTCTGCTATCGTCGGCTTTGCCGAAGGAGAAGCAGGGTATTGCGGCCAGTTTGGTGGCAACGGTTGTCAACTACAGCATCAGCTGTGGGCTTGGATTTGCCGGCTCAATCCACAAGAACTCGCTCGTCTATGCCGCCCAGAGGGAGGGAATGGACGGCCCACCGCCGGCGTTATCGGTATCGAGCCCGCAACTAGTGGCAATCCGTCTCGTGGGTCTGCGCACCGCATATTGGTTCGCAGTTGCGCTAGGCGCAGTAGGGATGCTAATCGCCGGCTTGTTCATCCTCGTGCAGAGCGCGGAGGCTACCAGGAAGGCAAAGCAGGAGGGGGGAAGCCTGAAATTAACATACACTGAGAGGCCATCGACAGGATGGAGCACGCTCATGTCCTCGAAGGCTGGCAAAAATGAAGTCGTAACGACTTTTTATCTGGGAGACAAGGTGATCCGGATCAAGGAAAGACAGGAGTCTTCGGTATAGCTCCAGCACGGGCATTACTAGGCTTGGCTTGTTAGTTGCATGTTGGCGTTGGCGGGCTGCTGCGAGACTTTCCAGCGAGACACGCTACCTAATAGGGCAAGGCCACCACTTAAGCTGTTTTTCATCCAAAACACCTTATTCTACACTAAAAACGGCGATTTTCCATGCAGCCCTGTGAGATACAGCGATAACCTCTTCAAACTCGGCCACAGCTGCGGAGGGCTATACAGAGACGGAGCCACTCAGTTTCACAGAGTCAGTATCGTCAAAACACCACACGGCAGCTACCATCAAGATTCGAGAAAGGAGCGATACCTAAAGGCCATAAGAGTCCAGCAGGCCTAGCAGTGGAAGCACCTCGCGCCTTTGACCCTCTCCCCGCCGATTTCGTGTGGCCGCCAGCTGAAGAACGTTTAACTTAGCTGTCAGGACTATAAAACCAGCTGCTAGGGGGGAGGATCGATATACTCTTTATAGTGCAGGAGACGATTCGCAGGATGAAGCGGTTAATGCCTACTTTGATAGGGGGGCCATCTGGTGGTTTAATACGGTTCTGGAGAGGTAAAAGCAGTAAACTCACAGGGCGGGCTTACGGATTCTGAATTAACAAGTCAGAATAGCTTATTTTATTATATAAGAAGATTGCGAGATATGCTTAGGTTCTGGGGGCTAGATTTGCTTGTGTTTAGGGGGCTTGTTTTGTTCAGTTTTACAGTTTTTGACCATCTATTATTTGCTGCAAATGGCTAATTTGTTCCTGCTTTTTTTCTTTACTTAACGGCCGAAAACTGCAGAAATCGCGTTTCTAGCTCTTGCGATGGCTTCAAACTACGGCGTAGGAACAGAGGTAAGGCGTTAACTGGTAAAGGCGTAATGGATGGCCAGTGGGCTGGCTGTATGGATATGACTGACTCTGGGTCTAGAATTTTAGATTTCGATAACACAGACCCTTGGCAGGTTCACAGACCCTTGGCAGGTTCACAGACCCCATTAGGCTAGCGGGTCTCGCCGAAAAGTCTTGCAGCAGCGAGACTCCGAGTTGCGGGGTAAGGCGGTCAAAGAAGGCTCGAGCTGCGGACCTCCCACCAACCTCGACGTCCCAACAGCCACATCATACGGCCAGCGTCTTAGGGCAGGGAAGCGCCAATATACATAACTCTACATTTGATATCGGCAAACAGACCCTATTCACGGCAACTAAAATTTAAAGAGACCAATACGGTCAATTTTTCCGGATGAAAAAGGGGCCAAGACTGAGCAATGGTTATCGCCAGAAAACGGGTTACAAGCGCAGCTAGTCGTCTAGGTACCTAGATTGACTGTAGTTTGATGATGAAATGAGCTAATCACGGGTGCATAGGACTATGGGTAGGCAGAAATTGCGGGAAGACGATCCTTATCGCTACAACACTCACAGCGGTCGCTGCTTTTTTTCCAATCCTATATATTACCGGATTCGGTCCGGGCGGTATCACGGCAGGTCAGTTATCACGGATTTACCTCCCCGTAAAGCCTGTTTACCTATAAGGCTAACCGACCAGGCGAAGGCTCCATGGCGGCAAGAGCACAACGCAAGACCGGTAACGTAGCCGCTGGAAGCTTATTTTCTAAACTACAGAGCGCTGGCGCCAGGGGTCATAGGGCTGGCAGGCGTGACAATGGAGGCACCCGCTAAAGGACAGGCAGCTGCCGACCGACCGACCTACAACATTTGTGTCCGGTGTGTCCGTTGACTCAGAATTTAAATCAGCGAAGGGATAGGCTCTTAACTGCGGTCCTTTGTTTTTGCTTTTTGTTAGTTGGATAGTTTGCCCATTAGCGCCTTGGAAAGAATTTCCCCATTTTAGAGGGCCTTGAGTAGTTGGTGCTTGGGAAGGCTGCTGCACTGAGTGTGGGCTCGAATGATGTCAAGATCGGTCCGCTCGTCACGCGACTGTAGGCCTCAGGGCATGAGAGCCTGATACTCCACATCTATCTCCTGGACAATGTGCGCGCTTCTCGGCTTCGCTGTTCGGCACTCTTCGCATCCTTGGCAATAATGTGTCACCATACTATGGATCTCTCCGGGGATGTTATAATCACGCTAAGCAACCCCAACGCGCCGTTTGCTGTATGGGATGGTAGCGAACAAGGGCCCGCCCGAGCCGAGCTCAGTGTCAGCCCAAAGATCACCGATCCTACGCCGCCCGCCGAGGATAACACCATCGCCGTCGATGAGCTTCCCGCTCCTCAGGACAACGAAGTCGCTCCACCGAAGGACTCTCAGATCAGCAGTGTATCGACCGAACTGGCGACCTTCCATGTTTCGTCACGTCGCCTCATCTGGGCCTCGCCTGTGTTCAAGGCAATGCTGACCGGAGGGTGGAAAGAAGGAGACAAAAATAAGGGTCCGCTACAAGGAGGCGCCGAGGACTGGGATGCCGAGGCTTTGTTGATCGTCCTAAACGTTCTCCAAAGCCATTACCGCTAGGTCCCAAAGAAAGTCTCGCTAGAGATGCTCGCTAAGATAACTATCATTTTTGAATATTACAAGATCCATAAGGCGTTCCATATATCACGGCGTCGCTGTGGATTAAGGTGGAGTTGCCCGATTCTCTCGGGAGGGACATCATCCTGTGGATCTTAGTCTCCTAGGTGTTTATTATGGACGCGTCTCCCAACACCCAGGAGACTAAGGACATATCAATTCCACATGAGCTCCCAATCCCACCGGCTGTGGCTGGTAGATCTAATTCCCCGATCTCATTTCCCGAGAGCTTCCTGTGACTCATCGACTGGCGGATCTACTGGTAGATCTGATTACATTGGGGAAATGGAATTAGGGAATTTGATCTACCAGTAGATCTACCAGTAGATCAGACCACACCTTTAGGGAATGGGATTAAGGAGTAAAATCTACCAGTAAATCTGATATTTAGGAAGTTGACAGCTCAAATCAGCAATGTGTTTACAGAGTCAGCCTTACATGGGGAGATTCGCGTTAATGACCAGAACTCAACTCGGCATAGACGACCTTCGCGTGGTGAAGAGTCGGGAATGCAAGTGGAGACGGACCCTTAAGTGGGGTCGCCGTTCGGATCAGAGAGGGATGTACTTGTTCCTACCAGTGCAGATGGGATGAACTATTGTGTTTTACCACGTAAACTGAGCTGGAAAATCTGGGCAGGGGCTCCTTTTGTCAATCACTGCGAGTTTGCAAACGGTACTAACTGGGGCTTTGCTCTTCTAGATGGCTCCTTGATCTCTGCTTGTGCAGGCAAACATGGAATACATGTTACGGCTACGTGATACATAGTTCCCAAGTCTATTGAGACGGTAGGCGCCCCAAACCTAAAAGCTGCCTGGCTAAGAGCGAACCGTTAACTGGATACTAGTGCACCCAGTGGATTCAGGAATCTAAACTGAGGTCGATAACTCAGTTAATGAACATTGTTGATGAGGCTGAAGAGGAGGATATTAGTTGCGAACGATCGAAGGTAAGCAAAATTTTCTAACGCGATGGACCGTTTTGATGGGTTGCTAACGAGAAACCAGATGCTTCAGGAGTGCTTACAAGGTTAATATCTGTCAGGAACTTTCCGAGAGGCAAGGTTGCAAGCACTAAAAAGGAGCTTTAGCTTCCCGTTGTTTCTAAACCGGTAAGGATTCAAAGTCATTAACTTCACTAAAAGCCTGGTGCAATGCAGATGAGGCCTATTAAAACGCAGTTCCAGAGTATTATAATACGGATAAGGCTTATTAGAGTTCAATTCAGTCCTATTAAACAGCAAATAGAGCATCTGCTAACCATACCTGATGTTTCCATCGTCGTTATGAGTCCCCTAATCCCTTTGGACCCCCTGGCGCCCGGGCACTAATGAAACGTGCTCTCTTACAAGTCTCGCAGAGCAACCTTGACCGCGTCGTCAAGAGCTGGCAGACCCTTCGCCGTGTTGACACCAAGATACTTCTGCGCTCTTGACGGTCTCACCCTCATCGCCGTCCCAAATCTCTCCGCAATATGTCGATTCCACAGCGCCCCCACGCCTCCCAGCTTCCCAATCAACAAGCTATTGATCTCCTCCTGCGGAAATTCCTTGATCCCGTCGTTTCTCAACAGCCCATCCCCACCGCACCTCTTCAACGCCGGCAGCAGATACCCCTCCATAAACTCCCGGAAGCTCACCTCTAGCGACGCCGCAAAGTAATACCCCCTCGGCCCCCACACCTCATCGTTCACAGCCTCGCCTTCCATCACCCGCAGCGCATCCGTCACTAGCGCGACATACATCTCCGCGAGCACCGCATTGTCCACAAACGCCGTCACGTTCCTTCCCTCGCCGGACACGAAACCCCCGCCGACGTCGCGTACCACCCGAAACAGGTACGGGAAGATGATGGGCGCGGTGTGGGAACGGCTTGGCGAGCGACCGACTACAAAGCTGGGAGAGATGACGGCGGTGTGTAGGGTGGGCAAGGTGGCACAGAAGATCTGGATGTCGCTTGCCGCGTGGGTGGTGGTGGTGGGGAAGCGGTCGATGTCGGCGATGTCGTCCCAGACTTGGCCGGGGGTGGAGCCGTCGGGGGCGTCCCAAATGCGGGCAGCGCCAGAAGTCTGGATGAAGAATTTGGGGGACGAGGGGAGAGAGGAGGAGGAGAGGCCGGTCAGCAGGGCGGCGTTTCCGGCTGCGTGAGGGACGTCGGGGGCGCAATCTAGTGTGTGTTGGGCGTTAGTGGTGGATTGTAGATACGGTGGGGATGCGTTCGACGCCATGACTGAATGATGACGATGTCGGCTTGGGAGGCTTTGACCTCCAGCAGAGACAGATCTTCGAGGCTTCCCTAGACCGGGCTAACATTTTTTGGGTAGAATTCTTCGAGGACGGCACTGTCTTGCTCTGAGCGCACTAAGGCCTCGATGAGAATCTCGGGGTGGGCAGCAACGAGGGCCTCAAGGACTGCGGCTCCGATGTTGCCGGAGGTACTGATACTTCGGCAAGTCCCGGTCAGTACTCATCATCCCATGATGATATCGTTAGCAGCGACGGCACTCACAACAGAACGCGGGGGGCCATTATAATGAGCTGTAGGTTCGACAGGGGTGGCCCAATACAACCTGAAAGCGAAATCTCACGCGGTCAACGATATTGCAAAACCGATGATGAGACCTGGAAGTCTTCCTCGCCAACAAGGTCTATCTCCTGCTGGGGGGTGCACTCGGGTCATATTTTTAACAAGAGTGACTCGACACATACCTACTTCGGCAAAGACATGAACAAGGCAGGTGGAGGCGCGTTACTTACACAGCATTCAGTGACTGACTGCACGCCAAGTAACCACATGGCCATGGTGGAAATTGCGAAAACACGACCGGGCGGGTTACATTGTATGTAACTCGGCTGGGCTCCCCGCCTGTCCGCTTTCGCTGCAGATGGAGTTGAAATGATCTGCAAAGCCGTCCGGTACTGATGTACGCCGACAGCGTCCATCGCTTCCGTATCCGGCATCCTCTAAGTCTTCGATGTAACCTTGCGCGCGCATGCGGCAAACTTCAGGTCACACAGCAGCATTCTTATCCTGGCGTGGGGACATCGCATGAAAGGTTGACATCACTAGTTGCAGAAGCCGAAATCTGCGTGCCCGAGCAATTATCGGTTTGGTGGGTGACCATACTGTCGAATCACGGCCGGTTGCTTGTCGAGTAAGTGCCCGGTTCGATCGCTTCAAGCCTCCAATCCTCCCAAAACAGCGCTGTTCGACCAGTGGATCTGCGGCTTGCCCGTATTGTGCAGCACGATGTGCTTAACGCGGACTAGGTAGTCGCGTGACGGGGCATTAGAATTATTGCCTAGAAGCCATTCCTACAGATGGCGCGTTATCTTTCCATCCAAAGGAAACTTTAGCCGGGGGGGGGGGGGGGGGGAAAATAAAAGGCGGCCTGGGGCG
>Ga0247758_1001392_pt1 | contig 18254 bp, 20 predicted proteins | sample UWRJL156409C4_FD_180950 | JGI IMG/M metagenome (GOLD analysis project Ga0247758, IMG submission 180950) | Plant litter microbial communities from Arlington Agricultural Research Station in Wisconsin, United States - UWRJ-L156-409C-4 | ecosystem: Environmental > Terrestrial > Plant litter >...
CGCAGTACCGTGTGTACTGTCTTCCTGCACTGTTCCTTGTGCGGGGGATTCGTCGGGCCGCTCCGGCCCAAGTGACGGCCTGCAGGGTCGTCACAGTTACAGATAACCTTAAGGTATTAATTAGGGATGCCCCTCCTCCTGTTAAGCGTACCCTTACCTCTGATATCTACCCCCTTCCAGACCTTACGGTTTTTAAGACTCTTAGGAATAATTAGGACGTTCGTATAACCTTAATTAGGGTTACAGGTAACGTTAGCCTTAGTAATCGCACAGTTAGGGCCCTCCTTCGTGAGGTAGAAAAGGTACTTGACAAAGGTAACGTAAAGAAGGCTAGTTTGGAGGTGAAAAACGACCGTTTAGTGGAGGATTTACGTGCCGTGGAGCCCTATATTAGAAAGAGGGTCCATGAGGCTGGTAACGATAAGTTTGCGCGAATCGTAGATATTATCGAGGCCGAGGAAGCGGCTTATAAGACCCCTAAGCGAAGGAGGGTGGTTAGGCGCACAGACCCAGGGCCAGTGGTTAAGGAGGTTCATGATATGATTGTTCATGGTCTGGATAGGCTTCATGGGATCGAGGAGGTGCAGAAAACATCTTGTTTGGTAGGATTTACTATAGAAATGGATGTGTTGTAGCATGGTGACGATTGGGGGTGCCCGTGCAGATCATGTTGCAAAGTCAGGTCGTTGCATGATTAGGTAAGCCTTTCTATTGTGGAGAGAAGGTCCTAGACCTTTAGTCTGTCTGTGCGACAATTCTCATTAGTAACTTGAACTCAGCTAGGCAATATTATACCTCGTTTAGAGGACTTGCTCATTGCTTAGTTTCTCAATTGCCAAACCCCTCCAGGCGTACTGCCTTACAATTTAATCTAACTCCCTTTAGGGTGTAGGCTGTAATAGCCGCAGGGGCCCAGACTCTTCTCGTGTAACATCAGAGGTAGGAGACACCCTCCTCGCCGTGGGAATCAAACGAATTAGACAGAGAACAAAAAGCCCAGAAACAGATACCTAAATACCTAAACCATCAGTTAGACTTTAGACACTGCACGAAAAATCATCTCGAACCACCAAGGAGTCAGGCGTCGTAGACAGAGTGAATTGAGAAACGTCTTTTCGTCAAGGCGAGGGTATAATAAGTCCTAAACTTATATGCAGGAAGGTTAACCTAACCATTCTACCAAGGGGAGTATTCCACGTCATCCCCTTCCATCCAACACTCCATGCAATTTCCTGCCATAAATGCACAGTATTACAACATGATACGCAACACCGCCAACCCTGCCAACCAGGGGACAACCGCCTGCATCTGTGTTGCCCCAGCGGTATACACGCCCGTTGGCTTCGCCCCACCCACTCCAGGGCCATACGCCCCACTACCAGCAAGAGCACCAGCAGGTGCTTGCGTCGCGAGCGTCGTCACCGCAGGCGCAGCACCATCGTGAACCCCGGCTCCCGTCGGCCTAGGCGGCCAGGGCTGCAATGCAGGAACACCGGCGCCAGTAGGCTGCGAGCCCTCTCCTCCGTTTCCACCCTGTCCACCACCAGGAGCAGCAGGCCTCCCAGGGACACCATTTCCAATACCGCCACCGAATCCACCGTGTCCTCCTCCACCACCACCACTACCACCAGCAGTTGGGCGTGGCCATGCGCCGGGTGCAGCCCATCCGGTAGGGAACGCCGTGGGGACGCCGCCGCCGCCACCACCGCCGGGCTTCAGCACAATAGGCACCCGTGTGGTGACCGTCTCTCCAGGATTGCATCCGTGTCCGGCGCCAGGGCAAACATACGTCTGCGGGATGGCGTACGTCGCTGTGGTCTGAGGGCAGACGGTGGTCGTGACGGCGACAACCTCGGTGGTGACGTGGCCGACAGGGCAGTTGGTGACGTGGGGAGGGCAGGATGTTATGGTGTATTTGTTGGTATGGGTGTAGGTGATTGTGTCGACGGGTGTGGATGAGGGTGGCGCTGAGGCGGAGGGGGGAATGCTGGATGGGGCGGCGGACCAGACGCTTGATGGGGTGCTGGACGGCGGCCCGGCGGATGAGAGGGAGGAGGAGCTGGAAGGATGGGCGGAAGAGGCGCCGGCTGACGAGGAGATCGATGGGGCGATGGAAGAAGGCGCCGCGGAGCTGGGCTGGCTTAACTCGGGGGCCGAGCTGCATACTTCTACCGAGATGGAGGAAGACACGACAGGGGGTGGGGCAGAGCTTGGTGCAGCGCTGGACGATGGAACCGAAGACGGCACGCCTGACGAGGATGGCGCAGCGGAAGCCGGCACCGAGGTCGGAAAAGAGCTGGACGATGCTGAAGATGGGACCGAGCTAGGAGCCGACGATACTGATGAGCTGGGAGCTGATGAGCTGCTCTCCTCGGACTCCACCGAAGAAACGCTGGCAGGGGCAGAGCTGGAAGTCGAGGCCGAGACGGAGGCTGAGGCGGAGATGGAAGACGGGGCCGCGCTCGACGGGATGCTTGAAGAGGGGACGCTCGAAGGTGCACTCGAAGGCGCACTGGATGGCGCGGCGGACACGCTGGCAGGAGCAGAGCTGAGAGGAACCGAGCTCACAGGAGCAGAGGAGCTGGCAGCGGGAGGCGCCGACGAGACGGGGGGGAGCTCGCATCCGCCAACAAGGCTGGGAACAGCATCGGGGCCTTTGCCAATGGCGACGAGGTTGGTTCCGCACTCGGCAGACTGAGCAAGATGAACGTTGCGGTTGTCCCAGTCGAGCACAACATACGCCGCGCGAAGGAATGTGTCGGCAAGAACCGGGAAGGAGTCTTCAACGGCGCCGAGCACACAGAGGGTGGAGTCGGGATAGTGCCAGACGAAGTCGTAGTACTGCACGTTGATGGTCTTGGTGCCAAAGATAAAGTCGACGGAACCGCCCTCGCCGGGGTCATGGCAGTCGACAGTGTAGACGTTGACCGAAGCGACATAGGTAGCCGAAGGGAATGCAGCGAGGAGGTTGTTGAAGATGGCGGTCGGCAGGGCGCTGAGGGTCCTGCCGCTGTCGAGCAGGACGGGCTGGCCGCTTCCGGCGGCCGGTGTGGTGTAGACATCGACGACGCTTCCGTCGGGCTGGTTGACCTTGATTCCGTCGAGTCGTACCCACCACCGAGTCAAGCCATCCGGGGACTCCGAGGCGGGAACGACAGGGGTCTTGAAGAGAGACCCCGAGTACTTCTCGGTGTCGATGCCGCCGTAGATCACGGACCCAGAGTCGCTGGCAAAGCCGCGGAGATCCATGCTGAATGCGCGGCTGTTTGTGATGCCCTGCAATGCAAGGCTGTCGATGACGAACGGGTAGGGGCTGGCCCAGCCCGAGAGGTCAGGACCGGCACCCATGACTCCAACCGCCACTTTGTCGCTATCGTAGGCGGCACCAAAGATCTGCTGGGTGATGGTAGCAGCGCCGAGGCGAACATAGTCGCCCACATATTCGAAGTTGGCGTAACCAGTTCCATACGTGACGGAGCCTTGGACGCCATAATCGACTATGGTGGTGGAAAAGGTGAACCTCGGCTGTGCATTGCAAAAGCTCGGCCAGGTGGACTTGGAGCAGGTGGGGTTGATCCAGAGCTCCGCGGAACCCGTGTCGAACTGGACGGGCACCGTCTGCCCGGGCGTGCCCAGCCCAATGTTCACTGTGTACAGCGTCCCAGACAGGGCCGCCGACGAGTCGGTGTTGATCTGTCGCTTTGCGAACTTGCCGATAATGGGCGCGCCCTCGGTGGCCGTGACGGGGACTCGGATGAGCCCTGGCTCCTGCACCACACGGGTGTCGCTGAACAGGCCGCCATCGAGGGCGAGAGCGGCGGCCGGGAGGGCCGCGGCGAGGAATCGGAGGGAGGAGGACGACATGTTGATGAAAGAGTGGAATCGACAATGTCTGCGTGGGTAACGACCGGATGGGCTCACGGGCGACCAGAAAGATCTGGCAACCGGTCTCCCTCAAACTGAATGAATGAAAAATAAAGATCGACTAAACCCCTCACCCCCGTTATGCCAGGCGGCACTGTCGCCTTTCCATGTTGGCTGCTTGACCCGGCTGATCGGCACGTCCATGAAATCACCGTGGCTTGCCAATGCTTGTTTCTCCCCTATCAAGCATGCTAACGCTCCCGAAATGGCATAGCCGGGCAATTTATAGGCGCGATCACCGGGCCTAGCAAAGCCTACCGGTCTTGGCACCCAGATGTGGCCGGCGGCGACAAGGGTCTCGGCCAGCCGCGATGGTCCGGGCCTCTGGCCCTGCGATCAAAACACACCATCATTAGCGGCCGGGTGATTAGCGGGACACCGGGTGCTTCGGTTCCGTTGTCGAGAGACGATGAGGTCGTGTTTGCGGAGGGGCCCACGTGGGGGCACGAATGGAAGGCTTCCTTGCCCTGGAAATACTAACTGAGTAGGAAGGAGCTCGGCTGCGTCTTGGGAACTTTGACAATGATGGCTTGCAACTTTTTTTTTACTTTTTTTATACATCGCAGGCAGATCCCCTTCAGTGGGACACGCAACAATGTGCAGAACGTCGTGATCTATTGTTGTGGTGAAGAACTACATAGAGGAGGAATCTCCGGGGAAAACACTGGCAAAAGTGGTGGGCTGGTCCCGGCAGAGCCCCACCTGACATGGCTTGGCAGTGGGGTCTCACACCTTCACCTCGCGATGCTAGGCAGCGTCGATCTCCCCGTCGGTCCATTCTGGCTCGCATGGACTGCGCGCTCCGAAATCTCATGGGTATCGCCCGCCGTCGCGTTTATTCCTTTCGCTTGGGGTAATCTGTGCGTGTTTATCAGTACGCTGCAGTGTACGGTTGACACATACACGGGGGTTGCCTGGTCATCTCGCTCGCCCTGATGCCTGTGCCTTGGATGTTTTTCAAATATGGCAAGAAGATTCGGGCATGCAGCAACTACGAGACGCCGACGTACTAGTCTAGCGGGACTTTTAGGGGCATGTGGTGTATATATGGGTATGATGACTAGCAGGAAGACTAGCAGGTGTGGGCTTGAGGGTATCTCTCTAACAGACTACTAGTATGGATTTTGGGTGGCGCACATGGCTAGTAACACCAAAGGCATATATATCCTACAACATCAAATGCAGTTACCTATTCTTTCCACACCGATTTCGGCCTTCACACGATCAGGCATCAATGTGGCTTGATGTCTTGATGCCCACAAATGGATCGCGTGGACTGAACATGCGGGCAGCGGCATGCGGCCAATGGCCATTCCAGAGCGACCAATCCTCGACCCCGGTGGGCTCTCCAGTCTGCAAAACAGTTTTCCCTCCTCATGGGCCTGCAGACTCTCAGTCGCACAATCCGCGATAGCCAAAATGACCAAGATGGCCCGAGAAGACTCTCCAACGCCGCCATCAGTGCACTTTCTTGACGGTCCGCAGACGCGCATCGACGTAGCCGACAAGACGGCCCTGGACCAGGATGATCAGGAGCCGGCGTCGTATATTCGTTCCTCGGCGTGGACCCGCACCGGCATCATCGCCACAGTGAGTCTGGTCATCGGCACCACAACTCTCGCAGCATGTATTGGCTTTCTCTACTTTCTCTGGTACGGGACGCCGGCGAACGCGCTCTGGTATCGCATCGTGGCCGACAACTGGGCATCACCGACCATCACTCTCACGGCAGCGGTGTGCCGGTATCCTTTCTATGTCGTATGGAAAGCGACACCTGGACAGTCTGCGAGCTCGACGCTACGGATATCGGGGCCAAATGAAATTACCCCCCCCCTGTTTAGGTCAATGCGCGGCCACAGTGCGCGCGCATTCCAACCTTGCAAGAAAATATCCCACATGTTGTCAGAAAGAAGGGGGTTCAGAGGCCCTGGGCATCTAGTCAGCGGAGCTGACTGGATACCTGGCACTGCCAGTACGCCAGTGAGCCTCAGCCACTAGAGTAACGAAGCCTGAATCCTGCAGAATAGTCTATAAAGAAGCCTCTGGTTTCCAGCTAGAGCTAGAGGAACAGAGTGAGGACAAGCAATACAATCACGCAGTTGCAACCCCTTCAAATCCACAGAATCCAGAGTGCCGCGCTTCCAACAGCGTGAGTTATGTAACAGTGGCTTAAAGTGTATACCTTTCTGGAGGACGACTTAACTGGTGTAGAAGTTAATCGAATAATAATTAAATAACCACTTACCGTGGATACACTAAGCCGGATGATAAGGTGCAGCATTAAGAATTCTTAAGGGTTTCGCAACCACCTACCCTTAATAAGCTAGCCTGCCATTTTAAGAGACGTCAGTCTCAAACCGAGCGGAAGGACGTTTAAAGAGGAGGCTAAGCAGCCCTGTGATGAAGGCTATGTAATGCCCTCATAAGCTAGTAGTATACGTCAACCGGTGTAGGTGAAAGTTCGTCATCTATTGGAAGATGGATTGACAGGACGACCCTGCGACGAATCTGGGCTCACAGAATTTCCTTTTTCGTACCGCGCCCACGTGACGTCGCTCACCCCGGATCATGGCCGGCTCAGGGCCGTCTCAGGATTGGCTCAGTCTTGCTCACCCTCTGAACCATTTCTGGAAGGCTGCGCCGCAAAGCATCTACAACCACTTCAACTCTAGCTGAGCGAGCCCAAAATTGGTCCCATACATAAAAATGGCTACGCTGGTCCCCGTCTTCAGAAAGCGAATGGTTCCGCCTTAGCTTTTACTTCGATATCTCGCATCTACCTACAGCTAGCTGTATATACTCTTTTGCTATTCTATACGTTGAACTTTTTTACTACCCTTGACAAAAACGCAAAGATATGGAGTCTAAATCAACGGCGTTCAAATCAGCAGATGCTGTTATTAAGCGGGCGGTGAGGAGAGGTCTTACAGCAGACCGCACTAAGATCGACCCTTGTGCGGTTCGTAGGAATCTGAGGCCTAAGTGTCACGGCACCAAGCCAATCACCCCGCAGCCGGGGATTAGCCAGCTCGCAGGCGATAAATAACCAGCGCGCAGCTAGACCACTCATAGCTCTCTCGCACAACAACATGTCAGAAGCACTGCACTCTGGATGCTGTGGAATTGAAGGGGTTGTAACTGCGTGATTGTATTGCTTGTGTTGACTCTGTTCCTCTGGCTCTGGCTGGAAGCCAGAGGCTTCTCTATAGACTATTCTGCAGGATTCAGGCTTCGTCACTCTGGTGGCTGAGGCTCACTGGCGTACTGGCAGTGCCAGGTATCCAGTCAGCTCCGCTGACTAGATGCCCAGGGCCTCTGAACTCCCTTCTTTCTGACACACGCTGGTATAATTTAAAGGTTTATAAGGGTGGGAGGTCTAAACAGCCGTCCGACACTCCACAGACGGAATGCTTTACGATAAGGCTGTAAGATACACCTATCCGGCCGTAAGTGTATAATTCTAAGAGAGAGGAATTTACATACTCGGACGGGATAAACTTAATATTTACCACCTTTATTTAAAAGGTAAGAGCGATGCAAATATTGCCCACTCCTCGCACAAGTCATTCTCCGCCACCTGCCACGCGAACGGCTTCGATACGCAAACTTTGAAGCCACTGGTGGTACATTGGAAATCATCGCCGGATGGAAGCTCGAAATCGTTATTGCCATCTTCCTGTGTGGAACGTTTTGACTGAGGAACGAGGGGCTCAGGAGCAGCGGAAGTGCAGTTGCAAAGTGACTTAATTTGGTAGAAAAGGGGAGTGCAAAGCACTCCCCAGTTATATACAAATGGAAGCTCCCTGTGTGTGGGGAGAGCACATGATCCAAGGCCCCTGCGCTCCAGTCAAGCCTGGAGCGGTAAGGCGCCTGCGCGCCTGAGCGCCAAGAACTGCCGCTGCAGTTCGACATCCTGGAATCACCGTCGGATGCATTCCTCGCCCTGCCCTGCAAATCCGAGACTAGAATAATTTCGGACCGATCCGATTCCGATGAGTGCTTCGATTTTCTCAGGACATGCCTCAACAAATGTCTCGCAACGCACGCGCAATGTGTTCGACCCACTCCGCCTCCTCCCATGCCACGGAGAGTTCTGAACATCGACAATACCCAAAAGTTGTCGGATGATAGCATCATCGCTCTCTACGGCGCCACAGACAACCTTCGTGCCGACTACGTCGCGCTCAGCCACTGTTGGGGGAAGCATCAGCCCCTACGTACCCTCGTGTCAAACTATCAGTCCTTGATCCAAAGTGGAATCCGCTTGTCCCAACTCTCGGCTGTCTTTCGCGACGCCATACACGTTTGCCACCGCTTGAACGTCAACTACCTCTGGATCGACAGCCTTGCATCATCCAGGACCGCAAAGAGGACTGGGAACGAGAATCAGCACGTATGTGCGACTACTACGAAAACTCCCTCTTCACCATTTCGGCTGCCTCATCCCCCGATGGGTTCCGTTCCCTTTCTTCGTCAACGCCCAGAGCGATGGAGACGACAGACATTCCCCTTCCATGATGGAAACCAAATGAAAACCGTCATGACGCACCGACGCCCGCGCGGGCCGAATCGGGGCTCTTCCACCGTCCAAACTCAAGTGGAAGATGACGAGGCCCTGCTCACTCGGGCCTGGGTTTTCCAAGAGGGTCAGCTTTCAAGACGCGTTATTGAGTACACGGCCTCCACTCTGGTGCGGGCATGCCATACCGAGAGGATAGTGGAAGGGGGTGCGCAAAGGGGCGCATTCTCACCTCTGCAATCGCGAGCTCTCCCATTTGAACACAGACAAGGTTTTGGAGACCTGGCAGGTTCTCGTTGCGCAATTCTCGGCCCGCCAACTGACCCATTCCACCGACTGTCTCCTCGCATTGAGTGGCTTGGCACAGAAGTTTCACAGCCAGACAGGTTGGCGGTACATGGCTGGCCTCTGGGAAGAGCACCTGGCTGTCGGTCTTTGCTGGGAAGTCGAGCGATCTGTGGCGAGGACAGAGGTCACCATCGCCACAGATATCAACAGCGTCAGTTACATTGCACCCACTTAGTCCTAGGCCTCGGTCGGTCAGCGAATCTGCTTTTGCGGTGGTTAGAGTGGCAGTTTGCGATATGAAAACCTCGTAACAGTAGACGACGCCACTTGTCTGGTCGACGGTCGGAATCCATTTGGGCGAATCTCCAGCGGCTCTCACACCTTGAGTGGCACAGCTTTCCAGATTTCTCTGTCTCAACGCAGCATTACTCGACGTGACACCGAGATACGCCAGCCCATCGAGTCAAACCCCGACGCTGTTACCACCGAGGACTGCGCCCTGATACCCCACGGGAAGACGCTCCGCAGGGCAAAAAATGGAGACAGCTTCACTCCCTTTTCCGAGGTATCTGTTCTCTGCATGCTACTGGGTCGAAATGCACGCCCTTCGACGTCGGATGATACGACAGGCGGCGATTGGTACTACGGCCTGATGGGGTCTACCATCGGCTAGGCCTGGCTACCTTCACTGCGGGCCGTACCTTTACAGGGGAGAATAGAACCGTCCGAGTCGAGTGAACCGTTATCTCGTGTTATCAATTCAGTGTGGGTAAGGTTGGCAGGTTTTCTCTCTCAACACTATAACCGAGGTTATGAACGGCACCTAGATAACGGTTCAAAAAGTGCTAACTGGCCACCTAGGCACACAGAACTTATAAGGTAAGTGAAATACCGAAAACGAACAAAAGCAGAGATTTCCCACTCCCGTCACTGCTGTCTCCCCTCTTCTCCGAATTACCGTGCCAAGATGGGAACCAACAAGGTCGAGAGCCAAAAGCCAAAAAGGGCATCAGGAAGCGTTTCCACAATGCCATGAATGCCACGCGGAAAACCACCCACCGCATTGGCCGAGCAATCAAGAACAACAAAAAGGACAAGAGCAGTACGCCCCAAGTACTACAAGAGATCTTTCCGCTACCAGAATGCATTCAAAATGTTCTCGGCATCAGCGAGCTCCTCCAAGCCATCTTCCTCCAGCTCGACCGCCGTTCCCTCCTAACCTCGGCACAACGCGTATGCAAAAATTGGCGCAAAATAATTGCTACCTTCCCAGCCGTTCAGCAATACCTTTTCTTCCAACAACCACCAGCCTCGAACTCTGGTACATTCATTCCCAACCCCCTTCTCCGGGAGATCTTCCCCTGCTTCTACCCCAACCTCGACCGCATGTACACCTCCTGGCAAGAAGATCTCGGCCTCGTCCCCAAAAAAGCAGGTTTCGTCTCAGTCGGACACGACGTAGGAGACCGGTCTCTCTACCCCAAAAGGGAAAGAAACAACGGATTCCACGGCGATCTGGACGACGCCTTCACTCGCGGTGCGGCCAGCTGGCAACGAATGCTAGTCTCGCAGCCACCTCCTGTTCGGATCGCGCGCGTCCACCGGCACGAGCGAGCAGGAAATGAAAAGCTACTATGGAAGATGGTGGAGGTCCCGGGCGGTTTGACGATGGGGGATCTCTTCGATGAGGTATGGACGATTAACTGGACGTGTTCGGTTCCTCCGGAATGGCATGGTTGCAAGCCTTGCAACACCAAACATCACGGGGCGCCGGCCCATATCGCTTAGAGGATACCGACGGATATGGTAATTCCGCGGCCGCGACCGTTAGGCATTATGTACCACTCGAGTCAGTATTGGCGGGCCCAGTCGCTGGGGCAAGTGGGACAACATCCGGACTGGCTATCTGGGGTGGATTTGGTGTTGGGGGGAGGCGGTCAGAGACAGTATGCCTTTCTCTTTGACACGCGGGATGGGTGTTCGCAGCCGTGCTGGAGAGACTGTGCGGGCCCGAGATTTTTCCTACGACAACAAGGCACCAGGCAAGCTTATTTTGGTAGCCGCGAGAATCCACGCCATCTTTCGCCCACCAGGAACGCAATGGCCATGTTTCGGTGTGAGGACTACAAGTCGGGCGGTCTGTTGTCTCGGCCGCCGTCGCCGCCCGAGGAGGAGGAAGGATGAGGATATGCGAGACTATATAGCTATACCTAACCATCACTACCATGAGAAATCAAGTCACGTTCTCCATCTCTCCAAGGGAACCCAATCCAAAGACCCCACGGACTCCAAAGATACCGCGTCCTTGCCAGACTCTAAATCCGGCAGACACTTGGACTTACGCTCGAGTCTTCGCCGACGCCATAGCATCCACGTCGCAATAACCATAACTGTCAACGGAACTGCAGTCACCGGGTACAGCCACCAGTAAGCCGACATCTTCAAGCCGCCCTCGCCCAATTCGGAATTCCCTCCGAAGTCCACAAAGTTCATGCTAAAGATGGCCTGCCATGTCATTAGTCCTGCCTTTCACAAGTCCATATCGGATACTTACACAAACAAACATTGCAGGCAAAAAGAAGAGTGTGACGGCTGCAACGGTCCCCATCGAAGCGCTCTCCTTGGCTGTTTCCTGGGCAATAGCCGCCGTAGCCATGGCTTGTTCCTGGTTGGACACCTGGAACACCTGTGCATCAGCGTAAGCAAGCTGCTTGCGAATGAGTGTAGGGTATAGAAGAAACAGCTCACATGGTTAATCTTGATGTTGACTCTGTTTTTGTAATCCACAATCCACCGCTTGGACACACTCGTCCTCCACTTCATGGCCTCGAGATGGCCGAGATCCTGGCGAATCGTCGCCTTGGTCGTCTGGGCCCAGCCCGAGTCTCGATAAGAGTTGTATGCCCCTGTGAGAAACTCGACCTTGGCTTCGATATCGGCATAATACTCGGCAAGTATATGCATGTCATGCGACAAGTTATGAAGCTCGGATGTTGCCCCTGCGAGATCTGCCAGCAGTGTCGGTATCCCTTCTTGCCGAAGGAGCTTCCGCCGCACCTCGACAACGTCTGCGTCCAGACCGTCGAGGATGTGGTGAATTAGCATTATGTGAAATGCAAAGGGAGATCGGAGCGTCGTCTGAGCCCGGAGTCGGCCAGCAACAGTTGCCCATGATGTCTGAGCCTCCTGGGGGCAATTGATGCAGACGTTGGTCGACGTCTTGGTCCTCGGATCCCATCGCGTAAATATATAGCTGCGGCCAAACGTGAGGCCAGACTGAAAGTGATAAAATATTGCTACATTTTGAGAGACTTGGTTAGCCATTGTTCTTGATTCCTGGTGGGTCAAGGCAATGAAGTCGATATCACATACTCACGCCCGTGATCTCATCATCTACATCATTATCCAGATTCGATTCTACAAAGTAGGCTTGCCCACATGTGTGCGCCTTCCAGGGAGTCTCGAAGACAGCTTTTACAAATGTCGCCGGGATACCCAAAGTATGGCACATCAACCGGAACAGCTTCTCGGATATGGAAAGCGTGCCGGGAGACTCAGTGGTGGCCTCGGACTCGTAGGTGATCAAACTAGTGGGAGCATTTTAGTGCCACTTCCAGAAGTTGCAACGGGATCCTTACATCGTCTTCTCAGTCTCTCGGCTTGAATTGGCCTTTCTATCGCTATCCCAGAGCTGGGCAAGTTAGCACGCTGTGACTGTTTACCGTGGAGGAATTGCAAACGTACCTCAAGCCGGTCGGTGAACCCCTTGGCGTCTAGTTTCTGCCAGGCTGAACACGTGCACATCAATCAATATCGGAGCACTTTTGAGCAATGGTGATCTCGCTGCTTACGATTTTGTTTGCCATCTGCTTGGAGAGCTGTTTTGCCGTCGGCCCCAAAGAAGGTTTCGCCGTCTGTCTCAAGGACGGTGACCTTGGTTTGGTCGACCTCTGTTTCTTTGTTGTCCGTTTCGTCCACCTCGGTTTGGGAGGTGCTCAACTGAGAGCCCACGAGTCCAGAAGCAAAGATGCCTTCCAAAGAAACCCCTACAACGCTCGAGCTATCATAATAACTTGAAGTCATGGTGGACAATTCAAGAAAACAAGAAATTAGAAGTGAGTGGAATTCCAAAGTGAATGTCGGTCTAGATCGCTCTCTGCTGTGTCTGGGGTGGAATCGAGAGTTGTGAGAGAGCATGCCCTGCCCCATGTGGCAAGGGGGCACGCGACACATGCAATAATATAGTGATAAAAAAAATGATTCATTGCGCCGAGGCCTCCTCCATGGGCAGGCACACCAACTGCCTACCTAGCCGCCGGAAAATTCCTTTCAGAAGACGAGGCTTTCACAGAAACCCCAGTGCTCTCAACCGCCGGGCGTCGTGCGGTATGCGGCGTGCGACAGGGGTGCCCGTGCGTTATCAATGCAAACCTCCCAGCCAGTTAAGCTTTGCCACACGCCGCACGCAGACAACATGGGCAACCCGAAAAGCGGGGAAGGAGTCGAATCCGAGTGGGGGTTTGGGTGAATAACGCCGTGGACGTCAGGTGAAGTACGAAAAAGGAAATTTCGCGCGTGAGCAAAAACGCCAACACTCGTGGATGAGAGTAGACAATAGATGTTGGATTAGACTTGCTGGGGTCGAGAAACGCCAGGCAGAGGGGTACGCATCCTGGCGATCTTAGATGCAGGCACTCACGTAGCTGCCAGACCGCGGACAGCTGAGTAGTACCCCCCACCTCGGAGCGAGCAAGCCCACACCAATGATGAAGAACACGGGATATGCCGAGACAGCCATGAAGGCACCAGCGGCCAAAAACCAAGCGCTCCCTTTCACCATGACGCAGTCTTTCCCTGCGGTAGACAGGCAGTTGTTAAGGAAGGATGATAGCCTCGGTAACAAATATAATCGGCGCAACAAGATTCACGGCGGCCTTGAAGGTGATGACCAAAGAGGCATTCAGGGCGCTGAAGGGGCCCGCAAGGACCTCCAGTCGCCGATAAGCCAGGTGAACGTGTAGGCGAGGAAAGACATAATTAGCTCTCTGACAAAGTCGAAGTATGTCAGTTGGAGGGTAGCTAGCATGATTGCGACAGCAACCGGAACTGAAAACGCGTCAGCGGAAGTCGACCGTTGGGGACATTCGGGAAGTACGCATAATAAGTTCTCCAGTCGTTACACACATCTTCGCCCAGCTGCTCAGTCAAAGCGGGGTCGGTGCAGTCTGGATCCGTGACTCGCAGCCCGGTACAGCGCATTGAAGCGAGGGATGAAGGTCTCCATGATGAGCTGCACGCCAAAGTGCGGATCCTCCTTCCCAAACCACACAATTGTCATGCGCGACTGCTGGTAGATGTCGCCCATGATGGCCACTTGACTTGAGCGCTCTTGGACGTCTGTCTGTGAAATGCAGATAGCATCAATCCAGACGTGGTGAGGGAGGGGACCACCCAAGGCTATCGTCTGCTCGCTGTGGACACGGAAGAGGGCCGGGCCCAGACTACCATGATCGCCGTCGTTGTCCTGGAACAGCTCTTCCCGGGCGGCATAGGAGAGGAAGTCGACGGCGTTTTGTGTGACCGTCAGCTGCCTCCCGTCGCAGATTACGGGGCTCATGATGGGGTCGCTGTCCTGCCTCTGCCGGAGATAACCGAAAATGTTGTCCGACTTCCAGGTGTAGGAGAGGGCGCAAAACGGAGGCGCATCGTCCAGACTGGCAATTCGGAGCGTCAACGAGAAACCGTGCAACTGTGCTGGGTCGCGCTGCAGCTGGATGAGCCAGATGGCGCGATTGTGTGGCAGAGGGTCGTAGACATAGTCGTCTGGCGGTTGAGCGGCGTCTATGGCGTCGTGATAACAGTGATTCACAATGGCGGGGGGATGCGCGAATATCAATTGCTGCAACAAGACGGATGGTCAGAGGATGCTTGATTGGCTTGGGGCGAGATTGGGCTGCTGCCGACCTTGGTAAGCGGTTGACAAAATAAACTGCACCGCAAAATGATTCTACAGTACCTAGTATCCCAGCAAGCTGCTGCCTTTTTAAAAGTACTGTCAGGTACGCAGTGCAGTTTAATTTGTCAACTGCTTGCTTGGGAAGGTGCGTGTTTCTGCCTGAGGCACAACATGAATGCCATTCGAACAGCCAGTCGCAAGGGGAGGAGCCCCGCAGTTTCGCTTTCCATCTTTCCCACTGACATCCCCAGACTCATCCGCGCGCAACATCGCCCCAGGGTTTCCCGGCAATGGCAGACCCGCTGAGCAGAGCAGGCGGCATCGTTGGCCTGCTCGCTGCCGGCGCGCAAATCACCAAAATGCTCAATCAGGTCATCAAGAAGACTCGGGACGCGCCTGATGAGTGCCGCAGAATCATAACCCACGTCGAAGACATCCGCAATGCCCTGGGCCACCTACAGGGGTTTGTCGTCGGTACCTCTCGACCGTCAAGGTCGCGGACGTCGCTCATTCTGGTTGACCAAGTGATCGTCACGCTTGCCGCCTGCATCACCACATTCACTGAACTTGACGCTTTGACCAAGACCCTCGACTCTGAGGCGGGGATGGGAGTCTTGGATCGGCTCCGATGGCTGATGAAGGACAGCAAGATGAAGGACTTCAGCTCCCGACCGTTTTGGAAGCACTACACTTTCTCAACGGCGAAGTATAATTACCAACAGGTTTAATATCAGTCATAACTTTTGGTGGCGCCTTAGTGCCTAAGGAAGGCCCAGTTAGACGTCACCGACACTGGACCCGAGATAAAGGAGGTCGGGAAGGACTGTGACGTGAACCTTCTCTAAAGTTGGGGATTAAACCAGTTGGTGCAGAAAGTCCAGTAAACCGACTGGTTTAATTTCCCCTCACTCTAGTACCGGGCACGGCATCTGAGTCTCTGGGATATGATGGGGTTCCATTTGGTCCTAATCTAATGCTATGAAGTCTGTCACACAACACGGTCCTCCTTTTGACTCGCCTACTTTGCCTTCTCCTTGATGCCACCGAAGATCTTGCTCATCTTCTTGCGCAGTCCCGTCTCCCTGGCCTTTCCGCGCATCGAGCCCTACTTGAAACGCGATGTCTCCTCCTTCCCAGACGAGAGTTTGGGCGGTATGGGAGCTGCCAACTTGAACGAGATGGCGTATGTAACGTCATGGCTGTCGTTTAACGCTTTGGCGCCCGTACCGAACCAGACCGTCCTCCACAACTGTCTCGTATAGAATCGCAACATGGTGAGCTGGGGTCCAAACTCATGGCAGTGAAGGGCATTGGGCCAAGTGTCGAGTACTCCGCCGTGAATGGTCGAAAACTGATCCCAAAGGTGCTTGACCAGAGGAGCCGCCTCCGAGTAAGAAGGAGGAGTTGGAGCCGGGCCCCCCATGTCGTGGATTCTGCAAATGCGCTCCCACTCCGCTTCTCTACCTTTCGGCATCACATAGTTTGTTTGGTCAAAGGCCGACGGCAGAGAGGGGCGAAACTTAAAGAGCGTGACCCCAGAATGGGTATGCGAAGACGGCCGGCAGTTCCAAGAGCGCTCCAGCTTAGCCTTGATACTCCCGGTGGGGATCTGATGCAAGACCTCGCCCTTGAAAGCTGCCCAGAGAAAACACCTCAGAGGGCTAAATCCTGTCCAAATAACAGGCAGGGCCCACCACTTAGGAGCTACCTGATTTCGACTAGCGAACGGTAGGAGAAGGCCTTCCCGGGGATCAAGTACCGCGCCCTCGTCGTCCTCTACTGGCCAGTCGGTTCCGTGGTAAACCGGCAGCGCCCTGAAGGCCATTGACGAAGGATCGGTGTCAGAGCCAACGCTGAGGGCGAGGTTTTCCATGGCATTTGTTGTCGCGTTTGCACGCCAAGCCTCTGCAATGCTAGGCCCCTCTAGGTCGATCTGCTGGATGCGGCAAGGCATGTTGACTTCGGACCCGGACTGTATCGGGAGACAACCAGATGCGGCTTGCTGGCCAGGCTGCGTAATTTCGGGCGGTGGGAGAGGAGGCTGCTGCTGCCCCTGCGTGACCTCGGTTCCGCTGGTTGTTATAGACGGGCTTGGGACGATGGCCTCCCGCGACGACTCGGCCGCCGAGTGCTCCACGATGGCCCGGATGACGTCATTGATAGCGTCGATGGCCGGCCGAGAGGAGATGAAGCAGTCGGATATGGCGGAAAAGCCCGAAACGGCATCAAAGTAGTTTGCCCGAGAGCTGAGATTCTCGAGATGCTGCTGCGAAAAGATAGAGCTGGCGATGGATAAGAATTCGGACATGGATGCCGGCTGTTGTTTTAGCTTTCTCTTGTCGGTCCACAGGCTGGACAGAGCCGTCTCTCTGACGATGCGGCAAAATTCCATGACGCCTGGCGCCTTAGGACTGCGCAGAGCGTCGGCAATCGGGTCCGTGAAGAACGGCGCGGCGATGGCGGTCGCCACGTTGAGTTGCTCATCCGAGAGCTGCAGGTCGTGTGCGATGTCCATCTTGACGGGACGCAAAGAGTGGATTAAACCCGTTGGTATAGAAATTCCACCAGTATACCAGCGAGGGGCTGTTGGTATAGTCTTTGAAATTGTGGTTTTTGGGAGGAGGAGTCGAGGTTGCAAAAGCAAGGGGCGAGGTCGTTAAATAGAGTCGGTTGAACCCTGTCCCTGAATCACAAGCCAGTGCGCCTGCCAACAAAGTTTAATTGCTGCATTCGGCGCTTACATTCGGCAAACAAAAACAAGACGATGCTGAGGGCAAGGGCGACAAGCTTTGCGACTTGGCGCAGCAATCACTTCAGCGTTACGCTTTCCTCGACCAGCGGCTCGCTGCGCTGGAGCTCCATGACGGGGCGCTGGGGTACGAACCGACATCATCGGCACTGTTTGAGGCCACGCACGGCTCAACCCAGGATTGAGTTTCCGCCGGAACCCTCCCAGAGGCAAACACCCAAGTCCGCACCTTTGCGTTCGAAGAAGTCCTGATGACCTCTCGCGCCTACCGGGGCGTGGCTTCAGACAGCTCAGACGCCTTCTCCATTAGTATCCTGAGTTCAGCCGGTAGGACGGCGTCCTGGTACATGCTCTCTGGCCTCAGCCTCTCTGAAATCTCGCGCATCGCAATCCTCGCTATCCCCATCTACCCCGGCGACCTCAGCAACCAGCAAGCCTACGACTTCGAGCCTTCATTCGATGACTTTGCAGATGCAGCTACTATAGTGCTCCCGCGAGCACACGATCAAAAGAAAATGGGGTCGGCCAAGCGCTTCCTGGCTAAGCTTATTCCAGGAACCCGACCGAAGTCACCATCACCACCGACACAGAAGCCCGCGCGGACGATTTTTGGGGGGCAACTGCGGATGAATATTACCTATGCAAATGTTGCTATTAACCTGCAAGATGAGGATGGTCGACCCTACGTATACGGCTATATACCCATGGTCGTTGCAAAACCAGCGATATTCATCAAGGAGAAGGGTATGTTGGTGGTAGCCCCCCCCCCCCCCCCACCCCCCCTGCCTCCGATCATACTGCAGACTGGTGACGCCGAT
>Ga0247758_1001393_pt1 | contig 18253 bp, 26 predicted proteins | sample UWRJL156409C4_FD_180950 | JGI IMG/M metagenome (GOLD analysis project Ga0247758, IMG submission 180950) | Plant litter microbial communities from Arlington Agricultural Research Station in Wisconsin, United States - UWRJ-L156-409C-4 | ecosystem: Environmental > Terrestrial > Plant litter >...
AACTCGATCGCCACGTGAGGTCCAAGCACCGCGAATACGCACAGCAACACCCCAAAGAGTTTCCTCCCATAGACGAGATGTGCCCTGTATGCAAGAGAAGCCAGCGGAAGGACAATCTCAAGCGGCATTTGAGGAAGATTCATGGGTGGGGGTAGTGCATTCGGTGGGCGTGTGTTTTGGTTTAGGAATAGTATTATCTTTTTGGCATCATAACTGCTTTTGTCTGTTTGAAATGTATGCCTGACGTTGAGATGCGAAGAAAGACAATATGTCTAGGTTGTGAAATGACTAATCAAGGTACTTACATACCTCCTGGCATGCACCCCGCAGCTAGCAGTCACGGCCATCACTGCACAACAACACCCTCACACACCAAACCACCACACCCTGATAACCCACAACACCCTCCCATCTTGTCACATACGACCATACCCATTGGAGAACTCGGGATCCCGTCCGCTCTCCCATAGATAAGCCAATGAGGGCCAGACTAGTAGTTGGGTCGGTGACGACCAGCGAATCCCTGGTGTTGTATGTGTTTTTGCCCTCTCCTTGCCCTCTCCTTTCCATCACTTTCCCCTCGTTTTGCCCTCGTTTTGCCCGGTAGAGCAGAGATCCCTTCACCCAGCCTTTGTCTTCGTACAGTAGACTTTGCACGGCAGACTGTGAGTCAGGTTGTTAGTCTTGGAAGTTAGAAGCAAAGCTCAAACAACAAATCACAAGCAAAGTCCAAAATCGGTTGTCTGCAAAGCAAGACTCATTCGTGTCTATAGCAAGTACCAAACTATCTAAGGAATAAAATCAAGCGAGCAAGCGAGAGACTGTGGGTATCAACAACCACACCAAGACGACATCACCATCCATCCCTTCTGATCTTTTGCCCCTGCGCAGCAACCCCAGCCCTTGCAAGCTAGAGCAATAGTTTACTGATGATGATGAGCCTCTAGGTCCGGTACCTGGTAGGCAGGCACCACCATAATTTTCCCCACGGTACGCGCGCGTACGCCCAGCTCTAAAGAGAGGAGACCGATGATGGAAAATGAGAGGGACAGCGAAGAGAGAAAGAAAAAAAGAATAAGGAAACAGGAAGAGGGATAAGCAGCAAACTGAAGGGAGTAAGACAATCTGTGAAATGAAGGGGAAGAAGGAGGGGGGTACAACACAGATGAAGATAGTTGCAAGAAGCGAAACGGAGGGAGGGGAAGAAATAGGACGGGGAAGAAGAACGAGAATGAGAGAAAGGGAAAGGCGAACGCCAACCCAAAGCGAATGACCCGAGATCCCAACGCAAGCAAGTGAAATAACTCCCACCAAATAATGCCCATGAGAGCTCCATGCCCTCCCATGTCGCATCACGATATCACGATGTGATGTGATGTGCTTTTGTGCTCCCTCCACAACAACCGACCAAACCACTCCTCATGTCTCTTCGCCACCCCTCTAATCACAGCTCCCACCAGTCCTCAGAATCCTGCCCCCCTCACCCCTGACCGGCGCATAATCCCAATGCTCCTCCCTCTCGTCCCCATGGTCCTCAAACACTCTCGCCCAAGCAAGTCTCAACGGCCCAGGCAGCTTCCAGCACATCTCCTCGTTGTGCAGCCACACCCTGACAAGATGTCTTCCCTTAGCAGCATCCTCGCCCTTGGGGTTCTCAAAGGCCTCGCGGCGATGCAGCAGCGCCATGTTGTTGACGAAGCGGATGTCGCCGCGCATCATGCGGGGCTTGATCTCGTGCTTCTTGGCGATGAAGTGGATTGCGTCAAGGGCTTCGGCCTGTGCCTCCGTCAGGCCGGGGATACCGGGAGTGCGGGGGTCGAAGGGGGCGTGTCCGACGAGGAGGCGGCGCGAGAAGGCGGTGATAAGGTGCGAGTTGTGGTAGTACATGCAGGCGCGGCGGTAGTAGGCGGGATCGCGGCCGAAAGTGTCGAAGGGCCAGTCGGGCGCGGCGAGGGTGTGGATGAGGTCGGGGCGCGTGGCGGCGAGCTCGTTGTACACGGTGGATGCCGACGCGAGGACCGAGCTGCCGCCAGCGGAAGCAAGGGATTGGGCGAACAGGCAGAGAGTGTCGGTGACGGTGTCGGTGTGGAAGGGCTTGTCGGAGCCGTACTCGGCGTCGAAGGCATCTTCGCCGTTGCGCTTGATGACGTGGATGAGCATGGAGCCGCGCTGGTCTTGCTTGCCGCGGGTCTCGGCGATGTAGGACGAGATGCCGAGATAGATGCTGGTCAGGTCCATGAGCGTGTAGTCCTCCGGGTTGAGGCCGCGGACGATGCCGAATCCCTTGCCCTCGTAGATATCGCCGCACATGGCGCCAAGATTCTTGCTGAGATTAGGGAGGGGGAACAACTCTTTTGTGACTTTGGTCGGGGCAAGACCATGTTCTGTGGGACGGGTCAGCAGGATGGCTAACATGTCAGAGCCAGCTAAGCAGGAAACAAACCCCTGAATTTCTTGAGCGCAGTGAGCAGCTCGGCCTTATCGGCATCTGTCAGGGTGTACACGTATTCGCTCTCGTCAGGGAAGCTATCAGAGCTCCAGAGCAAGGGGCCCTCAAGTTCTGTGGGCCATCCAGCCGGCACCTCGGTCGGCAGGCCGCCGGCCCGGACGCGGGCTTTAGCTCGGGCGAGGTACTTCTTCTCGTCGATGTCGTAGTCGATGTCGGCGTAACCAGCGGCGTTAGCAGCGGCTTTAGCCTGCTCGGCGCGAATACCGTCCGTGACGAAGCGGGCTCGCAGGCCTCGAGAGTAGTACTGCTGGGTCATGGTGCGAGGGGCCATTCTTGTTAGGCTTGGTTTCGGTGGTGAGATTGGGTAGTGATGCAGGTGTAAAATATGTCAACAGCAGAGAAGTTGAGGTAGCGAGGTAGGATAGGTATCGAAGGTAAGATGCGATGAAGATGGTGAGAATCAAGCCCTTCAGCAACGAGGAGAAGACGTTCCTTTATATCTAGCATGCCATTCACTTTGTCGTAGTGATATATCCAGTCACGTTTGCCGGGGATCGATTCACAGTAGACTCCGGCCCGGGACCCACCGCAATCCACGGACGGCCCTCGTTCCAAGATACATCGGGATCGGTGAATGATAGAGTGATGGCTGATACAGCCTCCAAACACTCTCGCTTCGCCGAGGCTAACAATACCACTCCACTTCGAGTGTTCCGATGGCAGTTGCACGAAAGCGGCCAAGCTCCTGCCACGGACGTCAACACACCGCCACGTCCCGGCAGCTAGGGCCATACGGGGACGAGAAATCAGCCCTACCGGTTGTGCCCCAGCCCCAGATGGTCGCCCAAATCGCGGGGACATCGCCACCGTGCTGAAACGATGGCGGAGGGTGTGCCGGTGATTGGCCACGCGAACCCCCCCACGCTGTCTGGAATAATCTAGGACGGCCCAGGGTGGAAGGGCAGTGAGAACGGACGGGACGACGGGTGGTGGCTGACGGACGGCGCCAGGCTCTCTGACCCAAGTCTCCGGGAGAGGGGAGAGGGAAAGCCCAACCGAAGGGCTCTCTGCAGGATGGGGTGGAGACGCGAGGGAGGCCCTAGTGGCAGTTCTAGGGGGCAGTCCTGGCGGTTCTGGGTTGGCGTCTGGCGTCGGAGCGGCGTTGCACACCGCAATTCGACCGCTATTGTTAGCCGCGAGCAGTCCAAGTGGGACCCGCGCAGGCGCGGTGTGGGCTCCAGCGTCCGAGCATCTCTCCATTTGTGCCAGGTGTGCGGTCATCCCAGTGGACACCGTCACTGGTGCGCCCGGCGTGACTGGCGACGGAAAAGACACAACCCCTGAAAACGCAAGAAGAAGAAGCCAGGTCAACGGCGTTGCTCGCAGCTGCGTCGGCAGCTAACGCAGGTAAGCATGCAGCGGGTCTTGGCGGCGAGGGCTGACGCGCTAATTCGGCAGCCCTATGGAATTGGGCGGGAGGATTGGTCAGATGCATCCACCCCTGATGATGTGATGCAGCTGCGCGGTGCCAGGGCAATGGCCACCCCGGGACCAGATGGCCCACATTTTGGCCGTCGGCCAAACCCATCACCACACAGTCGGAACGCATGAGCCATCGGGGGCGATGGAGTGCTGACGGCATGAATCCGTCCGGTAGCCGATATCCGTCGTGCTCCGGTGCCATTGAAGCCCGCGCGGGGCCATTCCGGTGCGGAGGCAGCCCCTGGCTCCGTTGCGTGTTTCGACTTCAGCTCCCCACAGTGAGGCAGAGACGCAAAGCATGCTGCATCACAACTATTAGACCGCGAAAGTCCCGAGTAAAGACGGAACCATCCCATAATATCGTCATCCTACTACTATCACATCCTCAGGTTCCTTCGCAATTTGGCTTCAATTTGGCGATGGGTGATTCGCTCAGGTGCCTTTTCGCCACCATGACGCTGTGGCCTAGGATGAGTCATGGTAGCCCTTCAGCTCGCGCCCCATCCACACTTATATCGCGCACGCGTAGACTTGGGATGTGGTTCCACGAGCCTGCAGCAACACTGTCCATTGACTCAAAACACCGTCCCTGCGCCAGACTGACCGAGCTCGCTTGCGCAACTCTTGACAGGTCGTGATTGCTTGCCTGATATGCAGCTTCACAACCCTCTTCTGTGACGTGGTTCTGTGCCGGCGCCGAGTGTCACTCGCCCATCTATGTCATAGCCTGAGAAAAACGCTTCGTAGCCAATCTGCTGCCTATGGAGCAAACAATGCCTCGGTCAAAAACCTATGTCGTTTTGAAGCCAGAGGGTCCGATGGTGGTGAGGTCACAGTATCGAATTCGCCTCCCTCGCTTCCAGAGTTATCTTGTCATGCAGTTGCTATGCTGCAAAACGAGTGGTATTTGGCAAGAATTGCAAGTTTCACTAATCCGATGTCATTGGTATCATGCGCACGACTCGAGGCGGTCTGGACGAGTGGTGGACAAGTTGTCCGCTTCGAGATTTGTTTTCCGTCGCCATGATGCAGTCGCAGGTAGCCTCGACTCCAGGAAAGAGAGAGACCCTCCAGGTTGGATACGCGTCAGCAGGGAAAAGACCGGAACGAGGAGAGGAAATCTGCCCTGTGATTAACAGTTTGGCGAGAACGCCTCGATGTTTGCCGCCGATCAAGCGTGGTTCTGGCTTCTTGTGGCTCTCACAGGTCGGGAACGCGGGCCAGCATCATGATGTGATGTTTCATCATTCTCTGCCCATTCGATACTCTCAGGTTGTGGTAAAATTCACCTTAACGAGGGGGAAGCCGCCAACCTATCGCTGAGGATTCGACTGGGACCCCTGGCCGTACGCAGAGTGAACTTTGGGGCTAGGCCAACGCAGCGGACGGCCTTTCTGCGGATTCTCGAGACCTCCAGAGTCCTAGGTGAATGGGTTCTGCATCAAGGAGTCCAGGACTCAGGTGTCGAGACCACCCATCGAGGCGACGGTATTGGGGTGTTGCGTCGTCATTGGTGATGCTTGTGAGAGTTCCTTGACCGTAGCCGCCGATCGAGTAAACCTGACCTCTAATACGTCTGATTACCAAGTGCGGCTGCGGACATGCATTTGGTCTTCGCCGCCGCCACTAATTCCAGACGCCGAAGAGCCCCCTTTGTCCGCTGTCCGCCCAACGACGTCGGGGCTACTGTGGGGTAAAGTCTGCCCTGCTGACGAAAATAGCCTCCAGTTTCTTCGCACCTTTCCTCCACTCTCCCGGAAGAACTGGCAACTCAGAACGCTTCTAGCGTGGTCCTCAGAAGCCACAGCGCGAGCGCCGCAGTTCTCACTCGCGAGGCTGTTCGGAGCCCCTGTACTTCGTAGACGCTCCGAAGCTGTGCGTTTGCTCGCTCCTGATGATCTTCTCCACTGATAGAGACTCTCCATTCGACAGGATGGCAAGATGGCAGGATTGTCGCCTTATATGAATCCATGGATGTGGGTTTTCGCCGTCTTGGGTGCCCCGAAGCCGTGCATGTTCCCGGTGATCTCCCTGACTGATGGAGGCTCTCAATGCGGCAGGATGGCAGGATCGACATCGCATATCCATTCACGGAACGGGAGCCTGGCGGTCTTGAACCCGAAACTGTGCATTCGCGGAATCCCACCTATCGTGTCGGTAATCACCGTCATCGAGGTGATAGCTCCCGATTCGACAAGATCGACTGCGCTTGATCAACCTCGGGACTCGCCTTTTTCGTCCCCGATAGGAATGAACCGCGCCCGAACCCCTGTCAACATCGCCATGAAGTAGTACTCAACCTCGTCCTCTCTTGGCATAGCAACCACTTCGACGTCGAATTCCCTGACAACCGCTGGCACAACTTTGTGCAGTACCATCTCGGCAAGATGCCTGCCGGGACAGGTCCTCGCCCCACCACCCCATGTGAGGTTGTATCGATCCATCGCCCTCGCAGCCTCCACGTTGTCTCCAAGCCATCGCTCGGGCACGTAGTCGTTTGCGTCTTGCCCAAAGATTTCCGAGTTTCGGTGTAGCGATACTGGATTGGAACCTACCGTCATGCCGGGCGGTATGTAATATCCATGCACGCTTATCCCTTCGGCCGGTGCCCTGCGGGATAGCGACATACCGATCACAGGGTGCAGCCGTTGGGCTTCCTTGATGCAAGCCTGGGTGTATCGCAGTCTCAGGGCGTCGTCGTGTGATATTGGGGGGTCGGTCGTGGTAAAACGGAGCTCTTCCCGTATTTTCTGTGCCGTTCCTGCATGCGACCCAATCATGGCCATGATGGATGTCAGGGCGGAGCACATAGTCTCGTGACCAGCGCCGAAATTGGTGATGGCCAGGCGGCGAAGATACGTCTCGGTGAACTCGGGGCGATCCTTGTGCAGCTGAATGAGGTCGGCTAAAAGATCTTTGCGCGGGTCTTTGATGGAGGATTTGGATTTAACCGCTCGCAGGGCTACCGCTATTCTCTTTGCGGACTTCTGGTAGACCGGCTGAGCCCCATCAGTACTGGGTACCTTCCGGAAGGAGACGGTGGACATACCGTAAAGAAAGGCTTGAAGTTCTTTGGTGTGCTGAAGGTGACGCCCCAGAGATTCGCGAAATGCCTTGCCACCCCTTTGGAGAAGAATGCTACCTTGGTGATGGTGGGAAACAGACCGAAGATGCTCTTGCGCCTCCATCCGAGGTAGCCCTGTGAGCTGGTGCCGCCATCGTTTCCGTCGCGGATATAACCTGGCGACCACGAGAGCACAACAGCACCAAGGCACTCAACGGCGATGATGTGCATCCATTCCTTCAAGTCCACCTCGGCACCATCTAGGGTTCTGAGTTTGTGGGTGGCCTGAGTGATCACGCTGTCAATGGCATGCTCGAACTTTTTCAGGTTTGCCGTCTGATACGTTGGTCCGATGAGGCGCCTCTGCAGCCGATAGCGCCTGGTGTCAAATTCGGAGAGAAAGTCCAGCGTGTCGGGCCAGTGCAGGTTCATCCGCCAGTCGACCTCCGGCCTGTTCAGCTTGGTGGCCACTGCTCGGTCAGCACCTTCTGCCGACGCCGTCACAGCACGGTGCAACTGAACTCACAGTAGAACTCGGACTTCTCAACTCCGCTTCCGGCCCCTAAGACTGTCAGTTTCGTCCCATTTCGTCACGCCCTGAGCCATGGGACGGAAAACATACCATAAACCTCCGCAAAGCCCTCTCTAGAGTCAAACCAAACTTCATCGGGCCCGACCCTCACAACCGGCCCATAACACTTGTGAATCTCCTTCCCAACCTCAAACATTCTCCCATCCCTTACGCGCCGCGCAAGCCAGATGTTCGACAGCGCCGCAGCTCTCGGGCCAGGGATGCGCGCCAACGGATGGAGCGTGAGTCTGTAACTTGCGACTGCGAGGAGAATGATGAGCGCAAGTGCGAGGAGCTTCCCTGCTGCGTGGAGGGTGGAGAGCAGAATTGAGATCATGGTCTGGAGGGCCATTGCGAGTCACGGTGAGGAGAGCAGTCCTCGCTCCTTCCTGGCGGTTGGAGCGGGCAGGGAGAGGTAGAAATGCCTAAAGAAGTGAGAGAGTGGTATGCGACGTTCTGTATGTCTAGCCATAAGACCCCGATTGGTTTGTTGTAAAGTAGCTGAGAGATGAGCGTGTTGCGTGGCTTTCAACAGAGAGCGCACGGTTCGCGTGAGTCAAGCGTTGGTGTGGAAGATCTGTCTGGATTTGGTGGGCCGCAAAAATTGGCTTTGGTCGTTGCATCCCGGGTCCACATTTGCCGTTATGGCATGGGTTAGGGTTATTCTAACTTGTCGCTGCTTCCTCCTTCCCATTTTCCCTCAAGCTCCTCCACAAGTTTGCACCGGGCAGGCCGCGGGGAGAACTGTCCGGTCGAATCCGACTCCCCACCCACAATAACTTAGCACCACCGCATCCGCTTCACTTCAATTGCAGCGAAGGCCGAGATAAAAACACCCGCCCAGCACAGGCACAAACACACCAATCCCCACCAAAACTTGCTAGCCGTTGCCTCGGACATCTATGCCAGCGGATTCTGCAGCCCCGAGCCACCCTTCTTGACTATAGCCACGTCGCTCCTTAGCCCAGTGACAATCTCCCAGAGCTCGTCCGTATTTCTTTGATGCTCACTAGCAGACATCGCTGTCTTGCGCTCTTTCATCTCCAAAAATGATCCCCCAATGTCTCAGGCTAAGATTCTTTTGCTCCCTGCTTTTCATCCGGGAACACACTAAGCAACGATTTCAGATACTTTTCACGCCCGACACACGCCATGGCCTGGTGACAACGACGGCAACGAGGAGGTAATGAGCATCCAGCTTCGCCGAGCTGGTCTTCGACGGTGACGCTGAAGTCGGTGATGGAGAGGTCACTGCGCGTGTGGAGGGGTGCTCTGGCTGGTTAGTATCTAGGTAAGGGAGAGGTTAAGGGGCTGGGTACTTCAACGTACCTTTAAGGCGGGCTGGGCTGGCAGCGGCACCAATGATGAACGGGAGGATATTGGGCGGGTCTCATTTTGCACAGAAGATAGTGCTTGAGACACCAGGAAAGATGTTGGTTAATTGAGAAAATTAAAAGGCCCAAAATCTAAACTCCTTTCTTTATGTCACTCCATCATAGCTCATCTTCGCCCAAGAGAAGTGGGATACTAACAGGCGGGTAAGTAACGTATTGGTAGTCAGCAGTTACTGATGGGACTCTAACGACTGGCCACCGCAGGAAACCCTGGCCTAATCTCACCTCAGTTTTCTCAGTCAAGTTTCGCTCATTTATTGTCAGGTAATCGAGCCAATTTGGTCCCCCTGCCGGTATTCCCGCTGCCTGGCGTCCCTGGTCGGCCAAGCAGCCGAATCTCAATAATAACTTGAGGGGCACACTTTCCGACACCCATGCGTTCCAACGTTTCTGTATACCTATGTTACACGACTACTTTACCCACCGATGCACCCGGCCTGCCCATTTCATGCATGCGAAGCACAGCAGAGCGCAAAGGGGAAGTGGGCTGGGGAGGCTGGGGGTGATATACGGTGAGGCGTTACCGGTGACGGAGCGGTTGGCGAGGAGTACTTCTGGAGCGTTGAACCTGCGGAGAAAGTTGGCCGCGGAGAGAGGGGTCAGCTCACCTGACCCTGTGCGAATAGGCATTATGCAAGCCATTGAACGGTCTCTCTCGACGCCCAACACTCCATTGTCACCCCCGAAGTCTTATTAGAGGCACCCCCCCATCGCTACATGCCATCTCTGCATCGCTGAGCCTCTGGGCTGCTAGACTCGTAGCCTGAGTCGGACAGCTTCTTGGCACTGTCGGTATCGTCCGTTGGCCGCAAGAGATTTTCCAGCAATCCATTTCCGTCAAATCTAAGTTCCTCGTCTCCCATCATAACGAATGGATCCAGATTAAACTGGCTAAAGTCCCATTCGACAAATGGGTCCTCGCCGCTGGTCGCAGCCTGTGGTTGTTGATGTTCTGAAGGCGCTTCTGACGTAGGTACCGCTGTTTCCTCGGGTTGGACAACGGGGGCAGATTGAGAGCGGAACTCCTGGAATGCTTGGGCGATAAGGTCTTTAATGCAGGCACTAGCTTCTCTTCGCAGTGTTTCTTCCACTATGCTGAAGTTTCTTTCTGCCTCTCGACAAAGGGCTTGGCGGAGACGCAATGGCACTTCACGCAGGAGATATGCCTCGCACTCTGTTAGACGGTCGCCACTGCCGGTATGATGTCCTGCGGTCTTCGCCGTTAGGAGTTCTCCATACTCGTAGACTGCGTCGAGTCAGAAATGCAACATAATACAACAGCACAGCAGTGATTGAACTTACACGGGGAGGGAATATCGTCAGGCTCAACGTGAGGGAACAGAATCCTGTATATATCGCGCCACTTTTCTGTCTCGGTTAACTCTGCATTGCCCTTCGCTCGCTTCCGAGACCGCAGGCTCTCCTTCTGATCTGCGTCAAAGCCCTCGACGGGCTCCATTTCTCGAAGGGAGCAGGGTTCAGGCATCCTTTGGTGGTCAAGGTAGCTAGCTTCGTTTTTGAACGGTTGCCAACAGCGTCTGCAACGGTGTTTTGGTTGCTGATGGCGTCGGTACAGGTGTTCCCTAGAAGATACATATTAGGTATATGGGAATTGGACGGAAATGAGGACACACTTGACCCTGTGAGCATTTGGCCATCCAGGGCCCGGGCAACCGCGCGCGCTTTTGTACAGCGAGGGGTTGTATTTGAAGTATGGACAGGCGTATCCTGGATTTTCTTGCTTGGCTTCATCGGTATCTTTCTGCCTGTAGTTGTTCGTACCCTCGTCTTCTTCGTCAGTGTCGCGGTTATCCCTATCGTCCCTTTTGCGCTTCAGATTCTTATCATCGCCAGTGGCAGAGCCAGTCGTGTTTCGCCCATTCTGCATAGGTTTTGACGCCATATTTAGATCGGAGGGGTTAGATGTCGGGCTAGAGCTGCCCCTAGCTTGCAAAAACATTGCCTTGATCCTGTTTGTGACATCTCGCACAACGCGCTCGATTATCCTCGACTTCCTTTCGTCCAAAAAAGTCTCGGTAGCAACAGAGTCTAGATCGCTTCTTGGTGTGTGAGAATATAGTGACTCGGTCGCTTCGTCTCTCATTGGCCGGGATTGGATACTCGGGGTCGTAGGGGGAGCACCGGGTCTGGGGGATACCGACATAGCTGGAGGGCCCGATGGAGGTGTTGTGTCATGCCCTGAACGTGATTCTGGGGTTTCCTCCTTGATCTGATGTAACTGGGAAATACTGTTCGTCAACTCTTCGTTTTCCTTCTCTAGCTGGGTACGCTGACTCTCCAGGGTGCGTATGTACGTCGTCGACATGTCTAATACATCGCGTTTGGAGAGTCGAACTTCCACATTGCTGTCGCTAGTGCCGGGTGACCGAAGCGAGCTTGGCAGGACACTAAGAAGACGTTCGAACCGGTCGTTGAGATGGTTCCGATACTGCTTCTCGACAATGTTGTGCGAGTTGCGAGTCTTGCGCTCCTCAGGTGTCTCGTCAGGCGTATGGTTGATGTTCTTAGAGCCGCGTCCGAGGTTTCGTTGTGGCCGGACCGTGGCCCATTCAGCAGGAAGTTGGGGATCTGGAGTGGAAGTTCTCGAATCCCCCATTTCTGAGCAGGTGGTAACATCGCTTGATTTCATCCCAAGGTCGCCGGTAGCCGAACTAGGGGTTCGTGGTTTATCCTCACACCCTCTCACAAGTTTGTGCCTCTGGATAGCAGATCAGCATCAAGAGACGATGGAAAGCCGGATTGAGCACGTACCTTAAGCGCATCTTTTCGAGAGAAACTCTTTTCACAATTTAAACAGGGGAATGGCTTGACCGCAAGGTGGATTCTTTTGTGTCTCTTCAAATCGTGATTCCTATAGAAAGATTGGGGACAAGTTTCACATTTGAACGGCCGCTCGGTCTGTTGCCTATCTACATGACCCCCATGTAAATAATATGGGAGATGATGTCCATAGGAGGGCTCAGGAGGCTTATCCCCTCCTAGCATGCTGAGCGGAGTGCCGGGCTGATGCACGTTGGAGAGAACAGGCCCGGGTACCTGTCCATAAGGCGCGTACCCATGCATTGGTGGCATTGGGGGTTTCGGGGGGTATCCGAGATAAGGGGGTGCCATAATTCTAGGCAAAAGGCCCGGGACATCCTTTGAGAACGCGTTTGCGTTTTCAGGAGTTGTGAGGCTGCTGGATAGAGAAGGGGTTGTGAGGCTGCTGGATAGTGAAGGGGTTGTGAGGCTGCTGGATAGAGAAGGAGTTGCGAGGCTGCTAGATGGAGACGAAGTGGCGCTCGACGGCCCATCAAACGAAGGGAATGAGGGTTGTTGTGGTGATGACGACTCCGGGTAGTACGTCACGGTGGGTGCAACTGGTCTATGAGATTGTTCCAGGCCGCGATTCCGGTACGAACCTGAACTTGAAGCTAAGGGCGACGAGGACTTGGCAAAAGAGGGCCATTTGGTAAATGGCGGGAGATGGTAGGCGGAACCTGTCGAAAGAGCGGATGCTGGGCCGTACGGATTTGGATCTGATGAGCTTGGTGCTGGCCCCGATTTAGTCATCCCTGTATTGTAGTAGAGGCTGTGATTTGCGGTGGTTCCTGTGGCGGGCTCTCGACTGGCGGTTTCCTGAGTTGCGCCAGACGGCTTCGATGGAGGCAAACCATCCGAGGCGAAGTGAGGAATATCAGGTGGCGGTGGGGGAAGCGTGAAGTTAGGCAGGTTAGTGGCAGGCGGTCGGCGGCTTGTAAAAGAGGGGGCTTCCATTCTGTTTAAGTTATAGCTTCTGCGCTTCGTCTGCTTTGGCGATTGCGCAATGCATCGAGATACAGTCAAACCTGTCTATAAGAATCACCTCCGTCGTAGGAATTTAATTCTTACAAGGGGGTTATTCTTACTGCCAGAGGACCCACAATTCCAAGTCAGCCACCTACAGGGGTATTGCAGGGGTCAAAATCACTGGAGCAAAATCACAACGACGCTAGGCCATACAAAACTACTGCAAATTTGTATTAAAGAAGTAGTCTAGGGTGCCTTATTCCCTAGAACCAGCCCTTTACAGCTAAACCTCCAAGACTCTCCGTCGTACTCGTTCCAACGCAGGCAAATCCAAACCTCCTTCTTGGACCTCAAACTAAGCAAGCAGGTTGACAGCTTGAAGCGCGGCGGCAGTAGTAATTAGCTATAGAACGTGCTGCTCTTCGTCTTCTTTATCTAGCTTACGAGCCTCTGTGAAGGTCTTTGTAATATGCTCAAGGAGGTCCTCCCCAGAATCCACAACAGCCTCCTTTAATAGATTAATGAAGTTAGCAATATCCATTACTTAATGGATCTTTCCAGCTGCTAGTAACTCCTTTATTAGCTGTTATAAGTTGGCTCTTTCCAACCAGTCTGGGGGGTACGTTTGTGGCCCATAACAAGGCTTAAAGAGTTAGGAATGCCTTTAACAGTTAGTGATAGTCTCTATACGTACGTTATTCCTCCAGGTATTAATAATCCATTAAACTACGTTCAAAATAGTAATGTTTTTAATCGGATCGATATTATTAAGTGTTTAAAAGATCATCTATTACAGCTAGCGGCAACGATAATAGACCTTAAGGTTATTAATAATACCCTAATTTATAGGCTAGTAAATAAAGGTAATGTTAGCTGGTAAAACCTTAACCCTTATATTTTAAAGCCCTGCGCCGTTAGCTAGCTCTTTAAAGGCTTTCGTGTAAGCTAAGAATCCATCTACCAGTAATAAAACGCTCCTACTAGCTATCTGGCCATTAAACTAATAAAGGTATTCCAGGAATAAAATCCCAGTCATCCACACCTTCTTATTATACCACTAAACAAAGGGAAGGCCCTAGATCTTACAAAAGTTAATTCTAAAAGGTTAAGGGTTTTTAAAATAACTAAGAACCTAAAGATTAAGCTTATACGTACTAATAGCGTTAACAGTGACGTATATTATAATCCTGTTCTTCTTCTTTTTACTATTAGACTAGGCCTTTGTAACTAATATATTATTAGGAGTCTATAACCAGAAGAGGCCAGTCTTATTACAGTTATATGTATTAGCACTCTTATAGATATTAACTACCTCTTTAATCTAAGTTATCTCTTCCTTAGAGCCTGTGATATCCGTTAAGGCAGCCTCGCTACTCTACTTATACTACTTAATCCGATATTGTTTCTTAAAACCGTTAAACCAACCGTTTAACCACTTTAGCTCTGTAAGAAGTAAGAAGTCTAGCATTCTTACCTAAAGGCTACTAACAGCTAAGTATATTATATCGCTAGTAACAGGGATATATTAAACCTTTATAGAGAGGACCTATTTAAAAAGAGCTTTTTTAAGGATAGGATAATTAACGTTAACGATCTTAAAGTTACTAATAACGCCACGCGTGAAGGATTAGTTATTAAGGTAAAGGTATTGGTTAGTAAGAGACTTACAGACCATTACCTATATGATAGTCCTGCTAAACTCTCGTGAGGCTTAAGTAGCGACTTTATACTGTTTAAGGTACTGGTTTAAGAATGTATATTAACGAATTTACTTACATTACTTCTTAGTGATTAGTAATCGCTTTTATATGAAAGACATAGTAGAAATCAGATGGTAGAGGGCTTAGGGAAACAGAAATGTGATGGTAAAAGTTATGGTAAAAGAATAAAAGCTTACCAGTTTTTCTGGATTTTCTAGCCACGTTATAAGTTATTCTAGCCGCTGTAAACGCGTAAGAATAAGCTAATTAATCCACGAATGGAGAGATTCAGTAATTTCAGTTATTTACGTGAAAAGAACGTGTTGTTTGGTTGCAAAAAGCAACCCAATTGTAAGTGCTTGCAAGGTGGAAAAAGTGGTCAGGAATGGTCAGTTTGCGCGGTGTGGGGCCAGTGGTGCGGGGTCACCTGACCACCTGGCCATAAGAATCTTGGTGGTGACTAAGCAGAATTCCTAAGAATAATTCGAAATAAGAGGTTATTCTTAATTGCTATACAAATTCTAACGGGGCCAGGTATTTTATTCTTACAAAGCGATTATTCCTATGGACCATCATTCTTATACGCAGGTCGGACTGTAGAGGGTCAGATCGTGAGAGGTAGAAGTGGGGGTGGCATGACGACCTCAAATAGTCGAGCTCAGTTCCCCAAGAAGATGTGGCTGTGCGCCATGCAGGGGCTCGGGGGAGGGAAAGAACGCGTTATGCGCGATTGCGCCCAGACGAGAAAATGCACAGGCGATAAGTCGACACCATGACTTATCGCTCTGCTAAGGCTCTCAGGACTAGAGAGTGCAGTCTCCAGCGATTTTGGGAATAATGCTCAACCACGAAATAGCAACACAGCGAAAAGGTGACACAATATGCTTTTCCAACAGAAGGATATATTTCCCGTACTCCAATATGGTTTCACCTGAGTCGAGATAGTCCACCGCTATCATCATCTTAACAATTCCAGCCCTTCCCCCGACTGCTAACACCCGCAAACAATGGATACCTCGATTTCCAGCCAGGCGGCACCAAGCTTGCTGTCCCAAAACAGAACTCAAGATAAGCTTAAACGGCGGTAAGTTCCGGCCAAGCAACTGCAAAGGTCGCAAAGTCCCCGACCAATGACTGGACGCCACAAAGCCCAAATGAGAATGTCAAACGCTGACAGCCACTATCACAGTTCTGGAACAGTGGAGTTGTCCCCGATGCTTCAGCGTTACCTAGACGACAAGCTCACATCGGTTGAGGCAATGGCAATGGGACGGGAAGCAATTCCGGAGAGCGACCGAGTCGCTGTTGCCGATGCAAGACTGAAGGATTTTGAGAAGAGATGGGGCAAGCCACGGAGAAAGACTGTAAGAAGGGCTGGATTCGCGCCAAAAACCAAGCCTTACATACCTCAATGAGGCCGTCTCGGGGTATGGTAGGCAGCGTCTCCGTGTACGGTAGCCCCACCAAATCTGCAATAAAAAACCTAACCCTCGCAAATTCGTCTCGGCATCCGAGCATCTGACAGCTGACAGACCGCAACCGCATCTATCTTTCCAGGTTAAACAAAGTGTAAATCAGCGATTCCGCGATAAAACTCAATTGACTGACTACTACTACATCACTGACTAAGCATTTAGCGTAGCCTTCCGATTACAGCCTGCCCTCCTAGATAGGTATTCGCCTCTGAGGGAGGTTGTTTGGGAGTCAGAGGGAGGTTGTTGAGGCTGTACCTCTAGGAATTCTCCTTCTTTGTATTGGAAACGTAGATGAACAAGAGGATATAAGGGCTTGACATCCCGGCTGCACCTGTTAGAAATCGAGATCGAGCGGGCGTGGATTGCACCGTATCATGAAAAGCACACCTTGAAGCGATTCGCTAAGCTTTGACTCTGAAGGAAACATACTCCCGCCAAATGCCATTCTGCCAGGACTTTAAAGACGGCCAACCGACCTAACAAACAAGATTAAAAGATCTAAGCTCACTTTATCAATATAGCCCTGGATGTGTACTCGTCAGCCTTCACCCTCCCAGTTTAACCAATTGCCTGCCAGTAGTAATCTTACAGACCCGGGTACAACCGCTACGGCACTCCCATGCCTCACACCCTCCCCATCGCCCCTTTTATATCTCACCTACCATCCCACCCTTACCCTCCTGCCTGAGCAGGCCTACCTACCCCTTGGCACTCATACTCCCACTCATACTCTCATACCACCCCACCGCCCTCCCACGACTACCACTCACTCAAGCACTGGCGCACTCCCACTCTTCGCCTGCACCACCACCGGCACCCTCACCGGAATCATCTTAACATCGTCAATCTCCCCCTTACTCATATCCCTCACCAGCACATGCACCACATTCGGATCGGCGCCCCACTCCAGGCGCTTGGAGATATACATGATGGCGCCCGAGAGCATGACGCCCGCGGCGGTGACGGTTGCGTATTTTCTGCCCAGAAAAAACAGCGTGGTCAATACCTGGATGTTCTCCCCGGGCAGCTACACCATCACGCAGTGGAAGGAGAAGAAGAGGAAGAAAGAAGAAAGATCCAAGCGCACCTCTGCAAAGCCCCACTAGCAGGATACAACTCCTGCCCGCCCGGACCTCCAAGATCATTCGCGGGATCCTCCAGGGGATTCTTTCCGTGGCCGGGGTTCGACCTCGGACTTGGGCCCGGTGGGGCCGGTGCTTTCTTGCCGGTGGCTATGCGGCGGGCTCCGGCCCTGGGGACATTGACGTTGGCATTGGGTCGTGCTAGGAGCCATCGAGAGGGGGCGGAGAGGGGGCGTTTGGTTGTGTTTCGGAGGAGGGTGTTGCGGAGCATTTGGTGTGTTGTTGTTAGGTTGTCTGGTTTGTGAGGAAGTTCAAAGGTCTCAATGGTAATACTCAGGTTGTGATATGCGAGGAGAAGCCGAGGGACATCGAGCGCGGTCAATCTATACGCAAATGCCATGGTCAGAGCTGGTCGTGACCTCAGCCTGATGTCAGTCGCTGCTGAGATGTTGTGTACACCATCCCGGATCTGGAGTGGGGCTCCGGAACCAAGCTCCGGCCCGCACACGGCCCCAGAATCGCCACACAATGTCTTCCGAAAGATATACCCATGGCCCCGATAGGCGCCATCTATCGTATCAAATTAGCAACTGTACCCCTCAACGTGAAAGTAAATTGACGGAAACTCACCTACCCCTAGCACAATCGCCTGCCATGCCACTCCCGGAACGCTGAAACTCCTCAACCCCGCCCGATTGAAGGCATTCTAGAAAATCCGCTCTGACAGGTAAGGTATCGAGACGAAATGCGGCAGTGCGCGCGCGGGCTCTCCATTTAGACACCAAACCTCAGGGGACCCCTGTTGATCCATAATATCCCTCGCATGGCACACCGTCCGTAGCAATCACAGCCTATGTTTGTGTTTGCAACACCTCACGAATCCGAAGTCCAGGTTGTTGTTATGGTTGGCCGCAGCTTGGGAGACATTGAACAGGTACCCCGTATCTCCCGAGATACCCCGATAGGTGGACTCAGCTGAGTCTGGGGTTTGGCTATCAGATTTGCTGACGATCGGGGCTGAGGAGCGCCCGCCTCGGAGGCCGTATCTTACTAACAGCTGATGTCAAAGGCTAACTCCTAACTTTGGCGTCTGTTGCGATTGGAGACCTAATTGCATCGATCGCATCTAGTCACCTCATTCAACAAACCCTCTTCTTCGTCGCGAATGCATCCGTCATCCGACCGGGACCTACCCAGACTGCCGTTAACTCATGCTCGGCCTTCCTTCCGGGTCGATAAACTCGCGG
>Ga0247758_1001394_pt1 | contig 18231 bp, 13 predicted proteins | sample UWRJL156409C4_FD_180950 | JGI IMG/M metagenome (GOLD analysis project Ga0247758, IMG submission 180950) | Plant litter microbial communities from Arlington Agricultural Research Station in Wisconsin, United States - UWRJ-L156-409C-4 | ecosystem: Environmental > Terrestrial > Plant litter >...
GCTTATTCTAGATAAAAAGGAGAGAGGGGCAGAGAGCCAGTATTATAGTGGTGAAAGTGGGGAGTCACGTGGCTAACCAGGTGACCGTTTGTTTCACACGGTTTTAATGTCCTCCATAACAACTGGCTCGCGCCCACGTGGATGTCCTGCGTCAGCCCAGGCCTCCCCACGCAGAAATCTCCGCAACCGCCAGCTAGCGGTGGTCTGCGGCTCAAATTCCTTGATAAGCAAACTCCGAGGCAGCACACCTTGCTAGTGCCGTGCGGAGAAGAGTGGTACATGTACGACAGGACTTTTTGCGTGGGGTGCGGTACGATGTGTCGCAGCTCGAACACGCAATGCTTGTGGTTGAGTGTCTGATGCAGCTTCCGGCTTTGTTGCCAGCTTTTGGGCGAGTTCGACGAGCGGAGAGATCAATACGAACAGATATGAGCAGTTTTGGGACAGAAACCCATACCATCGTTGGGATCGCTCGTGTGATCCTATCGTGGGATGCCTAGGGACAGGACCAGCTTCCCGAAGTTCCCCAACCATTATGAGTTACGGAGTCTTATTCTCGGCCGCTAGATACTTCGATCTTAGCCTTATGGCTGCTCTGGGATACCACCGTCTTAGCTTTCTTGGTTCTGCGTCAGGAGACTTGGGTTCAAGGTTGGTGCTTGAGGCATCTCGGGCTAAATTCTTAGCGGGTCCAGCGGTGCGGGTATTGTAAGGCAGGCGCGAAGTCTCAGGCAGCCACAGCTTTTAGAACAATCAAGCATCCCTACCACCAGTCAACAGTACGGAAACAAGCCCGCTTGGCACGGGAGCCACTCATCTCGGCCGGGGTGCCAAGCAACATCGGCCGAGGACATGCGCCCGACATGCGCCTCATCGAACCTGCATTTCGGATGGAGGGACGAAAACGTCAGCGGTGCTCCTTCGCCGTCAACCATCACGAAAGAACTTGCGCCTTGTGGCCGCCAGTTGTCCACACAATCTCCTTGCCAATCCACTGGGTAAGCGAGCCCCAGACTCCAGCCGTGCGATCTGCGGTCGCTCCACCGCACGATGGGTCGGGACTGTGGAAACGCGCGAAAGAAGGTATGTTGGAGAAGTGGAATTGTCTCAGACTTCAAGTGCTAATCGCAAACGAGAAACATCGCCGCCGTTGGGCATCCCAGATCCCTCCATTGACCCGGCGTCGGGGGATTGCTTCTGCAAACGGCTAGCCCTAGCTCTTGACCCCGCGTAGTGCCCTGCAGTCCCCAGTTTTCCACTCCGCGGGTGTCATGTCCACCAATCATGCCTGCTCGGCCTCATCGTGTGCCGACAACACGCCAGGGGCGAAATGCTCAACTTACCGTCTCTTGTTGCCGTCGCCGCCCCTGCGAATGGAGCCGTCATGTCTGGCGTCCCCGGCTTCTGTGGCCGGCCTCGGATTGCGGCCTGCCACTGGCTACCGCTGGCATGGGCGGATGGGGCAGTCGCACTTGCGCTGAGGAGGTGAACCGTGACACAGGGCCAGCGAACGGAGGGGTCCACATGGCCGGATAACATCACCGCGCTTCACGCCGTTGGTGGCAGATAAAAGGTTTCCCTCGCACGCCCTTTAGAGTTGGGCTTTTCTCTCGTCACGCCAACCCCAGGTTTAACTCCGTCGAGTCCACTTCCCCGGCTTTCAACATTGCGGGACCTTCCCGAAACGCAAAACCTCGCCATGTCCACACCCGAGCAGAAGGCGTCCACGGACGCCGAGAAGGTTGAGCGCACCGAGGAGGACGTGCACTACGCCGCTGAGAGAGGCCATGCTGCAACCGATCAGTAAGATTTACCCCACGATCAAACAGCCAGAGCACGAACTTACAACACAACCAGGCATGGAAATTCGCTCTACCACATCGACCCACAAGTGGAGGCGAAGCTGCGGTTGAAGATCGACTTGATGATAGTGCCAACTGTCGCTCTGCTCTACCTGTTCTGCTTCATTGACCGCGCCAACATCGGTATGGCCGCCGCAAAGACTCTTATATCCCTTTTACTAACACCGAGACAGGAAACGCCAAGCTTGCTGGATTTGAGAAGGACCTCGGGCTTATGGGATATGATTACAATGCCCTTCTGTCCATCTTCTACATCTCCTACATCACCTTTGAGATTCCCTCCAACATTGTCTGCAAGTTGGTTGGGCCAGGATGGTACATCCCGGCCATCTCGCTGGGCTTCGGCGTGTGCTCGATCTGCACGGCCTTCGTGAACAACTTCCAGCAGGCCGCCGGCGTCCGCTTCCTGCTCGGCATGTTTGAGGCCGGTATGATGCCCGGAATCGCCTACTACCTCTCGCGCTGGTATACCCGCTCCGAGTTGACTTTCCGCCTGGGTCTCTACATCGTCATGGCGCCCCTGGCTGGAGCGTTCGGTGGTCTGCTTGCCTCGGGCATCCTGACCCTGGATTCCGTCGGCAGCGTGCGCACCTGGCGCATGATATTCGTGATCGAGGGAATCATCACCGTCGGTCTCTCCATCATCGCCTTCTTCACGCTCACCGACCGCCCGGCGACGGCCAGGTGGCTCACGCCCGACGAGCGCGACATGGCCATCGCGCGTGTCAAGGCGGAGCGTGTCGCTGCTACGCAGGTCCTCGACAAGATGGACTGGGCAAAGTTGAAGCGCGGTCTGACCAACCCGGTCGTCATGGCCACGTCTGCGGCCTTCCTGCTTAACAACATCACGGTCCAGGGTCTCGCCTTCTTCGCCCCCACCATCGTCCGCACCATCTACCCTGGTAAGACCACGGTGATGCAGCAGCTGTACACCGTGCCTCCGTATGTTGTCGGCGCATTCTTCACCGTCTTCCTCCCCGGCCTGTCCTGGAAGCTCGACAAGCGCCAGGTCATCATGATCGCCTGCTGCCCGCTCGTGATGGTCGGCTACGCCATGTTCCTAGGCACAACCGACCCGAACGTCCGATACGGCGCCACCTTCCTCATCGCTTCGTCGCTGTTCTGCCTCGGGCCCTTGACCAACGGGCAAGTCAGCGCCAACGTCTTGTCCGACACCGCACGCAGCAGTGCCATCGGCTTGAACGTCATGATGGGCAACGTAGGCGGTCTCATTTCCACCTGGAGCTTCCTGCCCTTCGACGCGCCAAACTACCATATTGGCAACGGGCTCAACCTAGCGACGTCGGGTACCGTCCTTGTCATCTCGACTGTGATTCTCTTCTGGATGAAGACGGATAACAAGAAGCGCGAACACCGCAGCGTCGAGGAGGAGCTTGCAGGCATGTCGCAGGCCGAGGTAGAGGACCTCGACTGGAAGCACCCTGCTTTCCGCTGGCGTCCTTGAGCGGGTGGTGGTCTTTTCTTTAGGTTTCTTGGGATGGGTCGGATCATGGATGCCGGTGGTGGGACCGGACGGCTATACACGGCACCACACGAGTGCAGGCTCGGGAGCGGCATGGAGATCTCTATGGAGACTCGGCCCTTGCGGGTACGGTGGGAGCTAGGTCAGCCAGAAAAAGGCTAGATCGAGATCGTATTGGATCATGAATATATTGACATCTCCCGCGACGTCGGTGAACACTCTTTTTGTCTTTTCGCGTGTCACAGTGAGAATGAAGTGGAAACTGATGCAAATGACAGCCGCTTATAAACGGGTATCTTTTGGCTGTACAAATCCAAAACAAACAAATGCAAATACTGTCTCACATATCATCTCTCGGCTTCGTCCTGGCTCATGCCACGGGTGCCGATGCAACAACCGTCTTCGGCTCTTGTGTCATCTGCTGGGGTTGCTGCAGATATCCCGAGTGGGGGTACCCTGCGTGAGGGTATCCTGCGGGCGGCGGCTGTTGCTGCAGCGCGTACCCAGCGTACTGCTGCGGCGAATATGGGTAGCAAGGCTGGCCCTGCCAGATCATAGGCGGTTGACCCGACCCCGGCCCACCTGGCCCGTACGCAACCCCCCCTGCAGGCCATTGCTGTTGGTGCTGTGGTGTTGACCAGAGGCCCTTTTGCTTTCGGATACCGATGGTGAATAGCAAGATGAGGAGGACGAACATGGGGATGCAGTCGAGGATCGGCCGGACAACGTACGGCACGTACACAGGAGTGGAGGTGAGCTTGGGTGCTAGCGAGTAGGTGACGGTGATGGCCATCTCGCTGGTCAACCGGATGAAGTTGAGGATCGAGGCGGCAAGGAGGAGACCGGCAGACTGTTGGGGGTTAGATTGTGAGGTTGGAGAAGGCTGGGACGGCTTACATTGCGCAGATGCGGGAGTGCCTTGGCTTTGTGAACCACGTAGCTCGCGTATCCCACCGTGGGGAGACAGGCAAGCCACAGCAGGATGTCAAGCGCACCGGACAGCTTGTCGAGTGTGTGTTCGTCGCGGTTGAGCGCCGCGAGCGTCCCCGGCGCAGGTGACGAAGTGGTGCGTAATTCCCAGTACACGCTGTCGTACTTCATGAGCAGCCCGAACCAGGCGGTTTCGAGGATCAAGAGCACGAAGGCGACGCCAAGGGCTGTGAACAAGATCGGTCTACGCAGACGGTTGGCTCCGGTGATGCAGAGCACGAAACCGCTGCAGAGCTCGGCGAAGGTGACGAGGAGGATGGCGTCGGTGACATATTTGAACAGCCAGGCTACACCCCACATGCTGTCGCCGGCGTGAAATACGGCGACCACAACGTCTATGTCGGCACGGTAGCTGTCTATGCCGGCACGGAGGCTGACGTCCGCAAACTCTGCCCACAGACGGAGTCCATAGGCGATGGTGAAGAAGAGGAGAGACCTGGAGATCCCAGTTAGCTCATACTGTGTTGGCTCGAGAGGAAAGGGAGTTTCACAGAATCCAGAAGGGGAAGACGGCTTTCACCCAGGCGATGCCGGCTCGAGCGGGATCCCCTTTCCGGCGTGCAGTGCACAGGCTGATACACCAGATGACGAACAGCGGCGTGATCCAGATTCCAAAGATGGCCGTGGCAGCGATGCGATAACTCGTGCCGGATGCCATCTCTGTAGTGATCTCTGTAGTAGCGCGTATCCCAATTCCGATGCTGTGGTGTGGTGACAGAGGGGAAGAGAACCCGCGTGTTGAAGGACGCGAAAGGGGTTCGAGCTATTTTGTCTGCTGTTCCTCAGCCTCACAAACACGACCATCGCAATTCATGCGCCATGGCCTGCCTGGACCCTGCCGCCAGTGCTGCTTCTGGGGTCGAGCGGCCCAATATCGAACGCAAACCTCCAATCGCATGCGGGGTAGGGTGGCACTGGGGACCTTGGCAGATTTGAAGGGGCACAGCAAGGGTGATCAACACAAAAGATGAACAGTCGCAAATGCGCCTGGTTTTGTTTCCCTCGTCTGCCGGGACCGAGCTGTCGAATCTGGGAAGACACGGGGAGTCCAAGACTGCTGTGGTCTTCACTCAAGTCTGACGCGAGCATGCAGGTCCCGACCAAGACGTGTGGGAAAGCGACGGCGTGCAACGGTTTCCGATCATCAGTGGGGAAATGGCATGTTTGACCTAAAATTAGATGTCTGACAGGGCATCGGGGGAATTTCTATCAGGACCGGGATTGATTCACCTCCCCCCTGTATTCTAAGTCACCGGTTTGGCCAAAAACGAGAGCCAAGTTGCAGACAGACATCCCGTGTGACAGGACGTTGTAACACCAGCTTCTCGCTTGGCCTTACGGTTAAAACTTTGCAGGGCTTGATCGGACGAATCTTGGTGAGCACCACTGCTGCCAAACAAAAGCATCTGAGAGCCGAGACACAAAAACAACATACTTGACGGCCATAGTGGCTGGGCTGTTGTTTTGTAGGAAGTAGAGCGTGAATCTACTAGTACTGATGTCTTAAGGTTTCTCGCCTCAAACCCTGAAGTTTATGTTTGTCCAACCATAGTCTCTGAAGATCTATAATTATAGCCGGGGCCAAAACCTCGTTGGTATTAATACGCCTTAAGTGGGCTGGTGCTTCACATGAACGCGGATCTCCCACCTGTCCAATTGATATCGGTGTCGGCCGAGTAACATACCAGGCAGACTTGGGATGAAAACACAGGCAATGCTGACACTCGCTGGCACTTGTCGCCCACAAGTCCCAAGGTATATGTATTTGAACAAGCAAATCCCTTTCAACAACCTGGCGGGGCGGTTCAGTGGTATGAGCCTACACTACTACAGGCCATCGTCGGGTAGTGTACAGAATTCGCTTCAGGCCAGCGTCGGGCAGTGTTCGATTCCCCAGGTTGTTTTTGTGTTTCTATTTTATATATTTTTACACCCCATCTCCCCCTTCGTTGAATATGCATTCAAATGTGATCCAGCTTTGTTTGAATGCAAGCAAGCAAGCTCTTGTATTTACGGTAGAAGCTGTGGTGAGATTCGTTTGCCTTCAAGTTCAAAGGAGCAAACTGCACCTGTCTTTTCTAGGTTGGTGGAGGCTTCATTCATAGTGGCTCTGGCGGGATGTTGCGTTTTGCAGTAAAACTCGATATCAGGTGGTTTCATTGTGGCTTTATGTCTTGGGCTGAGCGGACATCGCCGTGAAACACGACAACATTCAAACTCGTAATCGTCTGCTTATCGACAGAGCCCACTCGGGGAGTCTGCCCGATCTACTACGGATGTTTGACTGTCGATATTATACACAACATCCCTAGAGAAAATTCATTGGTCAGTTTAAAGATGGCATAACATTCTCGCGTTCTTTGAGTAATAGGTTCCACCTCTAGCAGCACCGGAAATCGGGGCTCCAGATCTATAGTGGGTTCTCGTGGTTTTAAACGGCGCCAATGCAGGCCAACATCACAACACCGCGGCCGGTGTGGCGGGGCCGACCATCCCGAGTTTGCCACGAGAGGAAAAGGAACCCGCTGCCGACGCTTTCGCCCGATGAGGAAACGGTTGACGGGAACTCGGGAACTGGGACGAGCAAACGAGGGCTCAGGACGTAGCCTCCGGCCATCGGATGGCGCCACCTCGCTGGCTCGGAAACCCCAAAGCGGGGCAACCCGCAAGTGTGTCAACGACCTGATGACAAAAGGCGGCGATAAGGGAAGCCAAGCTTATCGTGCAGCCTACACCCACGGGAATTGACGAATGGAGGGGCAAGTGGCCGCTCCTTATCATTGATCGCGATGTGGGATAGCTCCGAGCTGGCTGATGCCGGTGATGGAAGCATGATCACATAAATACCTCCCACGGGGCGTCATCCCTTTCCGGACTCACCAACTCAGTCAACGCCATTCAACAGATTCCCTCCACCAGATTCTCCTTTCCGCCACTAACATCCCGAAGAAACCTCAAGAACCTCAGGAACCCCTATCCCGACGAAAGACAGACAGACGCCACCATGGGATCCGCTGAGGAGCTCCCCCACCCCTTCGACCCCCTCTCGCTGGCCGAGATCGAGGCAGCCATCTCAGTCGTCAAGAAGGCCCACGGCGATGTGCACTTCAACGTCGTGACTCTGCATGAGCCGCGCAAGGCCGAGGCGACAGCTTGGCTTGCCGCCCCCGACTCGGCACCCCGGCCGAAGCGCGTGGCCGATGTGGTCGTCATCGCGCCCGGCGGTGGCGTGTACGACGGCCTGGTAGACCTGGACGGGCCTACTATCACATACTGGGGGCTTTTGGACGGGGAGCAGCCCATTGTGAGTCGTAGCCCTCCATCAAACCCCGAGATGTGTCGCTAACTCCAAGACAGATCACCATGGAGGAGCTCCAGTTGGTCGAGCACATCGTCCGCAAGGACCCGGCCGTCATCGAGCAGTGCCGCATCAGCGGCATCCCCGCCGAGGACATGGAGAAGGTGTACTGCGACCCCTGGACCATCGGCTACGACGAGCGCTTTGGCAATGCCGTCCGTCTGCAGCAGGCGCTCATGTACTACCGCCCAGACGTCGACTGCTGCCAGTACCAGTATCCGCTGGATTTCTGCCCCATCTACGACGCCGATAAGCAGAAGATCATCGCCATCGATGTGCCCGAGGTGCGCCGGCCGCTTAGCAAGGCCCCACCCGTGGACTACCACCCGGCGGCGGTCGAGGCTCGCGGCGGGTTCCGCAAGGACCTCAAGCCTATCAACATCTTCCAGCCCGAGGGCGTGTCGTTCCAGCTCAACGGCCGCGAGATCGAGTGGCAAAACTGGAAGTTCCATATCGGCTTCTCCTACCGCGAGGGTATCGTGCTGAACAACATTACCTTCAACGACAAGGGCACCGTCCGGCCGCTTTTCTACCGCCTCTCGCTCGCCGAAATGGTGGTGCCATACGGGAATCCCGAGCACCCACACCAGCGGAAGCACGCCCTCGACCAGGGCGAGTACGGCGCGGGCTACATGGCCAACAGCCTCTCACTGGGCTGTGACTGCAAAGGCACGATCCATTATATGGACGCACACTTCCCGACGCGCGCTGGCGGTGTGCGTACCATCAAGAACGCCATCTGCATCCACGAGGAGGACGCGGGCATTCTCTTCAAGCATACTGACTTCCGTGACGAGTCGGTGATCGTCACGCGCGGGCGCAAGCTTGTCGTCCAGCAGATCTTCACCGCCGCCAACTACGAGTACGTAGTCGCGTGGACTTTCCACCAGGACGGCACCATCCAGCCCGAGATCAAGCTGACGGGCATCCTCAACACGTACTCGATGGATCCGGGTGAGGACACCAAGGGCTGGGGCACGCAAGTGTTCCCCGGCGTCAACGCACACAACCACCAGCACCTGTTCTGCCTGCGCATCAACCCCAACATCGACGGCGAAGGGAACACAGTGTTTGTTAACGACGCCGTGCCATCCGAGGCCGCTGTTGGAAGCCCCGAGAACTTCTACGGCAATGCATTCTATAACCGTCGTACCAAGCTGGCGACGACGGGCGAGTCAAAGACCGATTACAGCGGTGCGACGTCGCGAACTTGGGAGATCTGCAACCCGAACAAGCTGAACCCCATCAGCCGAAAGCCTGTCAGCTACAAGCTTGTCAGTCGTGAAGTGCCAGGGCTGTTGCCCAAAGAGGGATCCTTGGTCTGGAAGCGCGCGGCGTTTGCTCGCTACGCCATGCACGTCACCAAGTGTACGTTCCTGTGTTTCCATCCGAGCACCACCTGCTAATGTGTCTGCAGATCGTGACGACCAGCTCTGGCCTGCCGGGCGACATGTGCCGCAGACGTCCGGTGAGCCGTCCCGGGGACTGCCCGAGTGGATTGGCGACGGCACCGAGTCGATCGACAACACGGACGTCGTGCTCTGGCACACTTGGGGGTTGACACACTTCCCCGCGCCAGAGGACTTCCCGGTCATGCCGGCGGAGCCTATGAGTTTGCTGCTACGGCCCCGCAACTTCTTCACTGGTAACCCAGTCATGGACGTGCCGCCCTCGTACGCAAGCACGCCAAGCCAGGTCGCAGCTGGCAACAAGGGAGTGCTGAATGCGGCAGATGGTGTTAGCAAACTGGCGTTCGGGGCCGCGGATGCCGGCTCTTGCTGTGTGTCGAATGGTACAAACGGGACGAATGGAGTCAATGGGCACCACTGAGGTCGCCAAATCTTTGGATGTTGTATGTTATGATGTTAGCGATTGCAAGATTGAGCAATGAGTCATGCCAATTATCAGATTACGAGGGCACCGCGGGCAAAACGTGATGAATATTCGCAGGATAGATTGAACCGCTGGCGCTTGATCTAACGTGAGGAGTACATCGGGTACAGCTGACGGCGGCTAGTCAACATCGGATATCTCGGCACCCTCGGGTGGTGTATACGGCGGGTTACCCTTCCAAGCTTGGGTGACATATCTGAACAGTGAGTTAGCCGCGAGATAATTCTCATGGTTGGCCGCTTACTTTGTGTGGCTGCCCCTGGCGGCCAGCTCCCCCTCGGAGTTGCGGAAGGTGACCGTTGTGAAAGCCAGTGTCTTCCCGACTGCCATTTGTCAGCGTAGATGATTGGGGGCAGGTAATTGACCTACTCTTTTCACAAACGGCAGTTCCCTGGAGTTTATCTCCGATCTTCCCCCCGCTGCTTAGATAGGTGACTGCTCACCAGAATTTGTCAGATAAGCTTCAGGGGTTGTCGTCCAGCAAGGAAGGAACTCACTATTCATATCAGTCGAAATACCCGTTGCGTAGAGTCCCATAGATGCTACAGCGAGGGAGCCGCCGAGGTCAACCATAGATGCGATGGTGCCGCCATGGAGTATCTTGAGGCGGTTCTGCTCTCGTCAGTAAGACACTGGTAGCAAGACGAACGTCGGGAACTATACTGTGTGGTCTTTCGTAATGTCTAACTCGAAATCCACCTTCCCTTCCGTCGCATTGGTGACACGGAGCTATTGACTGTGAGAGAGACTCGAGAGGACATCGGCGAGAGCACTTACATGCGGCCCAAATAACCTGGAGCCGTGGTTGTCAGCGGCGTCCTTGGGGCTTCAGAGGCACAGTGCAAGCTGGATGAGAACGGCACAAAACCACCAGTCTAAAATCAGAACGAGAGCAATTGCGCCTCAGTTTTGCCGCCATAACGCATGGTGATATGTCCCCATATTCTTCGGTGATGAGACAGGGGCACTGAAGGGCACGAGTGCCGGCTAACCTCGGTTCCAGACCAGACTCGGCCATAAACGACTTCAAAACCTGAGGAGTGTTAGTTCTGCGCTACTTAAGACAAGGGGTACAAACAGATCTGACGAATCTCGCGGGCGGTAGTTTGCTGACCATCTTCAAATGATCTTTGTCGCTTCCAATTGCGGCGAGAGACGCGGGATGAGGTGAAGCCAAACAGTCTGGAGACGCGAACCCCCATTGTGACGTCGTTCCGGCGATTACCCGAACAGCCCGTTGGCGCCCCACCTTTGGCGCCAGTGCTGCAAGGGTCTCAAGACAGGGCTGTCAGCGCTCGGTGCAACGCTCGGTGCCTGCGACTCCAAACTTCAACTTTTTATCACGGGCGGATCGACACCACTGCCCGCCGCCGATCCGCCAAAGACCGGCGACCAACCTGACAGACATGCGATAGCACGATCGAACCAAGCGCTGCCGACAGCCCACCCGATTGCCCGTCATGTCGGCCCAATCGTACCAGCTCTCCGACTACCTGGAGAAGCTACCTGGAACGACGTTTAGGAAACTCTACCTGCAACCCTCGACAGCCTTCGCCATCTTCCGCCGCATGCTACCGCCCCTAGCCAAGATATTCGTCCAGGCGATGCTGTACATGCCCAACCCGCTCCTCCTCTCCCAGCTTGACGTATGGGTCAAGCCCGAAGGGAAGATGGCACGCGACCGCGCGCTCTTGATACTACGGTCGCTGCACATCGTCACCATTACGCCGCAGGGCAAGGACAAGCCGCAGGAGGTGTATCTTACAACAAACTTCAAAAACAGTCTGCGCTCGGCTCTCGAGGGTGGCGGTACGCACCACAGCTTCGGCGTGCCAAGCACCCTGAATGTCGACCCCTCCATCGACATTGCCTTACTCGATCGATACGCCCGCAAGAAATGGGAAGACATCCTACACTATGTGGTGAGCAGCGTGGGCGGCGAGGGGTCGAGCTCTGGGCCTGGGGCTGGTCCCAAGGCCAGCGTCAAGGATCTTTTGCTCGCGGGACGTCTGGTCGAGCGCCGCGCCGATTCCAAGACCGGCATTGCCATCACTCAGGCCGGCTTCACGTTCCTGTTGCAGGAGGCCAACGCCCAGGTATGGACGCTGCTTCTGCTCTGGCTCGAGGCCGTCGATCGCTCCGCCGGCACCAGCAACTCGGGCCTCGACAGCATCGACATGCTGTCCTTCCTCTTTATGCTCGCCTCGCTCGAGCTGGGCCACGCATACGACACAGCGGCCCTCACAGAAGCACGACGGAACATGCTCCCCTCGCTCGTCGACTTTGGTCTTATCTACATCCCGCGTGACACGCGCCAGTACTTCCCAACACGCCTGGCCACAACCCTCACCAGCTCGGCATCGGCCCTACGCTCCGTATCATCCGGCTTCGCCGCAGCAACAGCCGATGCCAGCGCCGACGCAACAAGCATCGGCGCCTCCGAGGCGCAAAGCAAGGGCTCTGTCATTATCGAGACCAACTACCGCCTCTACGCCTACACCTCCTCCCCGCTTCAAATCGCCGTCCTCGCCCTCTTCTCCACGTTAACTATGCGTTTCCCTGGTATGGTCACAGGCCGTCTAACGCGGGACTCGATCCGCCGCGCGATATCATACGGGATCACCGCCGACCAGATCATCTCATACCTCGCGTCACACGCCCACGAACAAATGGCACGCACCGCGGTCGCAGCCGGCCGCCCTGTGCTGCCGCCAACAGTGGTTGACCAGATCCGCCTGTGGCAGCTTGAGAACGAGCGGATGCGCACCACGCCGGGCTTCCTGTTCAAGGACTTTGACTCGGTGGAAGAGTACGTTGCCCTGAGCTCCTACGCCGAGGAGATCGGCGTGCTCGAGTGGAAGAGCGACAAAAAGGGCATGTTTTTCGTCAGCAAATACGAGCAGCTGCGGGACTACTTGAAGAGTAGGAAGAGCGCCAAGTGATCTTGCGCGCTTACCGATCTCGCGGACAGGAATGGGATGGGACATGTGTGAATATTGGGGAAATCCTGGCTCGGCGTAGCGGGCTGTTACGTATTCTTTGCATGGGATGGCGTTGGCATTATTTTGAATGGTGAACCATCCGGTTGGGTGGTGACATGATATGGCGAGTAGCCTTGGGCATGATAGACAAATACGACAAACCAAAGTCCCTTTGGAGGGCTTGATCGAAGGCTTCACTGGATTGCCGATGGGTATTGGCTGAGGTGTGATGTGACGTCCTATCTGTGTTTCTATTTTACATTACTAGTACAGTTAATTACACCGCCGGGCTGCGCGCCCCTTAATCCTACCCAGTAAGTATCTTGACATCGTGCTCCTCTTGGCGCCGCCCTGACAAACAACAGGTATATGACCGGCGCAGCAAGAATCGCCACAAAAATAACAAGTTGGTTCCAAACCGCCAGAGACTTTCCTCCATTCATGGTGTGCTAAGAGCCCTAGGTCGGCTCGCGATAGTCCGACACGTCCGACTGCCAAAATTTTATCAGACCAAAAGAATTCGTCATCCGACCAGTGGGAGCACAACACCTCAGAAGATTGCAAACACGCTCGCCTTCTTTAATTTATCCGCTCCCATGCCAGCATCCGGTCCGGTCTTACTCCCTCGCAACGCCCCCTGCCCGCCGTTGTAGGATGCTCTCGGTTTTGCGGTGTAAGCCGGCGCTGGTTGGGGCAGAGAAGGTCGCTGACCTCTCTGCTTCCCCACGGTGAGGCTCTTGCCATCGCTTCGGTGCAACAGACCTTCCAGTCTCGATACCAGACCTCCCGGTGCTTTTCGATGACGCTCCTCCATGGAGCCACCCGGCGGCAGCAGTGCCTCGCACTTGGCATGCCTCGCGAAACTCTGTTGCCACTTGTACAGCGAGCGACGAGCCTCATCTGTCATGCAAAACGACTCGAGCTGCACCAACACACGCATGCGGCGGCTGTTTTCGTCCGTCAATGCCTCGGCATTCGCGACAGCCAGGGCGCGTCCCATTTCCCGAGAATGATCGTGACTCTCCATCAGCGTATCGCCGTCGTAAGGGCTATCAGGGAAGCTATTGAGGAGACTATCGCTATGTAATGGCACCGGCATAGCGGTGGCTTGGTCATATGACGGGAGCCTTGAGGTCGGCAGTGACTGTGGAACACCTCGAGAATACGAGATTGGGGAAATCCGAGACCTGTTTACGCTGCTTTTGCGCGCCGTCTCAAGAATAGCGTTGCTGGTCGCTGAGTGATGTATGCCATGGGAAGACTTCCTTGGATTGGTATCCACTCCGTGGTTTACATTCGGATGGTAGGAACCAAGGCTGTGTCGTGGGAGCCGGGTAGCAGCGTATACCGAAGTCGACGGGTTGTTCAGAGCGCGGGCCGATGGCGACGAGGTGTTGCCAGGCTTTCCATAAAGAGACGACCTGGCTATCAGCCCCTCCATGACTACGTTGAGGCTCTCAGGCTCCAAAAGTTCGCTCTCGAGCTGGTCATGGAGAGAAGTGAACCGGCCGGTCCAGTACTGCGATGGCATTTCCTTCGACACTGCCCGGGGATCGTTTGGAATAGGCAAGGGTGGGACAGGACTGTACCCCAGTTCACTCCACTCTGTATCTATCTCGAGGGTCGGCTCAAGAGACTTCCTGCCAAAACGCGATATGAACGGCCGTGGTTGCTTTGGGACCGGTGTGACAGCGCTCCCGGACGAGCCACTGACATTGCGGCCCCTGGTATTCGGGCGGCTGAGAGAGGCTCGGGATAAAGATTGGCTGATACTGGATAGCACGCCTAGGGTCCGCGATTTTGGCATTTCCTGCTGGGGAGAATGCTGCGAGCCATTCGGTACTGCATACTCAGCGAGCGGCTTCGGAGGAATCGGAATTGGGCCGCTTATCTTTGGTCGTTCCTCGAGGCCCCGGTCTTTGCGTTGCTTGTGGTAGGTTTTCCAGGCCTCTCCCCGGGCGAGCTTTGCCGTCGGGACGTTCTCCATTTCTGGATGAGATGTCTAACTGCTCGAAACAAAGCAAGCAACGCGCCGAGGGCTGCAGATCTAGGGAGCAGGCAGATAGTCCGTAAGGCCTAGCGTATCAACTGAACCCAGATCTTAGACAGCTGGACAAAGACGATCCAGTCGATGCGTAGAGCCTGTTCAACAAGGCGAACGGCCGGCGTAGAAGAGATGAATAAAAGCCTTGCCGTCTCAGAGAGAAGATCGGTGAAGGTAGCGACCAGGGCGCGGAATATATCGGCGAAGGCTTCCGGAGTGACGGCTGTGTCTCCGGTGGCCGCTGAGTTGCGGGCTTCTATCTGTGTCTCTTGCGACGGCCCACTGGCGAGCAACTCTGAGCGTCTGGAGGCCCTCTTTGGCTGGCGGCTGCCTGCTCTTTCGGCTGTAGGAGAGACAGCGACCGTTGTCGAATCGCTAACCCGCCGGTCGCGGTACCCAGTCTCTGTCAAATCCCAGAACACCAGGCGACTGGATAGCTCGTGGGAGTTCTTGGGAGGCGACTGAGTAATACTGCTCATGGCGGATTAGCACAGATCCGTTTGTTGACGGGGAGGTTAGAGACGCGGCTGTCTGTATGGGTCGTTTGTTGCAATGACAGCCGTGGGAGGTGACGGTGAAACCCGGCGCTGCGACCCGGCTCGAACGGTTATCGGAGGTAATGCACTTACCTTGGTGGAGAGGCCGAGGACGCGATGGCAAGGACGCGCTGGGCTGCTGACCAGGTGAACCAAACTGCTTCGCGGAGGACAGGGCAAGCGACAGTGATGCAAAGGACGAGGCGGAAACCGCAGCGGACTCCCTCGTCTTCTTTCTTGAATGAAGGATTTGCCGCGGGGCTGGAAATGTTCTGGAAAAGCAGGCAGGAAATCAGGTGGGAAAGAGCGCGAAGGGTGCAGTTTCCCGGTTGACTCTGTTGTGTACATGGGATGAAAACAGCAGCAAATCTTTGACATCGGGCACTATCTACGTCTCACGCAAAGCAGCCATTGCATGCAAAAGGGCTTGGTGCTTTCGCATGTGCCCATCGATGGTGCTTAGATGCTATCTACTCGAAGAAGGGTGCTATCCAACGCTGCACCCTTCAAGGGTATTTCCAGACCTGCCCGAGAGATCCCCCGACTGAAGCGCCAGGAAGAGTATGTTGCCATCTATTACGTCCAATACAGGCCCGTCCCGACATCTGATACCTCTTCCAGTTCCCAGCCATCGATCCTGAAGTTGAACTTCACATCTCCAGCCCCTCTCAGGATCGCGTTGCCGTTGGAATCCCAGAGCGAACGCTCCGTGTAAGAGACATTTCCCTCCCAGTCGACAAGCACCAGAGTTTGGCGCTGCGTCCCGTAGAGGCCGGTCTGAAATCCAGTGAAGCTCGTGTCTGGCTGTCCTGCGAGCTCCTCCCCCGCTGGCCCATTCTCAGTCAGCTCTGGCCTACCACTCAGCCTCGCCTCCTCCATCTCTCGTTGATGCTGCTGGCCACCAAACGCCGGAACGAAGATAGAGTGCTTCAGCAGAGGAATTCCCTCTTCGAGGTCCATGCCGTGATTAGCCGGGAAATCGTCCTTATCTAGAATCTTGAATAGATCATCACATAACGCCTCCTCGCTGAGGTCGCGTTCGATGGCATCCGAGATGGTCTGGGCGAGCGCGTCGGACCCTTTCTGAATCTTTGGCCACAGCGGCTCGTCGTCAACGTCCCTGACATACGTGGCGTTGCTGAGGCCGTAGACGCTCCCGCGCTTGTCGCAAATCCAGGGAATGTGGTCCTTGTGGTTGTGACGATTCGAGAGGATCGCTAGCGGCTCGAGCTCCCGGCTTCCCTTTGCCTTGCGGAGCTTCCCACAGATGAGCGAGAAGCCACCAACACCCTTGACGTCGCCGCTCTCAACCATCCGCCGCGTAAACGACTCGGTGGGCTCCTCGGGGTCCGCAGCCAGCCAGGCTGTCACGATTCCTCCCCGGCTCCGTTTGCCGTGCACAGGGTTCGCCATATCGTGAGTGTCGGTCTCGCGGTAGTTGGTCAACACAGCAAAGTTGCCCCCTTTTGTGATGCCAAGCCATGTCCCGTGCTCGGCTCTCTGGAGATCCCGGCTGGAGAGCACTTCGACCTCGACCGGCTTGGATAGCGATGAGGATTCTGCTTGCGTTGTCCACCAGTGGGGTTTGCTTGTGGGGCGGAGAATGTATTCATCGCGGTTATCGATCGCGATGAGTGCATACTTGGGATGCGATGTTGTGAGGAGAACGATGCACATTGTGGATAGGGGCGGCGTATCGCTGCTGGCGTAGCGGGGTTCTGCTTGGTTGGTCCTGGATGGGCTGGGGATCCTCGCCACTTGAGTGCTGGAGCCTGGGTGTCTCGAGCTTTCTATTTATGGTGCTGCCAAAGGGATAGTTGTGTATCTTGAAAATGGGGGCCGCTCCTGCTAAGTAGTGTACGGAATTGACCCGGTGATGCACGGGCGCCGTTGAGGAACAGTGATCAGGCCATTCAACGGTCCATCCGAGGTGCTGGAGGACGGTAGCTGCATTGATCGAGCCGCATCGATCGGTTGAGCCTCGGCCCAAGGAGTCGTCCAGGATGAGCTGGCATCTCCCCCATTGCATGGCCATAGTAGCCCAGATCAGTGAAAGGGGCCCATGACAATGCACCAGAGTAACATCGGGACGATTTATTTTCTCCCTTCCCGGGCTTATGGTGCCCCAGATTCCCAGTTGCGCTCCAGTTGTGCACACCATAAAGTGGGGGATCCGTTGATCGGCTACTTGCGCGTGCCAACGGCGGAGGCGACCGATTGCATGGATCCTACCCATTCTCCGTCGAGGACAACCGGAATCGGAAGCTTGAATGTCGCCGATGTGAGAAATGGGCATATAGCTCGACGCGAGCCGGTGCGAATACTACTTATTATCACTAGATACCTATGGCACCGTTTTTGTCAGTTCGGGACGCCAGACCCTGACCATGGCGGAGCTGCTCATCCAGGTGAGAGGCAACGCCGAGCACAAGCCGCATGTCTAAGCCTCCTCGGAGATGGTTGGAAACCCACAGGCCGACTTATTTCCTTGGAACGCTCAAGCGGAAGATATAAGAGCCTGCTAATAGGTCGGCTAGTCATCTTGGATCCCAGAACGGCTGGTAAAGATGGACGGAATCCGGGGACCGCGATGCGTGTGACGTGTAAAGTACTGCCAGTGCCCCTCCTGGCCGAGTCGGCCAATCAGAAGCCCCAATCCGAGGCGGTGTGGGCATCTTTTCACCCCGCCAGTGTTTTGTGCCACTGCGGGGTCGTAACTGCACTGAAAACTCTGCTTGACTCATCACTGGACGACGTGCTGCGAACTAAAGTATTTCAGCGACATCGGGCCGCCAACTTTCCATAATTTCCTAGCATCTTGAACTCTCTCAACAGTCGTACAATTGACCTCTTGCTTGCCATTGACAACCTCCCTGCCATTGACGAACCCCGTCCCCCTCACCAGAACCTCAGTCAGAATGTGCGGAACCGACAGCGCGAACGGCGCGAACGGCGCGGCCGCTACCAACGGCAAGCACCAAGGCAACGGCAATGTTAGTTGGGCGCTGTCTCGAGGGAAACTTTGGCTGATTGCGTGTCCAGGCCAACTTCCGGTCGAACCCCTACCAGCCCGTGGGCGACTTC
>Ga0247758_1001395_pt1 | contig 18230 bp, 15 predicted proteins | sample UWRJL156409C4_FD_180950 | JGI IMG/M metagenome (GOLD analysis project Ga0247758, IMG submission 180950) | Plant litter microbial communities from Arlington Agricultural Research Station in Wisconsin, United States - UWRJ-L156-409C-4 | ecosystem: Environmental > Terrestrial > Plant litter >...
ACTCCCCCCTAATATCCATCACCTCCGCGATCGTCCGACTCTCAATCACCCCCAACATATCCAACACATGCCCCAACGTGGTCACATTCCCCGGATCGCCCACCGACACCGGTGACCCCACCGGCGGCACCAAGCTCTCCAGCGGCGGGAACTGTTCCAGCTCCGGAAAAAACAACGGCAACCCCGGCTCGGGAGTCGTCCCTGGCCCCCCTGGCGGCGCTGCTACATTCGTCCCGCTGATATCGGCCAGCCGCCCCGGCAGGTCGCGCGCCTGCCACTCCCACCAGATCTTGTCGAGCCAGGTGTGATGCAGGTAGAACAGCGGGTCGCCCGGGGAGGCGATGGGGTCGAGCATCTTGCCGCCGACGCCGCCGTGGCCGCCGACGTGCGGAGCGGTCTCGAGACACGGCCAGAAGGTGAGGTAGGTGGGCTTGGCGAGGCACTCGTCGACGTAGGGCTGCGATACCATGAGGGAGACGGTGTCGTTTACGTGCCGGTAGAGACAGTGCGGGGTGCCGGTGAAGTAGCCGGGCCCAAGGTGGTTAGTGAAGGACACGAAGGGCCCGGAGGTGATGCAGCCCCCGGAAGGTGGGGAGTCGCCGCCGAAACCGGTGAGGGGGTCGAGGACGGTGGAGGTGGCGAAGTGCCCGGCGTCGAGGGGCTCGTCCCAGTATCTGTTCAGGGGGTTAGTACAAGTATGGATTTTGGTGTAGTGTGATTTTTTGGTCATGTCTTGAGTTTGGAATGTGGGACAGGGGTAGAAAAAAGGGGGAAAGGGGGAAACTCACGGCTGAGCACCCTTGTACCCGCACTCCTCCCGCATCGCCCGCTCGTGCGCATGCATGTGCAGGCGGTGGTACGGCAGGAAGGCGCCGACGCCGTGGGTGATGGACGCCGGGATCTGGTGGATCGCCTGCAGCTCCTCGAAGCGGTTCATCGTGGCCGGCAGCCCGAGCGTGGCTGGCTTGCCCATCAAGCAGAGGTCGGCGTCGATGTAGTCCTTTTTCTCCTTCTTGGTGAGTTTGTGCCACGCCTTGCGCTGCAGCTTTTTTTGTGCGGGTGTTGGGGGGGGCGGGGGGGGGGGGGGGGGCGGGGGGGGGGGGGGGGGAGGAGGGGGGGGGGGAGGGGGAGCTGGAGATCGGGAGTCCAGACGGATGGAATGCGCCGATACAGGTACCGCCGTGGTGGTCAGGAGGGCGACCACCGAGATAACGGTCGGGCTGAGACGCATTGTGACGATGGGCCGGTGAAGGCGGGGTGGAATGAATGAGTGACTGTTGCTGGCTAGCAAAGTGAGATTTTGAATCTGAATGAGTGGTTGCGTGATCGAGAAAACCGAAGATTTACGTCTGTGGTCTTGTACTTGTAGAAGTTGGCGGACGTCTGACCATCGTTGCGGCTCTGACTGCCGGGACCGAGAGCCGGAAGGAGATTTGACGGTGGGAGGATCCGAGGTGGGCTCGTGGAAACCAGGATTTCGTCATGCAGTTGTCCCGAACCAGAAGCATTGCCATCACTCGACTAATATTACTGCTGGCGCAACCACGGTTCGGGTGTCTTGGCAATATTCGGGGTCTGTGTGGTGGGATTGTGTGTGTTCACTCGGTTTTCCGACCATTCCAGGCTCTCTACAGTTCCAATGGCCCTACGAACTACCATGTTCTCGCATTCGATTATTGGTCCTTTGCATCGCCCATGGAAGCGCCCGAATCAACTTTCACTACCATGTAATAATTGCCATGTGGGGTCCCAGGATGGTGCAGACATGGATGAGTTACTCTAGGTGGCTTGCATGGCCCCTAAGCACCTGGACCGCGGAACGCGGGACGGCGGCGCGGGATGCGGGAACCATGCATCATCCTGGCAAGCGTGAGCCAAGGCCTGGAACTGGGGCCTATTTTAACTTGACTCGCTCAGATGCTCGCACTTCAAACAATATTAAACATTGTCCCTCTCTAGCCATCGGGGAGCTTCGGCACAAATGATAATAGGGGCGAAGATCCAGGGTTGATTTCTCGTCTCGATAAAGCGTTCCCTGCCACATCTAGACACTAGCTACGGTGATATTACAGTGTGGTATTGCCAAGGGAGAGCAAACCCCTACCGGTAGTACTGAATGCAGGAGAATGTTCACAGCCACGTGGTATTCATGCTTGCCACGAATAGGCTGCCACATTTCAACATCGCGTAGCAGTGCCGAATGTTTTATGTTGCATCAAATCTCACGGCTTTTGGGGACTCAAGTCAGCCCCTATTCATGTCGGCATGATTTGACTAGTGCGGGCAGAGTGAAACGGAAGGGAAAACGGAGCGCAAATAATAACATTGAATAGGGGTCATGAAAACACAGTGAACCATTCCCAGCCGCTGATTTAGCGCGCGCTCGAGACAGCAAAGCGTACGCCGCTGGGGACGGAGAAGGATGCGATGAGGGTGCTGGAGCGGGTGTTGAAGGAGGAGGGGATGCCTGGGTCGAGGAAGGTGGAGAAGGGGTTTGCGTCGAAGGTGAATTGGAGGGAGGTGGAGCTGGGGATGGTGAGGGAGTGCCAGAGGGGCAGCCGGTGCCGGAGTAGGTGAGGGAGGTTAGGGTGATGCCGGTCTGTCTGGTGGCCAGGCGTCTGGGTGATAGTTCAAGGGAAGGTTCAAGTTGGACTGCTGCTGAGTGGGCTAGAAGGGTGGTTGTGGAGAGGAACCCGAGGAGCTGGAGGGCTCGGGGGAGGAGATGGTGGAGTTTCATGACGAAGGTGTGGAAAGTTTGAGGGCTGCTAAAACGAAGTTCCGAAGTTGCGCGAACGACTAGAAGCTCTGGGACGTGGTTGTGGTATTGAAATTGAGTCAAAACGCTGTGCTTGTTGGAAAAGATTGGTGAGTTTGCCTTGCGGCGACAACGACACGCTGAGACAACGGGGCGGTGCATTTGTGCATCTCATTTATCGTGCCAAGGGACACTATCATTTTCAGACTCACTTGAGGTCTGTACTTTCAGCCTCAGCGTTCTGCACGACCCTCTATCTTAACTTTCAGAGGTGAGAATCTCGACTGAAGATGTTAAGCCCAAAAGGGAGAGTGGGCTCGATCAATAGTGTCTTCTTCCCACGGCTATAGGGATGTAGACGCCTAGGGCTGGCGTGCAAGTAGCACGGTCTCCGAAAGGTTGCATGATTGAGGCTTGAGCTTGACCGACTTGGGCTGGGCTCTGCATTCTGTTGATTGAGCACAACCAACGCGACCTTGTCGATAAAATAGCAAAGAAATTTGCCGGCACTGTCGTTTCCACAGGACCGAGCTGGGACAGAGAAATGACACCCTTGCGAACGGGGATCAAGTCAGGTGTCGAGATGGTCGAGAAGCTTTTAGAGCATGGGGCTGTACCGCAGCTCTCTGATCACGTTCGCCATCAACTCTAGAGCGGACGGTCAAGTTGTCAGCGATCTTCTTGAGGTCGCTATCAATGGAACCTTCCCGTACACCAACGTACAACTTCGGCAAATCGCTCAAGTCGACTTTAACTCAGCGAGTAGAAACGGCAAGCTTGAACAATGGACAGAACTTTTGCTTGAAGCCGACAGGATAGAGCTGTACGAATGGGCCGTGAATCGAGCCCTATGGACATGCCGTCTCGTCCCCCCGCGGTATGCGCTTCACAGTGGCCAGGCAGGCCGGTATAAAACTTAATAAGCAGGACGAAGAAAAGCAGCAACGCGGCACCACCGCCAAACTTAGCGATCTAGTCTGCAAGGTTATTAAGCTTCTTCTAAAGCGGGTGTTCTCAGAAAGATCAAAACCCTTAATCTAGGGATACGGCCTGCCTTAGCGGCGTTGAAAATAATGCTTAACAGGTCGTTCATAATTTTAATTTTCTTTCGAAGCTAAAGCGTGCTCGACTGTGGGTTATGCATCCTCTCCGGTTGTACTCGAGGGTTTGGGGCGTTGCAGCCGCTTAGCATCAACAAGCCCTTCTCCTGACCAGGAAAAGTAGGGTGAACCAACTATGTTGTTCCTAATAGACGCTAAACACCGTACTAAGGACATAGGAAAAAAAGAGGGTATGTAGTAGCTGATAACAAAAGAAAAACATGGATCATAACGCGACAGGCACACTAAGGCGCCTCGTATCCAGACGGGGTTCCCACACCTCTCCACGGCCTAGCGATACGGGCGGCGGTCGATCAATCTACCGGGTTGACCATGACGACCAGTTTCTCCTTGGCCGACATCTCCAAGTACGCCGTCCTCTGACTGTGCAGGTTGTACTCCTGCACTTGCGCGCTGAGCGCGGCAACGTCGAGCGCCTTGCTCGCCGGGCTCAGTTCGGTGAGATCGACTAAGACAAGCTGCTTGGCGTCCACGCCGCCGCCCAGGAAGCCGGCTAGTTCGGCCTTTCCAAAGTCGAAAAAGCACTTGGGGCCGCCGCAGCCGCGGATGCCGGACTTGACCTGCTTCGAGCGCTGGAGCACGTCTTTCTTGATGGCGGCGGCCTCGGGCGCCGCGCACGCCGCCGCGAGCACGGCGAACAGCTGGCGGTTCAGCGCCGGCGTGAGCTGGCCTTTGCGGTTGCCCATCCACGAGAAGGCCCCCTTGATGCTCTGCCACGCGCCGAGGGGGTTGGCGAGCGCGTGCACGGCGCCCATGGTTGAGACAAGTAGCTGCGCGGTGGCGGTGTCGGCCACCTGGGGGTCCGCAGGGCCGGCGGCGAGGAACTGCGTCGTGAGCGATAGCTGGAGCGGCTTCTCTTTGGCGGAGATCGGGTCTGGGAATCGCGGCCGAGCGGAGGTAAAGCGGTAGATCTCCGAGGTGAGGGTGAACTGGATAGAGAGGCAGAGCGCCGAGAGGATCTTTCATCACATATGGTTAGTAGCCAAAAAAAGAAAGAAATAACAAGTAGGGGGAACGAGTATAGTACCTTGGCGTCAACCATGGCTGGCGTCCCCGGCGCGACATGGCAGAATCCCTCGAGGCCAGAATAGAGGGTCGCGCATTCGATGGCCGCCCCCTCCGTGGTCCTTCCCACCATATTCCAGAACATGCGAACTCTGACCTCAAATGGGAGGCAGGCCACGATGAAGTACATGTGGTAGTCGGTCATGGCGTGGGTGCCAGGAGGAGCCGGCGCAAACGGGCCAGCGCAAGCCCACATGTTCGAGTTTCGGGGGGCCCCTTCGCAGACGACGATGCCTCCCACCGTGCTGGACTGCTCTAGGGCGCCGATATCTGGCACGGCAATAAACCGACGCAGCGGCATGTTCTTGTTGAGGCTCTTGGCGGCCGTTTTGGCTGCTGCCTCGGCTTTGGACTGGAGAGAGCCAAACATGCCCTTCTTGACCGGGACTCGATGCTTGACGATGTCGACCGCTAAACTCTGCGGATCCACCTTCTTCAGCTCTGCCACGAGCGCCTTGGTCGTCTCCTGGCTCACGGAGCCCGCACCGGTGCTGAGATCAGAAGGCGTGGCGGGGAAGGCGACCTTGGCGGCCCAGCTGTTCAGGCTGCCCCAATCGTCCACAGCGGCAAACAAGAGGCTGGTCCAAGACTGGGCCAGCGAGCCGGCCTGGCAGGGATCCAGAATATCCCAAGGGTTACACGCGCCCCTATCGAAAAAGGGGAACGCGTTGCCGAAGATGATGACGCTCTTGCCCTGGTACGACTTTAGGACGTTATCTCCGGTCACCGGACTCTCGTACGAGCCGGTGAGGCTGAGGTTGAAGATGTCCAGGCTAGTGTAGAGGCCGTGACGGACGAGCGTGATGATCTGGTGGATGGCGTGGTTGGGCGTCTTGGCGTTGACAACCAGCAGGAAGCTAGGATTTGGACTCAGGCTGTAGACGCCTGAGATCTGCATGAGCATCTGGTGCTTCTGAACTGGGCGCATCATGCCCGTGACGGGATCCGACAGCATCAGCTCCAGCGTCAGGAAGCCGTCGCTAAACTCCAGCGCGTTATCGTCCACCCGGAAGTCCTGCTCGATGGTCATGGCCGAGTTGGGCTCCAGCTCGGGGATATCGTCTGAAGCCTCCCCTGGGCTGTCCTCGGCCGCGTGCGTGAGCTGGAAGAAACGGTGCGGATCTGTCAGCCTCGTGGCAGCCGCCCTCCGCAGCATGCCGCCGATCCCGTACGACTTGGTCGAGTTGTTGTGCAAGGTCCAGCTGAAGCGGACCGAGTTGCCCTTGGACACGCAATCCAGATATCTCGGCGGGTCCACGGAGAGGGGATACTGGATGTATATTACGCTCGCGCCCGAGAAGCTGGGAAGGGGCCGCCCCAGTCGCTCGTTGAAGAAGGCCACCAGGCTTACGCTCTCTTTGTGCACCAGGGGCTGGCCGAGCGGCTTCTCCGACCATTCGTTCCGGATGAAGGCCCGAAGCACTCCAGGGATGCTCACCTCCTGACCTGCCTGGATGGACCGTGGCAGCTCGAGCGGCTCGGTGACGACGGGCTCGAGAAATTGGGTTCCTTGGATGAGGAGCTGGATCGACCGCTGCTCGGGTGAGGGCATCCCGCCGCTGTTGCGAACCCGGATGTTATGGACGAGCAGGTGCTCGCCAGGCTCGTTGATGCCGTCTTCGTTCTCATCGATGATGTCGAAGCCGACTACATGGAGAGCGTAGACTCCGGGGTAGGTGGCCTCGGATAGGTCGCCCCGGATGACCGTGATCTGGACGCTACCGTTAGGACCGCTAGATGCACGGGGTTCCCTGTTAGCATCATCCTGTTTTGTTGACATGGCAGCGGACATGGGTACGCTCAGACGGACGGATAAGATGCGCGACGTACGACTTTCCTGCCGTCAAGTTGGTACTCGGCATGTGTCCCGGTGCCGCGTTTCTGCCATTGGCGCCGCCGGGCCGCGCATGGGCGGACACGCTGTTGCTGTGCTTCTCCGTCCTGGACTATGGTTAGACGGCGGGAAATTTTTTTTTTTTGGCTGAGGCACGCACGGGGTGGATGCATGCCCATCCGCTGGAGTGTTGGCCCTACCAGACATGGCCCTCCCCGCCCTGGCCCCCGACACCACCGTCACCGGGCTGCCCATGGTGGCCGCTGATTCCTCCTGCGCCGCCACGGACGTCGAAGAGGAGCGGCATGAGGAGATCGGCGTCTTCGTCGTGCACGGTGACAAAGACATGGCCACCCGCGGCGCCGTCAGCACCGCTCGAGCCGTACCCACCACTTTTCCCCGACGAACCGCCAGTCAGCAGGCGGCACGTTGCATCGTTCGTCGGAGAGAGGAGCCTTACTTTCCGCCTGGAGCACCATCCTCGCCATCTTCGCCGTTGCGGTGTCTGGTGGCATCCCGCCCGTCGCGCCCGCGGCCACCGGCCTGGCCGTCTTCGCCCCTGCCCCCCGCGCCGCCGTCGCCTCCCTTGGCCGCCAAGAGAAGCTTCTCCTCGCGGGAGATCTTCCACTTCTGTCCGGTGTGGGCGCCCTCGCCCACGACCTGGGCGACGCCTGGCTCGTCTGCCGAATAGGCCAGCCGGATGCGGATATCCGAGCCCGGCGCGCCGTGGGTCGGCGTGCCCGCTGACCGTCCATGCAGACCTGCTTGTCCCACGGGCGCTGATGACCACCTCCATGTCAGCTGGGGCTGCCTGAAAAGGACGGCTGGTGCCGATAGTCTCGCGGGTGGGGTGGTTGGTACCTTCTGCTGGCCGCTTGTCCCAAAATTCGGGTGCGGGCTGTCCGTTGCGACCGCTGGTGTCAATCGGCTTGATCTCGCGGGCGTCCATGGCGAGCCAGAGGAGTTTCTCAATAGCAGAGATGCTGTTGTCTGGCAAAAAGAGAGAGAGAGAGGGACACTCCGTCGCATAAGGTTTCTCGACACCACATCCAAGGTTATCTGTTCCGAGCACTTGCATCAGCCGCGGCCGTAATATGTAAACCCCCTCCCCCCCGATTTCCACATCCTGCAAGCCCAAAAAAAAAGTTCGGTGCCAAGCTTATATTCATAATCTCGTTTTCGCTAGTTGGCCGAGACAGGCAAGAGGCGTTGATAAAGCTTGCGCTCACTATTTGAAAGGCGCACGCCCCCAGGAGCGCCAAGGGCGCTAACTGGCACCCGCATGAGGCCAGGAGTACCAGGGGCTCAGAGCCTCGTCGAGCCGCCAAACAAACGCGGTCTTTCCCCCTCGACTTTGTGTCTCCACACTTCAGCGCAGCAGTGTAGGCCCCCCCCCCTCCGAGTCCAACGCTGCCCGAGGAGGAGCTCGTGAGAAGGCGACATCGTCCAACTCCAGCCAGCGACGCGGCCACAGCGAGCAACACAGCGAGCAACACAGCAGCCCACGATGCCGATTCGCAACACCATCAAGAAGGGTGAGGCGCCGCCTTCCGATGCGAGAGCGCCCACGGGCAGCTACTCGCTCCAGATGGCACGCCCCACGGCCTACCAGCCCATCCGGCCCACCGTCGCAGCGGCACCGCTCTTTTCGCAGGACGGCATCCCCATCATCAGCACGCGCGACCTGGGCTACTTCTTCGGCCTCGCCGCGTCGCTCTACGACCAGGGTGGCGATGCAGACGGCCCCGGCAGGCTCAGCCAGGGCAGCAGCAGCAGCAGCAGCAATGGCGGTGGGACGTGGGATTGGTCTGGTTTGACGAGCCAACCCGCCGCACCGGCTACGGAGGCGCCGCCCGCATACGGCGCCGGCCCGAGGCCGCACGGCACCGGCGAGCTCGACGCTGCGGCGATCCTCGTCCTGTGGCTGTTCCGCCAGACGCGCACCGATATCCTGCCCGTCGCGGAGCGGTTCCACCTCGGCGCGGCCGACCGCCAGCCGCTCTACTCGCTCACGGCGCAGCCCAGCATCCGGTCGGCAACCGAGTTCAACGAGCTCGCCATCGCGCGCCGTGATCCCGTGGGCGGGGCGTGGCACGCTGCGTGCACCGCCGACATCGAGCCGGCGCTAGAGCTCGTCAAGCCCGGCCGCTGGACCGTGGCGACGCTGGTGCTCGACGCCATGCCCGCGTGGAAGAAGGTCGTCTCCGGCCGGGTGGTCCAGCAGACGGTGGACTCGGTCGGGCACCGCGGCAGCAAGCTGAGCCTGGCGTGGGGCGACAGGGCGACGCTCGGGCGTCTGGGGGAGGCGTACGGCCTGTGGTGGAGCGACGGGAGCGAGCAGGGCGCCGCCGAGGCCTTTTACGTGACCGAGGGCTGGCGCGGGTTCGGGACCCAGGGCGTCGTGCGCGTCAAACCGGCCGTGAGGGACACGAGCGGGGCCTACCAAGACCCGCGAAACTGCCCGGCCGACCTGGCCGTCGTCTACTTCTTCGCCGACCCCAGGACCCCGCCCAAGTTCGTCTGCAGCCGTGTCGAGGCCCAGGTGCGGCTCGACGTCCTCATGGCTGGCCTGATGGTCGTTATGGTGGTGGAGACGAGAAAGGCAGCCGTCGTCAAGGAGTACGGCTCCCTGCCGGCATACGATTCGGCGGCGCACTGGCGGTCTCCATTGGTCGAGCGGGGCCCGGACTACAACGAGGCGTACATGGACTGACTGACTGACTGACTGGCTGACTGGCTGACTTCCTGACACCCTGGTGGTCGAGGCGCAATGGGAAACCATCACGGCAAGGATATGACGGGGGAACATGATGAACTTAATAAACTTGGAGACCTTCTACAACTTATGTAATTGTGACCTAGAACTGATATCGCCTCGACCGACTACAAGCAGCATTGTCCCTTTGATGCAGCGAAGTTGCTGATGGTGAGATTGCCCAGTTTGGTACCAGATTTGAGGAATCAATAGCATCCCGACTTGGTGGAATCTGAGCAGAGCTCCAAAGGTCGCTTCATAAAATATGGAACATCAAATGCTAGGGGATCTGTCAAACGCTGTAGAAGCCCCGAGGGAGCTCCAAATAAAAATGCCAGCGCTCTGATGCCCAAAGCATGATGGCCAACATTGGCGGAACCTAGATGATATTGCATGAGGGCTGGTTTTTAAAACAGTAAATGTAACGTAGCTTTAATATACGATTAAAGAAAGAGTTTCTTATATAAAAACAGAATCTACATCTAGGCCTGAACCTTTTAAGAACACCTCCTTTCTCCCCGGCGTTTTATTGTCATGACCCAGGTCACGACATTGGGCCGCGGGTGCCTGGGCACCCACGGTGGACCAATCGTTAGGGACAGGTTGTGCGGGCCCTGTCCAACCAATTAGGAATGGCCCAGGTCCCGAGGTACAGGCCCCGAGACCCGGGACCACGACTAGAAGCGGAAAGGAGAAGGAAGAGGAGGAGCCGACGAAACTTAAATATTAATAGAAGAGGCAAAGGCGTTAAGAGTAGTTTAAACGGAGGTAAGTATTGAACTGAGCAAAGGTGAGCAAGCCTGAGCAAATCCCAAGCAAATCCTAAGCAAATCCTAAGCCGGGCCTGAGCCAAGTGAGCAGTGTCACGTAGGCGAGGTACAAAAAAGGAAATTCTGTATGCCCAGATTCGTCTCATACAACACAGCGAACACGCCCTTCTCCCGTTGCGGACTAAGACAACACACCATACCCCCCATCCACCCCCATTTCCTAATTGAAATTAAAAGCGGGACTCCCACATACACTATCAAAAATAGACACATTCACCACCGATACACTGCCAGCCATCCGAAGGGTCAATGGAAAAGCACTGGATGACCGGGTGTTAGCATTCAATCAATCGCAACAAAAGCCGCATTCATTCGATCAGGTCGATCAGAACGTACCGAAAAGCCACACGAGCCGCAGTTGTAAAGATCATTCGACGTATTGATACAAACCCCGCCACAGCGGGTCGACCCAGTCGGGCAAGCCGGGGGAGTATTAGGGACGCAGTGGCCAGCGGTGCAAGTGGTGTTGACAGCACACTTGTATCCGGGTAGGTTGGTCGTGGTCAGCAAATAGTAGACTGGGGAGGAGCGCCGTACCGCATTGGGCTGGGGGAGGGGGAGTGGTAGGTAGCTTACAACGGTGCCGCAACCTCCGCAGTTGTTGTTGTCTGTGGCAGTGTCGACGCAGGCGATGGTGGTGCAGAGCTTCTTACTGAGGATAGTCGAGAGAGGACCGCACCCGGCGAGCAACCCCCCTTGGCACTGGACGGCGGTGGCTGGTGGTAGCGACTGGTTAGAGAGCTGGTCGGGGTTTGGGGGGCGGCGAGTGTTTGGGTAAGCAGATAGCTGCTGGGAGGGCACGAGGAGGGAACGCGACTTATTTGCGATCTAAAGCTTACCGAAAACGAGCATCGCGAGGACAAGAAAATTGGCCATGTTTCGAGTATTGCTGGGGATGGTGGCACGGGAAGAGGCTTTGTTGAAATTGGGTAGAGAACAAGGAGGACGAGTGACTGGGAGCGTTGTAGTGCTGGAAAGATAAGTCCCTGATCCCTTGGAATGCAAGTTGGATGGGAAGATGGGAAACTTTGTTCTTCGGATTTCAGCTGGGCGATAGACATTATATGCATTTTTCCCTTTCACCTCTTCGGTTTGCGTCGGCCATAAACTTTTTCGTCCATGTCAACGCTTCACACGGCAAAAGCTGAACTTCATGAGGAGAGTAATGAGTGAACTTTGCGCCGTTACGTACAAATAAGTCCAGCAATATAAACCATCACCAATCAGACCTGAGAGACAGCCGGTATCCAAGAGCAGTGTGTGAGAGTGGCTGCATCTGCTCCGAATCATGGGTTGAACAGATCGCGCTTGGCTCCGCGGAGGACGGGATGGCATGTAGTAACTGATGTGTTGGTGAAGCTCCCAGTGGCCGAAAAGGGGGTGGGGACGAGGGGTTGGCAATGGTTACCGCTTCTGAGCACCTTCCCTCCATCTGGGTTGTTCCCCTCAACCCAGCCTGTAATGGTGTAACGCATCCGCACCCCTTGCTTCGGCCGTCCAGGGACGGATGTTCCAGAGCAAACGCCGTAGATGGCCAGCCAGCTAGACGCTAGACGTGACTATCGATTGATTGGTTTCGGTGATAGTGTCAGATGATGGGGAAAATGTGATTTTACCTTTTGGGGTTTTATTTTGGATGAAAAGGGTGTATACGTGCGTCTGTGTGTGTGGGTGTGTGTGTGAATGTTGAAAAATCTCGAGGCTTCCCGGCTATCGAGATGCATGTGGTGGAGGGGGCAGGGCAAACTGCTGCGATCTCCAACTAATCGAGATTCTGAGCGGATATGCATGTGACGTCCCCCGGGTCGATTTGCGTGGAATTATGAACCATACCTTTTGCGGGAACCTGATGACCTGCAGGGGCTCTTCCCTCACCAGGGGGTATTTGGCGGGTGGTTGATTTTAGCTCAGTGGGCCGGTTGTCCACGGGCACATTTTAGCCCTGCCTAACCGAGGGGCTCCCGTCACGAACGCGGCTGAGACAGAGCGGGGAAAACCCCAGGCCACCTGGGCACCCCAAACCCACGGCGAATCATATCACACACATAAGCCCTGGGAGGCGAACTTAGGGATCGGCCGAGCTGATCCAGTCACATCACACTCCAAGTACGGCGCTATTATTGGTCGACGGGTGTTCGGGGCACATATATACCATTCCTGGCTACTCGTTCTTAGCTGTCTCATTTTTGCAGGCGTCAGCAAGTGCAAGGTAGTTGGGGTCAAAGCGCCGCGCCAAGCGGGTTGCGACAGGGCGGAGGTGATGATCATCTTCATCAAATTGAGTTTTCCCATAATAATTTATTCAAGTGTAAAGAAAGAGACTGTGTGACAGTGGTTGTTTGATGGTCTTTGACTGCGGTAACGGTGGTGTCCTACGTGCCGGATCTGCGCTATGGGAGCTGTTACGTTAGTCCGTACCGGCAGCTCGACAAGGTGCAAGGGATTGCCGTGACTGTATAAGGTAGGTTCACGGGTGTTAGCTTTCATAAGTCAATGACATGACATTATACACTTGAAACTACTCGAGACCGGCAAGGGTGGGCCTGTTTACTCTCCAGACAGCAGTTTCCTAGCTTGTATGTACTATTCCCGAGCCCGTTTATTATTAACTTAAATACAGTATTTAAAATAGGTAAGTCTTTAAGAAAGTATCAAAATGCTGGTATTATCTCTGAAAGATAAGGTAAATTGTATTGTTCTCTGCACTTCCACAGATAACTCCAACCCCAGCCCCTAGCTCTCACATAACTAGGGTTGGTTATGAGAGCAGTGCAGCTGGATTTTAATTAAAGTATGGAATAGTAAGCTGGTACGACGGTACTGTATTACCTCGCGAAATTCGGTTTTACTGTCCCCGTGCGCCTCATACTCAACCCTAACCCCTTGAAGTTCCCGCTCACTCAACCCCTACTCAGGGTTGGGTTAGGGGTATTTCCGGGTGCACGGTGACAGAGTAAAATCTGATTTTGCGAGGTAATACAGTATGTTCGCGAGTGCTTTAATTTCAATCACTCTACGCTAAGAACCTAAACCCACAATCCTCCCTCTACATGCCCCGGAATCTTCTTGTGGCCTTAGTAACCACATGGTGGGCGAACTGTGAAAAAATAGCAAGGCGTTTGGCAAAGGTTCAACGGAATCATAGCCGTTCGCAGCTGGCAGCCTGATTGCGGCCCAATGGTCGTGCCTGCCGCAGCACACGGCAACTTCGGCAAACGCCGCCCCATGCCGGTGTTAGTGCGATGTTCTGATTTATTCAAAGCTAGGTGTTGATGTGGATCTAGATGTCTTCGCTTTTTTGACTCGGATGCGCGACAAATTTTGTCAATCATCAACGATCAAAACATTCATCTTCGCCCCCAACTTGCCCTGCCCAGCCATCCCGTCTTTCCATTGGGCGGGGTTCTGTGCTGGCCGTGATGCCTAGACCACCGAGCATTGGCCTTTGTGGACGCCACTATTAGAAGGGAGGGGAACAGAGGAGGCTGCTGAGGTTTTGGTTGGGTTTCGGGGGATGTCGCTTATGCAGCTGGACTTATGGGGGCCCCTCGTCAGGTAGACCTAGCGTGCATAGGTAATCTTCTTGCTGCAGGTTCGCGCTTATCATGCAGCGGCCAACCCCTCCTCCGGTGCTCTGCACCTGCACATTCTGTTGTCGGCAACCCTTAGCTTCGAAACCCCGCTAGATCACCTTAACTGTCTGCTCGCTGCATTGGGATCGACAACTGCTTCACCTCCCTAGCGAGTATTACGCTTGCAAGCAGCAGTGCAAAATGGGACGAGTGTCAAAGTGGCTCAAATCCCACGCGACGGGAAAAAAGAAGGCGGAACGAGAGACGCCAGAGAGCGGAGAAGATGGGGGAACCGGCACCGTGAATCAACCCCGGCCCGAAAGCCCCGCCGAAGGAGTCGGACCACTCGCTATTGTTAACAACATCAGCGGAGGTGGCGCTGGGGCAGGTGCTAGCGGGACCGACGTCGTCTTTGTTCACGGATTGCGCGGTGCTCGGTTGAAGACATGGTCCAAGGATGGCGTCTGCTGGCCCAAGGATTTGCTACAGAATGACCTCCAGGATGTCAGAGTGATTACGTGGGGATATGATGCAAGCGTCGCCAATGCCTTCAACCCTGCCAGCAAAGAGAGCATATTTGGCCACGTCGATACGTTGCTCAATGATCTGGCACGACTGCAAGTGGGAACGGTATGTTTCTCCACTCTTCCACATGGGCGAGAACTGACGTAAGCCCGACCAGACAAGACCTGTTGTCTTCGTCTGTCACAGCCTCGGGGGCTTGGTTGTAAAGGCAGCGCTTATCAAGGCGGACAATTACAACAATCATGACCGGCACCCTTCCCTGGGCGCCATATTTGCGCGTACGACCGGTGTCATCTTCATGGGAACACCCCACCGAGGCAGTTCCAAGGAGTCGTACGGAGACCTCTTGGTGAAGATTGCCAAGGTGGCTTTTCGACAGCCGAACGACCAGCTCCTCCACACCCTGAGACCGGACTCGCACATCCTTGAGGACCAGCGAGAGCAGTGGACCACTATCTCGTCTCGCATGAAAATTGTGTGTATTCGAGAGGAGCTCGCTACGGGCATAGGAATCGTAAGTTTCTCCATCTATTCCACGCCATGTCCAGTTGTTGAGTGTTTGCTCTAGATTGTCCCGGAGGCCTCCGCGTCGTACGACGGGTTCAACGTTCGCCGAGGCGCTATCAATGCGAATCACATGGAAATGGCAAAGTTCTCATCAAAAGGCGACCCAGGGTACGAGAGGACTCTTGGTTTCATTGTGGAGCTGTGCAACGCCGGGCAAGCGAGGCAGCAAGGTGCGTAGCGCCATGGGCGGTCCTCATCTCATTGCATCCTCGAGAATGGCCCGAGTCCCAGGATATGATGTTATTCGGGACAACATGGCCACCGGGTCGTTGTAGGAAGTCACCGCGATGGGGCATGGCCGTTTTGCAACTTCTCCTCGGGATTCTTTGTTTGTCCATTGTTTCGTCAACTGCGTTCAGAGTACTATAGCTAACAGATTGTAAGTAGCGAATGAATTTGTCAGAAAAAGAAATGATGGTTAGAATCCCCATTTGTCCATCAGCGTTACGCTTGTTCCTGAAGAAATCAACCTCTAATAAGACTACCTTACAGAGATTCTGGAACTTCTTTCATTTCCATCTATCAATAAACGGGAGCTGGGCATCGAGAAGGCTTACGTCGACACATGTACCTGGATAATGGACGAAGGGCCGTCCACCGGAACAGACGACCTCAGAACACCCCGGTTCAAATCGTGGCTCAAGAACAGCGACTCGGTCTTCTGGATCAGTGGCAAAGCGGGCTGTGGCAAATCCACGCTGATGAAATACGTATACCAGCACAAGGATACGGACGCAGCGCTCGCTGAGTGGGCGGGCAGCGAGAAGCTCATAAAGGCCGGCCACTTCTTCATGGAACGCGGTGACGACATGCAGAAGTCCCGAGAAGGAATGATTCGAAGTCTTCTGTGCCAGATTCTGGGCAAGCGACGCGACCTTATTCGTTTCGTGTTCCCTACCTTCTTCAACGACGCGCTGCCGCCTTTCAAGTCCATCAATACCTGGGAGAACTTGAGCATAGCATTCGACGCCGTGCTGGACGGCCTGAAGGATTCGAAAGTGTGTCTGTTCATTGACGGATTGGACGAATACCGCATGGTCGATAAGAAGGACGAATACACACAGGAGCAGCTTGACCACATCTTCGATGGAGCCAAAGAAGACGAGTCATGGGGGTTGAGCGATTGGATTATCGATGGGCACTGTCAGATTGCGCAATTCGTTCTCCGCTTCAATAACCGATCAAATGCGAAGATCTGTCTTTCTAGCCGAGAACTCGGCACTTTCGAAGAGCAGTTCAAGCATCTTCCGAGACTTGAAGTGCACTATTACACGGCCGGCTCAATCGAGAAGTATTGCGAAGAGCGTCTCGCGAAAGAGGCTCCCAGTCTTACCGATCGCTTCAAATTTGTCTCGTCAATCACCGAGAAGTCGCAAGGGGTGTTCCTGTGGGTTCATCTCGTGGTCAACATGTTGGTCAAGGGCAATGCGGACGGCGACACTTTGTCCGAGCTCTTGAAAACTTTGAAGAGCCTGCCTGCAAGACTCGGCGGAAAAAATGGGCTCTACATGCTGATGATGCAGAACGTGAAGAAAAGTCATCTCGCCGAGGCCGAAAGACTGTTTCAGCTTGCCATGTTCTGGGACTCCATTACCGTGCAGGGAAAGATGGATATCATCACGCTGTTCTTGGCGCAGGAGGGCCATCTCAGAACAGACGGCGATGGGGGATTGAGAGCCAAAAAGGAGGAATCTGCTCCCGAGGCCTGGGAGGCTTTACGCCCGCGTTGGACTGGACTTATACGACGCCTCAAAAGTCGATGCGGCGGACTCCTGGAAGGGGCTGAGGGTGTACAGTTCATGCACCAGACGGCCAAGGAGTTCATCTCTCGGGCATACCTGTGGGATTTAATCTTTCCCACACCCAATGGTTTCGCCCCCGGGCCGGCAAAGCACCTTGCATTACTAAGCGGACTGATTCGTGGCGTGAAATGCTGTGCGGAAGTCACCTCGAAGCCTCAGGAGCCACTGGATCCGGAGCAGTCGCCTCACAATTCTCCCGCACGTTACCCATCAGCTCCTTTCAAACATCTGGGCAATGCTCTCGACGTGGCCTCCCAACCCATATTCAAGAAGGCGGACAACTCGATTGTCAACGATTACGTACAACTTGTGGACGAGCTGGATACCACATGCGAATCTCTCGCTTCGCTCCAGGGGGCTGGCATCGCAGCCCAAACCCGCCGTAACTGGGTCGAGATATTCCTTGAAAACAGAACGAGCCCTACACGATGGAGACCGACCAGTCTATTGGAGCTTATGACTGGATTTAATGCCCATTGGTACGTCATTCCCAAACTGGTGGGCAAAGGCATTCCTCAGCCGCAGCTCCAAACTTTGCTTCGGGCTGCTTCGGAATCATTTTCTTTGGTGTGGAAGGGAGAACAATTTGGAAACGTGGGACGACCTTGTCCCGAAGTTATTAAAGCCTTGTTCGCAGAGGGTGCAAACCCAAACTCAAAGCTCGACGAGAGGTATGATTCGAACCCAGAGCCAAACAGCATGGGCGGACACGTTGACGCCGTTGAGCCGATTACGGTATGGACTTCGTTCCTCCGGAACTTGTATTCGAAGAATGTTCTCATCGTCGAAGATAATATGCTATCGGTTATAGAGCACTTCCTTTGTAATGGTGCCGATCAAACGGCGCGGTTTCACGGAGAAGGCAATGAGCTCATCACTGTAGCGAAGGTGATTGAGGGATTTATAGCTGAGTCACCCAGAAATCGCGAACTGAAGGATTTTCCAAATGTTGCGTCTCTCTTACAGAGCAATGACAGTGGAGTAGGGTCGGTGACGTCGACCTTGTTTGACGATTAAGGCATGGGAGTGCAGGCACATTGGATTTGGTGGAACGGATGGGGTTTCAACTATGTGATTTTATATACCTACTAGTACCAGTACCTGCCTATATTATCCGGCCAGGAATTTTCTTTTATGAACCTTTCCATAAAAGAAATTACAAGCCAATAGCACCCCCCTGCCCCCTTTTCAATCACTATTACCGTACAACCTAGAACCACCACCCTCACGCCTTACCCCAACCCCTTCTCCCACCCAAAACCCCCCCAGCGCCTTACCACAAAATACCCCTCCTTCCCATTCCCCAGCTCAACATTCCCCCTCCTCCAATTCTCCACTACCTCCACCTTCCCCCTCCCCTTGCCCCTCACCCTAACCCCCTGCACCAAAAACCCAAAATCCCCG
>Ga0247758_1001399_pt1 | contig 18192 bp, 6 predicted proteins | sample UWRJL156409C4_FD_180950 | JGI IMG/M metagenome (GOLD analysis project Ga0247758, IMG submission 180950) | Plant litter microbial communities from Arlington Agricultural Research Station in Wisconsin, United States - UWRJ-L156-409C-4 | ecosystem: Environmental > Terrestrial > Plant litter >...
ACACCACCTCTTTGGAATGGTGTTGTTTTATATCGTGGATCCAGATATGTAGCCAATATCCAGGGTTTTAATTCTTCCAGCCTTCGAGCCGAAAGCTTTCGTGGATAGTATTTCCGTAGCTTATTGATGCCAGCGTGTATAGTATTAATAAATGCTTTATACCATTCCACTTATTAAAATATTAGTAAATAATAAATAATCACTATATAAAGAATGATAAAGAATAATAATAATAAACTTACTAGGTTAGGCTCTTCCACAGATAAAGCCTCAAATTCCTCGGCTAAGGCTTTTAATTTGTTGAAAATCGAATATATAAATAATAAAGCCTTATTAATATTGGTATAATACTCGCTTTGTAGTCGAATAATAGGCCGAACGAGTACCTTAAACACTCTGTCTAAGTGTTTAAGCGTAATCCACTCTGCTGAGCTTAGGAATATTTTATTATACTCCTTATTATCAGTATTCTTGTAAACGTAGGTTAATGGCTCTCTAACTTCTAAAGCCGCTTTAATCATGAAATAGGTAGTGTTCCACCTAGTAGGTTATAAAGCACCGTAACTCCCTTATAAAGTTATAAAGTATAGAGACTTAACGACGTGTTATTAATATGAAGATGATAAAGGTATTTTCTTAAGAGGCTGAGGTATTATCAGGATTGGAATTAAGTCAAGTCAAGTCAAGTCAGGGCAGTGACTTAAGTCAGACTTAACTTAATTGACTTGACTAGCCTTAGCACTAGTCAAGTCACAGCCGTGACTTAAGTCAAACTAGCCTGACTTGCAAGTTAGTCAAGTCTGACTTAAGTCATTTAAGAAAAAATAAATCCAAATATCGAAATAATTCCTAATAATAGTAAAATAAATAAATAATATTAATAGTGTATTATCTAGGCTATAACAATAATATAATATGCCAGAAATAAATGATTACTATTTCAAAATATTATTTAATTAATTAATATAAAGAATAAAACAATACTAAACCGAAATATAAATAAATATAATAATAGGATTGTAATAGTAGAATGACAATTATGATACTTAAACTGTTATTACTTAAAATAATTATTATAATATAACATTAAAATAATAATACTGTTTTAATAATAAGAATGATGATTATCTTAGAAAAAAAATAGTAAAACTACTTAATCCTCTTCCCTGTCTTTAATTACACTAGAATTCTCATAATTTTCTTCTAATTCCTTCATCTCTTTAATACTCCAACTCTTTAATAATACTGATTTCTTTACAGTTTCAGGAGATAGTCTATTACGGCTTTTAGTAATAATACTTCCACCAATAGAAAAGACTCGCTCTATAGGAGCGGAGGTAGCTGGAATAGCTAAAAACCTTCTAGCCATAAGGCTTAGAACTGGGAATCGATAGACTGCTGATTTCCAATAATCTAAAGGATTAACCTAAGAAACGTAAATATATTAGTATTATTAACAAGCATAAGAATTATAACAATGATAGTTAATTATTATAAGATAAAATAGATACCTTTCTACTAGCTACTGGCTCTTGTAAATGAGCTGTATATTCAGTTTCTTCATCTGGTTGAACGTAGAATTCATCTTCATCGTTTGATTCGTTATAGATATTTTCAGCTGGGGCATTAGGTTATCAAGGTTTAATTCTTCCTCGACATTATAAGTTAATAATAATTAGTATAACTGTATTATATTATAAGAAATAGATAAATAAAGTTGTAAGACCTTTAATAAGGATTCTTCTTCATTAGACTTGGTAGTGGTATTACTATGTGGCTATTTTGGTAAACTGGATTGAAAAAAGTCTGAATCGGAGCTTATAGAAGCAGTATTGAAAGATTCTATAACAAATATTAGTTTCAATAGTATTATTACCAATAATAATAATTAATAACTTATTTTTTGCCGTCTAGCCTTTGATTTTTTATTATACGCTATTGTAAAGTGTTTTAACCTGTAGTGCCTTGTTTAATTTGACATTAAAAAGCCTTGTACTTTACCTTTTGCTTTAAAGTTACAATAATTAAATAGAAAGTATTAGTTATTAAAGAAAAAAAAATTGCTGGAAGAATTGGAAAAAATTGTAACTAAATTAGAAAGGAAGATAATAAATATAATGAATTAGAATAAAGTACATAAAGTAATAAATGTAAAAGAAAATAAGAAAATAAAGCGTAATAAAATATAATGAAATAAAATAAACTCACTTAGTTTATTATATTAAAGAGTCTGGTTCCTTTAATAAATCGATTCGTAGTAGGGTCTTTGCAAATGAAACCAGCTGAAAAGTTATAAGCTGCAGAAGTTTAGAATTAAGTTAGTGATCTTTCGACTTAGAAAACGCCATGGATTAAAGAGTAGTAGAGGCCTGGCTGGAAGGATAGTCAATATTCTGGCTTCCAGAACCAGAAATATTATTACTGTCATGTAGTGGAATATCATTCTCCAAAATAATTATGAGGTGTTTTAAAGAGTATAAGATAGTAAATATAATAAAAAGTTAAAGAATAGATTTTCTTCATGTATAATTATTTGACTAGCTAATAATAATTGAACAAAATAAAGTAAATGGACAAATCTGTGAATTTTATCTTAAAAGAAAGAGAGGAAGTGTTTAGAACATTGGAGCAGTGGTTCTTTATACATGAGGGCGCCGTTTATAACATTTTGATATTTTTGATTCTAAAACAGTAGAATAAAAGGCTTTAAATAAGTAATTAAAGTCTTAATTCTATTATTAAAGCATAAAGACTTTAGAATAACGATTGAAGGTTTAATTCGATTATTAAAGCGTAAAGGCTATAAAAGAGCAATTAAAGCCTTAAGAAACCTTACTTAGTCGGTTTGAAACTCTAACTTCCATCCACTTAGCCGCATATAGAAAATCTAGCTAGACAGGCCATTTTCTACTGGAATTATCATAAGAATAAATGTTATTTGGCAGGGCTGAAGTGAATTGAAAATAATCTAGAAAACTAAGCCGTCGAAATTTGGCAAATATTGCAGCGTGGAAGAAACAGGAGTAAATAACGAGCCAGCTCTTTGCTTCAGGGGCAGAAGGGAGGAATACAGTGGTTTGGTTGCAAGTTTCCTTTATATTGATCATTTTTTCAATCTTTATAGCTTTATAATCAGCCATAATAACTAATATAAACCTTAAGGCTTAGAAAGATTCGTGTGAAAGTGTTGTGGTTAAAAGGAAAAATGTGAAGAAGTGGTAGGCTTTTTATAATCTTATAAATATTCGGATTGTAACCCTTTAAAGAGTTAAAATACGGAATTAAAGAGATCTGGTAAGTTTAATTTTTAATATTGCAAATCTGTTATCTTAACCTTGTTTCAAACCACTTGGGCGTTTTATACTGTAAGTATATGGTTTTAAAACTGTTCAAATATTTTCATCTCCCTAGTTTGTTATCCTGTAAATTCAGCATTTAAACTACTATTTAAACTTTTTTTGATAAATACTGTCCATTTTTATACTAGTTAAATATATAGAAATATAGATTAATTAAATAATTTACTTAATAATAATAATCATATTATTCTTTATAGGAGTTAGCTTTACTTTGTAGTTAGTCTGCTTTTTAAATATTATTATTTATAAAATCCAATTATTATAATATTTCTTTTAGTATTATTTCTATTTTTATTTAATTACTGATAGTAATAATAACTGTAGTATTAGTAGTAGTAGTAGTAGTTGTAGTAGTAATTCTATTTATTACTACTATTATTATAATTTATTTTAATGTTACTTAAAAAAAAATATTTCTTATCATAATTATAAGTTTACTATTTATAATGATATGACTAGTTATTAAATATATTAAAAATAGTTTAAAGCAAGATTATTTCTGATATAATTAAATTATATAAGCTAGAGTTTATATTTAATTTTTTAAAACAAGCTAGTCATTAAGTCACTTGCAAGTCAGTCAAGTCAAGTTACTAGTCATAGCTAGTCAAGTCACGGCAGTGACTTAAGTCACATAAGTCAAGTCAGACTTGACTAGTGACTATTGACTAGTTACTTATTTTCCAACCCTGGGTATTATCCTTTTAGGAGTAGGTGGAAGCTATAGACCCAGTCTGCGCTCCTTTACTTTATTTAAGACTAGGACTCCTTCTTTATTAACTTGAATCCTAGGAGCCCTGCTCCTCCTATAACATGTATATAACTTAGTTTATAACTTCTCTCTTTTAATAAATAAAACGGGCTGGTGGTGTAACTAAAGTGTGCTTATGTCTTATTATTATTAACTGTGACGGCCGCTTAAAGTAGTTTTAATTACTAATATAAGTAAAAAGTTATAAGTTTAACTTCTACTTAGTCCTTTAATGTTTCATTGTGGTCTCCGCTTAAGTTCTTGATTATAATCGGAGCCTCACTAAACGTTATTGTTTTTTTTTACAAGTACTGACTGGTTTTTATTATATACTAATATCCATTCATAACAGACGCTTATTATATAAATACGCTTTTCTATCACATAACATTATATAACTGGTTTAGGAGACCTTAAGGTATACTAACTTGTTTTTTACCTTTACCTTCTTCACTAAACATTTATGACCACAGGGTTATTAAAAGGGATAAGTTATCCCATAGGTTATTAATTTATAATTCTGGTCTCTGTACTGCTACGTGTGCGATTTTTATGGAGCTTACCAGCTTTAAAGGCCCAGCCTCTTTGAGTCTAAGGTCTTTATAACTCTAGTTACATTTCTGACAAATATCCTTCCATTAAAGTTTCTTACCGCTTCTCAAGCTTTATATCCCACAGTAATCTTACTCTTGAATTTAGTAATTTAAATATTCGATCTTGTCATATTTCTAGTTTTTGTTATTAATTTTAATCAGTCTGGATTCTTTTAATAGAAATCAGTAATTAAATATAAGTATAAGAGGTTTTTAACTGGTTTATATAAGTTACTTTTAAGGTTCTAATCTAGCCACTTAATAAAACACTTAAATATACTTTCTTATTTACGTAAATCTAAAACTTCCTTGATGTCGTACTTATACTTATTAATATCGATTTTAAGCTTCTTGTTAATAGAACTCTTTTTAATACGGGCTCTAAAAGTGAGACATAAAAGACCTTAATTTACACTTTTATGGTAATAGGTAAGTTAAGTTTATAATTAAAGGTAGTTATCTTTTTCTTAATTTAAAACGGTCTATATCTTTTAATGTTAAGTTTTTACTAGGTTATCTTTTGTGTAGGTTTTTAAAAAAAAAACGTGGTCCCCCTTTTAAAGAGTTAATCCCTTAACGTTTTCACCATTATAATTAAGTCCTTCCTTAAGTGTTAGTTACTTAATGTAATATTTATCGTCAAATTCCTTTTTTATTATTATTATTATTATTTGTCTTATACCGTAGGAGCTAAAAGCTCCGCCCGTAAGGGCAAGCGGTCCCTCTACTGCTAACTATCTACTGTCGGGGCGTGGTTAGGGCGTTTCTACCCCGCCTACTCTTCTGTTTATCCTACTGAAATATATATAGTTTAGTCTCGACTACTAAACGTGGTGACAGGTCATAGGGTTAATGTCTTATACCTGTGTCACAAGTGAGATAGGGGTGTAAGCAGGTTATTCTCAGTTCTACTACACTTACACCCCTTAGCTGTGATGGCTTAAAGGTTTTACGTCACCTCCTTTTTCGTCCGGGGTAGAAAGGGAGACCCTTTTAGCCTAAGGTACCTCCCTGGGGTTTGACTAGGACTAAGGCATTAATGGCTTAGGGGCAACTTTATAATATCTCCCCCTTTTAATTTAGTTTTCTTCACACCGCTCCAGTTATCACCAGTTTATGGTTCTTTATTTATCACAACTTTCAGTTTTACACTTTACTAACTCGTTTCCTTTAGGCTGTTATCACATTATTCCTTCCATCCGGGATTGCCAGTGTGGCTGGCTAACTTCCATGTGCCTCCTTTAATGGCCTTATGGCTTTTATCTAACCTTTTTATTAAGGCTAACTAGCCTTTACGGTTCTTACAGCTCCACTCTTTAATCTTTATAAATTCTTCCTTCCTCTCTAACCTTCCTTTAAAACTTTTCTTCCTTTAACCACTAACTTCCTCTTCCTAAGCTTTAAGCCTTACACACCCTGTAATCGCCTTTTTATACTCTCACTTACTTACTTTTACTGTTATTATGTCCATCCTAAGCCCTTACAAATGTAACTTTAGTAGCTTTAATTATAACCCTCTTACCATTATTCCTTATAACCACCTTATTAACACCTTATTAGTTATCCACATTATCCCCTCTTTATTATATCGTTAACGTATCGTTAGTAATAACATTAATAAGTTACCCTATTTAGCTTATATTAACTTGTTAAATAACTGTACTTATCTTAACTCCCCCTTAAACTATTATAAGTGTTATCTTATTTAAAGTAAGTTAATACTCTTACTGTTTACGGGGCGTTTACTAACTGATTACAGACTTAGCTTATTACTAGAAGTGTAGTGACAGTTATAATAATTATCTTTATATAGTAAGTTCTTATATTGCTTACACTTTGTTTACTGTCTGTTAAACTATCTAGGGTCTGGGCTTTACTAACACCTTAGAGTGTTATATTACCGTTATAATAATCTGTACGTCTTATGAGTTAGCTGCCGCTTTGGCTTACCGAGATGTAAGTAAATTCTTCTGTTAAGTCGTATACAGGTTATTAACAGTGTGATAGTTAATTAATTAATTTAATACAGTCTAGTATATCTGGCTGTCTTTCCACTCCAGTGTTAAGATAGCTAAATAATAGGCTATTAAGTGTTTAGGCCGTAGTTAAAGCGTCCCTCCCACTCCCTCTGGCTTAAGTTTATCCGTTATAATTCACAGTAATCCCAGTAATAGTCCCGTAACGCCAGCTTAGGCTGCCCAGGTGCCTTTACCTGCCACTCCTGCAGGTGGCTTACAAGTTAATAATACTTTACCTTCTTAAACCTAGCGTTTTAAAACGCATTTAGACTTTATTTAACGTTGTCTGATTATATATAGCGGTCTCGCTGATCTAAAAGGCCAGGTTACTTAATAATAGGGCCGTTAAGACGTAAGTATATATTAATTATAGTCTATTTACAGTTTATTTACTATTAACTGTCGTTATAAGTTACAATTAATAACACCTGGGACTAGAACCATCCTCCTCCTAATAGTCTTTAAGTTAGTAATAGTAGCTGTATTTAGTTAGTGTATAATAATATAGGGGTTATTTATAGTGTATTTAAAGTGCATTTACAGTGTATTTACAGTTTAAGTTTTTAATTATATAATTATCCCTTAATATTATTTACTATCTTATCTTCCAGGTCAGGTCTTTACTGTTTTACCTTAAAATCTAAACTAACGTCTTAATATCTTCTTCTTTTATACCCTATGTGCTATCAGGGTTAATACAGTCTAGTAATAGTCTGCCTAAACCTCTCCCATTATTATTAAATATCTTAACTAGGTCATATTTTTCCAGCCTTTTAATTTCAATAATCTAGTTAGTGATAATTACTACACTTACTAAGTATAAAAGCCTTACTTTTAAATCTTACCAGTTATAAAAGTAAATACTATATAAGCTGCTCTTATTATACTTTAGGCACTTTAAGATTATATATACTGTTATTTTTAAGGTAATACTGTACTGGTATTAGAGCGACACCACCTTAAGGACCTTTCTTTAATAAAGGAAAACGTTTAAGCTAATCTTCTCCGTTCTAACTTACATAAGGATAAAGCTCTAAGCTTTTATAAGTTTTTAATACAGTTAAAGTAATATCTTACTTTTATTAAAGTTGTATATGTCTGTTATGGTAACGATGTAACTGTGGCGTGTAAGCGCCGTATACCTCTTTTTTCGTCATCTTTCCTTCTAATTACGAAAGGTGGAGATATCAGGGTTACAGTCTGTCTACTTCTCTTAATCTAAGTTTTCCACTTTTCTTAATATAAGCCCTAACTAGTCTTTTACCTACATAGTTTTGATCAGACTGCTATTCGTTAAAAGGGCGTATACTGTTACACCCTATCTTTATTTCACCTATTTAGTTATCTTCTTATTAATGTTATGTAAAAGCTCCATAATCCCTATATATTTAAACCGCTCCTTAACTTTTACTATTTATTAATTTAAGTAGATATTAAATAGTAAGACTTAAGCTTTTAACTTTAAGTTCCTTATCAAGGTTACCTTATACGCTTTAAGTATAATCTGTAAGCACTATATCTAAATGGTTTCTAGCTTTTTAACTATCCCTTTTATTAATCCTCCTAGCTTTATTAACGTATACTATATATTTACTTTATAAGTAAGGACACTTTTAATAACTTTAATATAAATTTCTTAAGCGTGGACGGCCTATACTCCCCACGTTTTCCTTGTAAGTTAGGTTAATTGATATAAGGGTTTAGGTTTCTATTTTTCCAATAATCCTCTTTTAATAAGCTTTCCAGTTAAGCTTTCTATTAAACCAGACTCTTAAAAACCTAACTAACTCCATTAACGTTAATCCTAAGTGGTCTTTTCCCAGAATCTTTACTTTTTTAGTTTATAAGCGCCTTATTTATAAGAAGTAAATAAGCTCGCTTTTCTTTAAGTTAAACGTTATCCCCTTTTCCTTTACCTATTCCTTATATATCTTATATATAGCTTTAAGGATCTTACAGCACGTTAATGTATCGTGTGCAAAGGCCTAAAGGTTTATATTATCTGTAAAGCCTAATATAATTAAGCCTTTAATATGTTTCAGCTTTTCATATAGTATTAATAAAGAGGATGAAGAGGATTACTAATAGGGGGGATCTCTAAGGGATCCCTTAAGTAATGTCTTACAGTGTTAATAACCTACTATTAAACAGTAATCGGGTTATTCTCTTATATATATAGTTAATTAGTTAAAGGATAAGCTTTCTTTCAAACCCTAGGTCTCTTAATGTAGTAAATAGCCAGTTTTAATCCACTTTATTAAACGTTTTAATAATATCTAGCTGTAATAATAAGGTGTAGGCTTTACACGATTATACTGTGTGAATGCTATTAATAATAACTTAGATAGTTATATCTGTCGCTCTTTTCTTTCTAAATCCAAACTAAAGATTAGGGAGTACATAAGCCGTTTCTACTGTAGTGGAGATCCTCTTTATTAAGATAGCTTTAACGATCTTCCTTATTACGTCTAATAAGGTTACAGGGCAGTATACTTCAGCATATTTCTTATTATTAATTAATTTCCCTAGTTTTAATAATATTATAACGTGTAAGGTATATTAACGCTCTAGGTACTACCTGAGGTTAAAGCTTACTTATATAATCTTTGCTAAGATGGCTGACAGTTTTCCATCCTTATTACAGACCTTTAAAAGGCTGTTAAAGATTCTATTTAATCTTAACGCTTTTAAGGCGCTTACTCTCTAAATAACCTCTTTCACGTCTAAGTCCTTCACCTTCCAGTCCATTAATATAGTCTTTAAAAAGGAGCCTGCTCTTTAGTTAAGGTCTTTAAGTTTTAAAAGGTCTGCTTCTAATGTGGGGAAGAAGCGTTCACTAAGTTCTTTTATCTTCTTAGTATAGGTAATAACTATTTAGGGTCCGTTAGGTGTAGTGTCTTTTATAACTTATAGTGTTAAAATGGCTAATAATTTATGGGGTTAATAATTACGTAATCTAGCTTAACGTTCAATATTCCACATTACTTTTAAGTCCTTATTAATTACTGTCATATTAAGGAAGCCTTACTAATACCTTATTTACACCTTACTAATTACCTTATCTTTATACCTCTTAGCTTTCCTTGGCTCCTTCTTTATGGTGTGAGAGCACTGTGTTCTCTATATCCTTTCCGCTCTCCTTATATTTTTTACAGCTCTTTTTATTTCGTCGTCCCATTATATATAACGCTGTAGTCCCTGTGTTCGGTTTTCTTCCAAGTACTATAACGTCTGTAATACGTAGGAGCTCCTCTAATAGTGCTTTAAAAGCTTCTTCTAATTTATAAATATTATTTATATTAGCTAGTATTATAAGGTGTTTTACCATTACTGTAACCATTACAGTGTTTATTATTTTATAGCTGTAGCCTTCCTCTCCTTCTTTTTATTTTACTAGTATATTATTAATCTTAACTACTTATAATACATAGTCCGACCCGATTATACTCTCCACACCCAGGTAGTTAACGCCTAGTGTACAGGACACCTATACGTAGTTTATTATACTGTCTCTTTCTCTATTTTTACATTTAAGTTATATTAATTCCCTAAAAAGGGTCTTTAACGTTAAGTCTTAATCTTCCACCAGGGTTGTGATTTTAGTTCTTAGTATTTAGTATTAGTTTTAGTTTTTTTAGTTAGTTTAGTATTAGTTGCCTAGTTTACTAAACTAAGTTAGTTTTAGTTCAGACTAAAACTAAACTAAGATTAGTTTAGTAATATTAAACTAAACTAAACTAAACTAAAGTACTAATAGGGTTAGGATTAGCTATGTAATATTTAGTTTGTAAATATTAAAACTAAATTATGTATTAATTATAGTTTAAAAAATGGTTTAATTACTAAGATATTAAAGAAGATTCTAGTAGATTCTATCAGCTTCTACCAGATTCTACGACTTTCTACAGGCTTCTATCTGCTTCTATGTTATTCTACTGCTTAATAATATAAAAAGTATAAGGATTTCACTTATTTAATAAGCTTTATAACTTATTACGTAATATATTAGTAAGCAACTAGCACGTTTTAGATAGTTCTAGCTGTATTTTATACGAATATAAATATCTTCCCTCCTTTCCTTTTCTTTTCTTATTTAGTTTTACCTTTATTGTTAAATAAAAAATACTTTTAATAAATCACGTATCATATAACTTATTAACCTACTTATTAAGTTATTTATCTTAAGTCTTACTTATATAATGGCTTTTAACTCTTCTGATCATTTGGAAATCTCTCCAGCCAGTTTTATTATAATGGAGCTACCTATTAAGCTAGTTACACTAGAGTAAGATAGTTAATAAAATAGCCAGTAAAGTATAAATTCTAAGTTTAATAAGCCTAACTTTGAATTAAAAGATAACGATATATATATCTTTAAAATGGGCTTATTTACACGTGTTTTACAGCTAATCGATTACGTTAAAGAACGGGAGTTACTAATATAATGTACTACTTGCTTTTATAAAAAAGTAGAAAAAGTAGCCAGCTTTTAATCTTCGAATTACGTTGCTTATTATAAACGAAAACACCCTTAAATAGCTTATAATAAAGAATTAGAAAAAACTAAACTCTCAAAACAAAATATACCATCAATTATTACTTCTACTACTACAGACTTCTTTCAAAAGCAGCTACAGATTAATATTATAATTGAATTTAATAAGGATAAAGCTTATTATAAGATTCTTACTTTTATTATCGAAATAACTTATCTTTTAATATATTAAACTTGGAATCCTTTAAGGATTTACTAAACTATTATAATAAGTTTACACCTATTATAAACCACTGGAAAATAAAATAAATACTTGATAATACTTTTAAAATAGCTTTAAATAGCTTTATTAATGAGCTAAATAAATATATAAATGAAAACGGCTCTCTTTCAGTTATACTTGACGTTTGGACTTTAAATTAACAAACAGCTTACTTCGGCTTAATTTTAACCTTTATTGACTTAGATTATAAGCCAAACTATAAGTTAATTAGTTTTAATAAGTTTACAGAAAGCTACATAAGCTTATATTTATACGATAAATTTCTTAAAATAATTAAACCTTACGGCTTTAATATAGCTAATATTATAAGCATTATACGCGATAACGCCTCTAATAACAATACCTTTATATAAGCTATTTATAATAAAAATCCAACTGTGAAAATATACGATATTCATTATATAGCACATATTATAAACTTAGTAGTTAAAGATATTCTTAAAGAATACTTACTAAGATCTGCAGTAGAGGAAGAATTATCTAATTATACAAATACTCTTACTTTTATAACTAACACCAGTAGCCATACTAAAATTAAAGGCTTAATAAATAACATACGACGTATTACTATAATTATTAAATATATATAAAAAGGCTAGTAACTATATAAAGAAGGGCTTAAAGAGTATAAAAAAGCCGGTAAAATACCAGTTAATTATATTAAAAAAATACCACTTAATAATATTATAAGATGGAATTCGACTTATTATATGATTAAAACAACTCTTAAACTTAAAGAAGTAGTTCTTTACATATCTAACTTAATAACAAATAACAAACTTAAACAATATACTTTAATAAATTCCAACTGGGAGGCTTTATAAGAACTTCACGATATTTTTATAATATTTGCTAGCCCTATTATTAAATTACAAGGCCAGGTTTATACTACAATTAATAAAAGCCTATTATTTATCTATTAAATTTATTCTAAACTTGAAAAACAATTACATATACTCGAAAACAAGCTATAATACAATAATACGCTTAACTATATTCCTAATCTTATCGAAGCGATAAAAGCAGGGCTTGAAAAGCTTAAAAAATACTACCCTTGTAAGCTTACAGTTATAATTATAAAAGAATATAAACCGTATCTCTTTAGTGTAATATTAGACCTAAGGTTTGAATTATTACATTTTCGAGAATAAGGGTTATTACACTTCTATATAAATATATTAAGAGATATTTCTGCTTTATTTAAAGCTGATTACTTTCGACTTAAAACCAATTTAAAAGGCAAATTAACTGGCCTTAATATATCCTTTAACGAATTAGTAGAAGATACCCCAGAAGGAAATAGTATATCTGATAATTCAGAAGACGAGCTATATATACAGTAAGAAAATCAAGAAGAAGAATATATATTATATTTTAAAGAGTGTAATGAAGGCGCTAAAACACATCCTTTTAAGTGGTGGAAAACTAATAGTTCTCGATTTCCTATACTAGCTTTATTAGCTAGACGATATTTGGCTATACCGGTTATATCTGCTTCTATTGAAGGTATTTTTAGTACTGGAGGAAATATAATAATAAAGTTAAGAAGTAATTTAGAGCTTGAAACTGTAAAAAAGCTTATCTTATTAAAGAGTTAGGATATTAAAGATTTAAACGAGCTAAATAACGCCTTACAGCTTGAAGAAGAACTAGAATTATAAAACCATTAATAATTGTATTTATATATTATTTTATTATTTTTATTTTAATTAGAATTTTTTAATAACTTTTTAAAATTTTAAATCTTTAGTTTTTTTTTAGTATTTTATATGTGACTTTTAGCTTAGTTTAGTTAGTTTAGTTTAGTATTAGTTTTTAATAAAACTAAACTAAGCATTTTTTAGTTTAGTATTAATTAGTTTAGTTTAGTTTAGTTTGGATAAAAACTAAACTAAACTAAACTAAATCACAACCCTGTCTTCCACTAGCCTTATTAGCGGCTTAGCCTTAGGGCTTCTATATCCCTCCTTATCCTATACTAGGTTATATACGTTAAAGTCACTTATTATAAGTACTCTCCCTTAAGGCACTTTCACCCTGATTTTAATTAAGGGGATAACCCAGTTATCTAATTTCTTACTTAATATATAGATTAAGTAAACTATAATGGTTTCCTCTCCGTGGCTAAACGTTACTAACGCCTAGTCTAAGCCAGAGTTTATAATTTACGCTATATTAGCAAGCCGTTTATTAATATATAATGCTACACCCTTACTATAATAGATTATACTAAATTTCCCTCCTCTTTTACATCTTAAAGTGCTAGTAAATTAGCTTTAAGGTGGTTCTTATATTATTATTAAGTCGTAATCGCTTTATATTTCTAACGCCTTATTAAGTTTCACGTCCTTATCATTAATATTCCAGTATAATACTTTTAACTTTATTAACTGTTTTATAAAAGGCTACCTGTAAGTAGTAATATAACTAGTTATAAGGGTTATTAACCTTTAATAATAGTTACTATTAATCTTACTAAGGCTTTTATAGGCCGTTATCTAAGTAGGGTTAGTGTAGTCTTTAAAGCGTTACTAGGGCTTAATAACTTTCTATATTATGTAATACTGTTACTCTTAAGTATTCTTACTTTCTTTAAGAGATTAAGTCTCCCTACTTTAACTTATAGGATTTATCTTCTCTTATTAACTACTTAGTTTCCATATCCCTATATAACTGTGAATTAGTCAGCTGCAGTACGCTTACACTTAGTGATAAGGGTAAAGTTCGGGTTTACTTATTCCTTTCCCTATACGGTTTTTCGTACGTTATAGCTCTATTAAGGAAAATCACTCTAGCGCGCTTACAGTGCTCCTTCGTTACGTGGTAATCCTTATAAAAAGCTAAATAGTTACCGTTATAATTAATATATACTAACTTATATTATTCTAGGTTTAGTTTTATCAGGCAGGTTACTTCTCGTTCATTAACCTTTATACTATTCGCGTACAGTACTCCTACATATAGTAAGTAATGTAATATCTCCTTATAAAACTTTGCTTTATATCCCTATTTACCACAGTTAAAACACTAAGTTACTTTCACTTTGCTTTTATAGCGTTTGTAGGGGAAGTGCTCGTATTTTATAATTATACCTTTCTTGATTAGGCTGATAGCGTTTTCCAGGCTATATATTTCGATAATAAGCTGTATGGTAAGGTTTAATTCGCCGTTAGGTCGTTTACAGCTTCACCTGTGGTTAATTTTACTAATCTACACGTTATTATAAGTGTTAAGGTTTTCCATTATTTAGCCTTCGTCTATTGTAAAGTTATAATTATTAATAAGTTTAATACACAGTCCCTTTACTAATACCACGTAAGTATGTCACTTAAAGACCGCTCCCTCTCTTAAAGCTTAATATACCTAACTTTTATTATTAAAGTTATTATACTATTTCTATTTATCTTCTTTAAACATAATCACTATATTACCAGACTGTTAAAAGAGCTTTACCACTACTATACCTATCTTAGTATTTTAGTTAACCATTTATATAATCTTTATAAAGGTGTTATTTTCTAAGTTCGTGTTTGTAATTATAAGCTCCCTAAAGGCCTTTTTAAGTACGTGGTATATGTAGGTTACATTTAGGGTTAGGGTAGTTATATTTCCTAATCAGAGCGCCCTTATATAAATACAGGTTTTATTAAGTCTGGTCTTTTAATTAACTACTTCTTTAATTTTCGTTACTTTTTCAAGGATCTTCTAAATACTTATGTTAGTAATGCTGCTAATAGCGGTAGTTGGATTAACAGGCGTTTTCAGGGCGCTTATAACGTGTTTACGTATTTACTCTATCCTAAAGACGGCTTTAAAGTAAGCCTTTACGGCTTTAAGGATCGCTTTAAACATACACTCTTTAGCTCCCTTACCTGTTATAACATCTTAAAAGTTTTTATAAAGATTTTCCTTCTAGTTATTCTTCTACTTCCCCTTTACAATCGGTCTGTAAGCGTGCTATAAGCGCTACAGCTTGCTTAACCCACTTTTCTGCTGAAAATTTCCTTATCGGTTCGGATGGACGTTTTCGCGCTTAAAAGAGGGTTCAGCGCCATCGCCAGCCGTACCTTTGGTGCGCGATTGGTGCGCCATCACTGCGTAAGGCAGTTTAGATCGCTGATTTCAAATCCGTTATCTAAACGGTTTTTAGGGTTTTATAACGTAAGAATTCAGCTTTTTTATTTATTTATATATATACTTCAGTTTAGTTTTTAAGTAGTTATATAATTTTTACATCTAGTTTACGTAAACTATAGCCTAGGGGGTGCTGCTTAGCAGGCCCTAGTGGAGCTTGAGCTCCTTACAGTACTTTATAAAAAATGATAACATATTTATAAACTTAACTAATATTATATTATAAGCTATTATGACTATTAAGAACAGCTGAAGCTAGCTAGCTATCTTACTTCAAGTTAATATAAGTTTAAAGATACGTTATAAGTATTTAGTTAACTTATTCTATCTGGTTATCTGTTTAGAGGTGGAAAGCTGTTAAAAGCCTACTTCTTACACCTATTTATTATATTAACTCTTATTCGAACTTTAATATAATTAGCTTATCTTAATCTGTAAAATATTATCTAATTAGAGATATTATAAGATTATCTCTTTCTTAAAGATATAAGTAAGTCATCTAATTATTATATTCTTTAAGATTAGTAGGAAGTGTACTAAGTTATTTCGTTAATCTGTTAACTATTATTAAGATCTGGTTATGAGTGACTCTTATTATAAGGTCGTTAAACTAAGGTATCCTAGTAATAAAGTTAAGTAAGATAAAACTCTATAATGCTTATAATACAAGAGGAAGTGGCTTAAAATGCCTATAGAGCTTGTAATGTCAGTTCTGTTTTTAATAACAGATGTTACAGTTATTAATCACTTCCTTAACTAGGTTTTTTATTTTAAAAGAGGCGTATACTTACTAGGCCTGTATTAAGCTTTTAACTTTACCTATATATCTACTAAATCAAAATTTATAAACTTATTAAATGTAATCTTTTCATTTATTTAATTATAAATATACAGTTTCTTTTAATATTAAAACTTTACTTTTTATTTAGGCGCTCTGTTTACATCTTTAATAGTTATCTGTTTAGGTAACCTGTTTCTTTATATTAGGGGTATATCTATGACTTCTTTCTGCATTTTTAAGTATAGGTTGTAAAATCTGTAAGGGATGTTCTAAAATGCTGCTCTTAACTTTTATATATGTCATAATAAGGGTTAAACTCTCTTAATATCCTTATAATCTTATCTTTAACTTAAGATGTCTGTAAACATATTATTCTTTTTCTTTAACGTAATAGATCTAGAAGTGGAATAGTATTATTAGTTCTGCTTATTTATTACAACCTGTACCTGACACAGGCCTCGAGAGGACTAGCGCGGGTTAAGACAGAACGTATAGCAGGACGCTAACAGGTAAGGGGCGTTCCGAAGACGGCCTGTTAAGCTAGCACTCCTAGACAGGGGTTTAATGTCACTGTAGGTCACTGTCACTATAATGCACAGAAGTAAGTCTGAATAATAAGTCACAAATGAACAATTAAATACTAGCGTAAGGAACCAGAGTCCCTTACAGTAGTTATAGGCACAACCATAGCTATCTATACTAACAGATAAAAGGTACTTTATACCTTACTTAATCCACTATACTTAATAATGCACTACGTAGTTACAGGTAAGCAGTTAACTAAACAGTACTTAGTGTTATCAGTCCTTATAGACCACCAAACACTTTCTTACTAGTCGTAAGGGCTTCGGGTCTTTACACCCCTAGCTTAGTGCACGAGACAGTGTACACTACCTCCCCACACTGTTCCTTCTACAGGGGATCTATCAGGCCACCCTAGCCCAGGCAGCAGCCTGCAAGGTCGTCACACAATTCCCCCTCTTTAACATTCTTTTCTTATAAAGAATCACTAAGTCAGTTCTCCCTCTTCCCCACCTTTATCATATCTTCTAACCATGTTGAAAAACGTAAGAGACAGAGAAAACAGGAAAAAGCTCCTCACAACCGTCATATTTGTCTCGTAGAGTCTCTTAACACCTTTAGTTTGCCGATATCTCCCTACATTTATTATCAGACTAAGTCCTTATTATACTAAGTCGTAACGTAATCTAACAGCTATAGTAAGTGCCAGTCCGGTAATATGCCTTCTTCGTGTAACGTGTTCAGTTACTTTAACAAATTTATTAAAGGTTTAGTGGATAAGAAAAAAGAACTGGATACCTTATACGACTAAGTAGTTACTAAGCACCGCAACTCCCTTACGAAGTTACAGCGTATCGAAACCTAACAGTACGCTATTAAAGTAAAGGTAATAAAAGTGTTTACTTGTAAAGCTAAGGTTTTATCCTTCGAGGAGTAAGTAAAGGCAGCAGACCCAGTCTATACTAAGCCAGCTTTTTAAAACTAAGACTCGTTTCTTACTAGTCTTTCCTCCAGGGGGTTACTACAGCCTGTAACGTCTTCTTAACCTAGTTTATAACTTCATTCCTTTAACAAACGAAACGGTTCTTTAACACAGTAGTAACGCACTTACTTTCTTCAGTAAGAGGTCGTGGGTTCAATTCCCACAAGGGCCTTCCGTTACAGATCTAGAACCTAGCCCGACTTCTCCGCTCGGCCTGGTCCTAAGCCTCTAGCGGCTTTTCTCTTTTTTTTTTTTTTTATTTTCTTCTTTTTTT
>Ga0247758_1001400_pt1 | contig 18184 bp, 12 predicted proteins | sample UWRJL156409C4_FD_180950 | JGI IMG/M metagenome (GOLD analysis project Ga0247758, IMG submission 180950) | Plant litter microbial communities from Arlington Agricultural Research Station in Wisconsin, United States - UWRJ-L156-409C-4 | ecosystem: Environmental > Terrestrial > Plant litter >...
GTTCCCGGGGCTGACCGCCAGCGCCGGCTGCCCGGCGGTGGTGGTCGTCTGCACGCACAGCGAGCTCGTGAGGACGGCGCCCTGCCCACCGAAGCCGCAGGCCGTGCGGTCGGCGCGGACGTCGATGCGGTCGCCGGTCGCAGACGTGCCGAAGGTGACGCCGTTCGCGCCCGCGGCCGAGGCACGGACGCCGAGGTCCCGGACCGTGCCGAGCCCGCCGACCTTGAGCGTCGGGATGCCTCCGGCGTTGGCGCCCTGGACGATCGAGAGGTCCGAGCCCCGCCCCCGCACCGTGACGCCGCCCGCCACGCTGACGTTGCCGGCGCTCGGAAAGGTGCCGAAGTCGACGTGGACGACGTCGGGCGCGGTGGCGCGCCCGACCGCGTAGTCGAACGTGCACGGCTGGCTCTCGGACAGGCAGTTGCCGCTCGCCGTGCCGCCGGCCCCGACGTACAGATCGCTGGCGCGAGCGGAGGCGGCGGAGAGGACGAGGACGCAGACGGCGAGGAGCGCGGCCCGCTGGACCGTGGCGGGGAAGGGCATCCGCCAAGCATCCCGCGCTCGGCCCGGCCGCACATCAGGGTGCCGACCCTGAACTTAGGCCCGGCGCAGCGCCGGCAGCACCTCGGCCGCGAAGCGCTCGTCGGACCGGCGCAGCGCGGCCGGATCAGCGTCCACCGAGCCCGGCACGACGACGATCCGCTGGACGCCCGCGGCGGCGATCGCCGCCAGCCGCTCACGCACCTGCGCAGGCGCACCCACGACCGCGAAGCGATCCACGAACGCGTCGTCGAACCCCTGCGCGAACGCGCTGGACGCGGCGCCGTGGTCGTCACGCTCGTAGCCGGCGGCCCGCAGGTCCGTGGCGAAGCGGGCGAACGTCGACACGCTGCCGCGCACGAGGGCGCGGCCGACCGCCGGGTCGTCGTCCACCGCGACGTTGAGGAACGCGCCGAGGACGAGGCCGGCCGGGCCCGCGGCCCGCGCGGCCGCGATGCCCGCGCGCAGCCGGTCGGGTTCCGCACCCACGGTCAGGTCGACGCCCTCGACCCGCGCGGCGGCCAGCCCGATGACCTTCGGCCCGGTCGCCGCCACGTGCACCGGCACCTTCGGCGCGGTGGAGCCCGCGAGCCAGTGGATGGTGCTCGGGGTGCCGTCCAGGTCGACCGTCTCGCCGCGCAGCAGACCCTGGAGCACGTCGAGCTCCTCGGCGAACCGGGCGGCGGCGGGGGCGTGCAGCCCGACCTGGCTGAGCGCCGAATCCCCCCGGGCGAAGCCGAGCACCGCCCGCCCGTCGCTCTCGGCCTGCAGCGTCGCCGCAGCCGACGCCGTGACCGCGAGGTTGCGGGTGACCGGATTGGTCACGCCGGGCCCGACCCGCAGCCGCGTGGTCGCGGCGGCGGCTAGCGCCAGCTCCACCCAGATGTCCGCCGTGAGGTTCTGGCTGTCGGCCACGAGCAGGCCGTCGAACCCCCACGCCTCGGCCCGCCGAGCGACGTCCGCCGTCCGGCCGGGGATCGCGAACGTGTGCAGCCACAGCTCCATGAGTCGGGATCATGCCGTGTGCGGACCGCGGCGCGGGGGTACCTCCTCCCGTGGCGCGATCGACCCATGGGCCTCACGGCACGTCGATCGCCGACAACCGGAGGAGACGACATGCCCGAACTGACCGTGCTCGACGAGAAGCTGGCCGAGGTGCTGGGTCTGGCCCAGGCCGCCCAGCAGGCGACCAAGAAGGTCGCGACCCTCGCCCGGAAGGAGAAGGAGACCGACCTCGTCGCCCGCCTGGAGAAGATGAGCAAGGAGTCGGCGGACACCGAGAAGCGCTGCCAGGCCGTGGCCGACTCGCGCGAGGGTCTCAAGACCGCGATCAAGACCAAGGCCCGGGAGACCAAGGGGGAGGTCACCGACTTCATGAAGACGTACCTGGAGGGCGGCGACGCGCTCGACGGCCTGGAGTTCCTGAGCATGGCCGAGGCCGGGGAGCTGGCTCACTGGGAGATCCTCGGCACGCTCAACGAGACGGCCAAGAACGCGAAGATCAAGACGCTCGTCGCCCGCGTCCTGCCGTTGCAGCAGGAGCACGTCGCCAAGGTGCGCGAGTCGTCGCTGGCGCTCGCCGCGTCCGAAGACCCGTCCGAGCCGGCCTGAGCCACCCGCCCCGCCCCGCCCCGCCCCGCCGAGTGTCAGTTTTCTGCGTCCATACGACGATGAGCTGACACTCGGCGCCGGTCGGGCGGCGACCACGGGTCAGCGCACGTGGAACGCGTACGCCCCCACGAGCCGGCCGCCGGCCGGGTCGCCGGGACGGTGGAAGCCGACGCGGAGGAGGTGGGGGCCCGGGCACCAGGACGAGGAGCCGCCGCCGGCCGGGCGCACCGCGAAGCGGACGACCGCGCCCGCGGCGATGTTCCGCGTGGTGGCGTCATGGCCGCCGAGCGCCGCTCGGCAGCCCGCTCCCCCTGTTCCCGACACCGTCAACCGGTAGCCGTGAACGGCCTTCGTCACCGCGACGGGAGCCCGGAACGACACGTCGAACCGGCGGCGCGCGTCCCGACCCGCGACCCGCACGTCGAGCGGCGCGCGCGTCGCCGGGGACGACGGCCGCGCCCGACCGACGCCCGGCAGCGGCGCGCGGCTGTGGTGGGGACCGGAGACGCGCTGGCGCACGCCGCCCACGAACGTCGCGACGACCGCGTCCGTCATCCCCGGCAGCTCCGGGTAGGGCACGCCGCGTGGCGCGGACCGCATGGCGCGGGTGACGGCGGCGTTCGCCCGGCGAGCCGCCGTCGGGAAGGGGACCCCGGCCGCCTGCTCGCGACGCAGGGTCCGCGTGGCGACCCGCCCCGTCAGCGCCTCACGATCCTCGTTGCGCTGGAACGGCGCCGCGCTGACCGGCGTGACGAACAGGTAGGCCCCGCCCGCCCCCGGCGACAGCGCCATCGAGGCACGCGCCCGTCCGTCCGGGGCGATCAGGCGCGCACCGCGTGCGGCCTGGCCGAGCAGGCCGTAGCGGATCACGCGCACGTCGCTGATCGGGCAGGGGCCCCGGGTCGCCCCGCACCGCCGCGCGTCGCCGCTGCCCCCGACCTGGACCGTCCTGCTCTGCCCGTGCATCACCGGGAAGCCGTGGCTGATGCTGCTGACGCACAGGGATCCGTCGCCGGGCCTCGCCCGCACCGGGCGGAACGCCACCGCCCCCGTGGCGTCGGCCGAGACGGCGCCGAACACGCCGCGGTAGACCTGTCCGACCTGCACGCACGAGGTGCCGCGGCTGGTGGCGAACACGCGCAGCGCCCACGGTGGACCGCCCGCCGGATCGGCGACGCGCGGCGACAGGACGTCACGCGGCCCGCGCACGGCTCCGGCCCCCGCGTCCGGGTTCGGTGGCCGCGTCTCGACCTGCGACAGGTCCTCCTTGCCGATCGGCAGGCCCCCGGTCGCCGCCACCGCACCGCCGCCCGCCACGAGTAGGGCCCCGACCGCGACCAGCAGCGGTGTGCGCCCACCGCCCCGGCGCCACCACCCGCGGCGTGCCTGCGGTGCGACCGGCTGGGTCGCCCCCGCCTCGACGGAGGCGACGAGCTGCTGCTCGAGACGGTCCAAGACGGTCATCGGGCATCCTCCAGATCGGCACGCAGTCGTCGCAGGCCGCGGTGCACACGCTGGCGGACGACCTGCTCCGAGCAGTGCAGCTCCGCGGCGATCTCCTCGTACGGGCGTTCGTCGACCACACGCGCGAGCACGGCTTCACGCTGCTCGGTGGGGAGGCTCGCCAGCGCGGCCTCGAGCCCGGCCGCCCCCTCCGTCGCCCGCTCGTCGACCGACCGCAGGTCCTCGTCGTCGAGCGCCAGCGGCTCGTGCCCGAGTCGGCGCCGTGCGGCGTCCTCCACCCGCCCCCGGCGGAGGCTGTGGAGCAGCGTGTTGCGGGCGATCCCCAGCAGCCAGCCGACGAACGGCCCTTCGGCCCGGTAGGTCGGCAGCGCGGTGACGGCGGCCGCGAACGTCTCGGCGGTCAGGTCGAACGCGACCTCGGGGTCGGCCACCCGCCGCCGCAGGTAGGCCAGCACGGTGCCGACGTGGCGGCGGTACAGCTCGGCGAACGCGGCGCCGTCCCCGGCCACGGCCCGCGCCACCGTCCGGTCCTCCTGGGAATGACGCCGCATACCCATCCGTTGCGCGGCGACCTACTCCTGTGACACGAGTGGGGCGATCGCGGCCAGCGCGGACTCCAGCGTCGGGTAGAAGTGGTCTCGGTCGAGCGTCTCGAGCAGGCCGTAGCGGAGCGTGAGGTCCTGCAGACGGCTGCGCATCTCGGCGAACGCGATGTGGGTGCCGGCGGCGTTCAGCTCGTCGTCGAGCTGCCGGAGCATGTCGGCGGCCGTCACGTCGATGTCGGTGATCGCCTCGCACTGCACCACCAGCCACGCCGGCTCGCGGTCCCGTACGAGCCGGCGCACCTCCTGGCGGAACGCCCCCGCGTTGGCGAAGAACAGCGGCGCCTCCCAGCGGAAGACGACGATGCCCGGGAGCTGCTCGGCGTCCGGGTAGCGCTCGACGCTGTGCCAGCCGGGCACGCCCGGCGCCTCCCCGAGCACCGCGCCGTGCGGCCACCAGTTGCGGCGGAAGAACAGGAGGATCGCCAGCACGATCGCCACCACGATGCCGTCGAGCACCCCGAGGAACACGACCCCGGCGGTGGCGACGAGGGAGAGGGCGAGCGCCGACCGGCGCACCTGCGCGTAGCGTCGCAGGGCGCCCAGGTCCATCAGCGACAACGCAGCGACGATGACCACCGCGGCCAGCGCGGTCTGCGGCAGGTCGGTGAGCAGCGAGCTGAGGAACAGCAGCAGCACGGCGACCAGGCCCGCGCCGACGAGGCCCGTCACCTGGCTCTGGGCGCCCGACTGCTCGGCCACCGCGGTGCGCGAGCCGCTGGTCGACACGGCGAAGCCCTGGAAGAGCCCGGCGGCGATGTTCGCGGCGCCCATGCCGATCATCTCCTGGTTGGGCTCCACCTCGTCGCCGCGCCGGGCGGCGAACGCCGTGGCGGTGGCGATCGTGTCGGTGAGCGACACCAGCGTGATGCCGACGGCCGCGACGACCAGCGGCACGAGGTCGCTCGGGTCGGTCCACGGGATCGATGGCGTGGGCACGCCCTGGGGCAGCGCTCCGACGGTCGCCACCCCGTGCGCGGACAGCCCGAGCGCGGCGGCCGCGACGGTCGCCCCGACCACCGCGACCAGCACGGCGGGGACGCGCCGGGTGATCCGGGGCAGGACGAGCAGCACGGCGAGCACCGCCAGCCCGACCACGAGCGTGGTGACATCGGTCTGGTCCAGGCCCTCCACGAACGCCCGCACGTCGTCGACGAACCCGTCGGAGTCGGTGGAGAACCCGAACAGCTTCGGCAGCTGGCTGACGATGATCGTGATCCCCAGCCCGTTCATGTAGCCGACCTGCACCTCGCTGGACAGCAGGTCGGCGACGAAGCCCAGCTTCCCGAGGCCGAGCGCGATCTCGATCAGCCCGACGGAGATCGCCAGCATCCCGGCGAGCGCGATCGTCGTCCCCGGGTCGCCCCCGCCCACGATCAGCGGTGCGATGGCGGCCAGGATCAGCGGGGAGATCGAGGAGTCGGGGCCCAGCACGAGCACGCGTGACGGCCCGAAGGCGGCGTAGCCGATCAGGCAGGCGATCGTGGTGTAGAGCCCGGTGACGGCGGGCAGCCCGGCGAGCGTCGCGTAGGCCATCCCCTGCGGGACGAGGATCGCGGCCAGGACGATGCCCGCGACGAGGTCCGGCCGCAGCCACTCGCGCCGGTAGGTGCGCGCGACGCGGATCCCCGGCACCCAACGCTCGACGGCTGCCATGCGGGAGGACACGCGGGCATTCTGACGTGCCCCCGCCCGCCGAGTGTCAGTTTTTTGCGCCCATGCGACAGTTACGCGACACTCGGCGCTCCCGGGGCGGGCGACGGGGCTACACGCGGCCGGGCAGCAGGCCCTCGTGCCGGGCGCGCATCACCGCGTCGCGCCGGCTGCCCACGTCGAGCTTGACGTAGATGTGCTTGAGGTGGGACTTGATCGTGTTCGCCGACAGGTACAGGCGGTCCGCGATCTCGGGGCCGCTCAGGGTCGTCGGCAGGAAGCGCAGGACGTCGAGCTCACGCAGGCTGAGCGGCTCGGCCAGCCCGGTCGGGGGCCGCTCGGGTACCGGCTCGCCCTCTTCGAGCAGCCGCTCGACGAACAGGGCGTGGGCCGTGCCGTGGGCCTGCAGGTCGACGAGGTGCGCGGTCAGTGCGGGCGAGGCGAGGAGATCCACGGGCGAACGCAGCCCGTCGGCGGCGCCGAGCGCGAGTGCGCGGCCCAACAGCGTCGGACGCTCCGCCTCGTCCGGCGTGGCGAGGGCGGCGATGACGCAGGCGCTCATCGTCTCGGCCACCTCGCGGGCGCCGGACGTCTCGTCCGCGCAGCGCACCGCCAGCGCGTACGCCTCTTCCGTCGCTCCCTCCGCCAGGTGGACCGCGGCCCGGGCCACCGCCCGCTCCCACCCGTCACCGGCCGCCGCGTGCGCCGCCTCCCCTGGGCGACCCGCGGCCAGCAACGTGAGTGCGAGCTGGGCGTCCCGCCGGGCGTACGGCGCGGCGTCCGGGTCCATCTCCCGCAGGGCGACGCCGACGAGACCCAGAGCGGTCAGCGCGTCCTCGGGGCGACCGCTGCGGCGCAGCAGCTCGGCGTAGGCGAGCTGGCGGTCGGCCTCGATCAGCGGATGCGCCGGGCGCGGACCGGCGAGCGCCCCGACCAGGTCCTCGGCGGCGGCCACGAGGTCGGACCGGCGCAGCGCGACGGTGGCGCGCACGGTCCGGGCCGCGGTCTCCAGGTCCCGGTCCGGCCAGTCTCCGGCCTCGGCGGCGGCGAGCAGGCGATCGGCGGCCGCCTCGGCGTCGGCCAGGCGGCCGTCCCGCAGCCGCTCCCGGGCCGTGTGGAGCCCGACCAGCGCGGCGACCTCCGGGCCGTCGTGCTCCTCCCGCGCGGCGGCCAGCGCGCCGGCGACCTGCGCGGCGTCGCCGTGCCACAGCTCCTCGCCCCCCAGGTTCGCGGCGACGAGCGCACGCAGCAGGCGGGCCTGCGGGAGCTCGTGCTCCAGCGCCGCCAGCCGCTCCGTCAGCTCGGCCGAGAGGGCCCGCGTGGCGTCCAGCTCGCCGGTGAGGTGGGCGCGCCCGAGCAGCGTGACGAGGCGGGCCACGACGATCCGGTCCTGCCGCTCCGGCGAGGCCGACGCCGACGCCGCGTCCGCCGGATCGGCGAACCCGAGCCAGCGGTCGGCCTCGGCGAGCTCGCCCCGCTGGAGCGCCGCGCGGGCCACGGCGCAGCGGACCATCGGGCTCCGCGCCACGACGTCCGGATCGGCGGCGAGCACGGGCACGACGTCGCTCAGGTGACCGGCGAGCAGCAGGGCGAAGAAGTGGTCCTCGACCAGCTCCACGGCCAGGTCGACCGCGCCCGCGGTCATGGCGTGATCGACCGCGCGCACCGGCCGGTCGTTGGTCGCCAGCCAGCGCGCGGCCCGGCGGTGCAGCGCGTCGATCTCGGCCTTCCCGTGACCGCGCCGCAGCTCGTCGCGGAGGTAGTCGCCGACCAGTGACGGGTGGGCGCGGTACCACTCGCGCGAGCCGGAGGTGGAGAGGGGGAAGCCCCGGCGACGGAGGTCCTCCAGCCGGCCACCGCCCCCGGTCTGGCCGGTGATCGCGTCGGCCAGGCCCCCGGAGACCGCGCCGACGATCGAGGTCTGGAGCAGGAACTCCCGGTCGTCCGGGTCGAGCCGCTCGATCACCTCCTGGAAGAGGTAGTCCGACATCGCGGCGTCGGCCCCCGAGCCGATGCCGGCCCGCGGGGCCGGCGACCCGCGCCGCAGGCCCAGCACCGCCAGGCCCAGCCCGGCCGCCCAGCCGCTCGTGCGCGCGAGGATGGCCTCGAGCCGCTCGTCGTCGACGGCGATGCCGGCCACGTCGAACAGCGTCCGCGCCTCCGCGGGGGTGAACGCCAGGTCCTCCGGGGGGATGTGCCACGCGGCCCCGGAGAGCAGCATGCGCTGGATGCGCAGCGACGACTCGTGCCGGGAGATGACGACGACGCGCAGCTCGGGCATCTGCCAGCGGGCCAGCTGGAGGAACTCGTCGCGCACCGCCGGGTCGACGACCTCCTGGGTGTCGTCCAGGACGAGCACGACCGGGTTCCCGTGCCGGACCAGCGCCGCACCGAGGTCGGCGAGCAGCACGTCGATCGGCGCGATCTCCACCGACCGCACCTCGGCCACGCCCGCGGCGACGAAGCCGTCGAGGACCAGCCGCCAGACCTGCTCGCGCGAACCGCCGCGGTCCAGGGCGATCCACACGAACTCGTCGCGCTCGCGCGTCTGCGCCCACGAGCCGACCAGGGTGGTCTTCCCCGTGCCGGCGGGCCCCGTGATCACCGTGAGCGGCGTCTGGGTCCCGGCGTCCAGCGCCGCGAGGAGCCGCGCCCGCTCGATCGTCCCGGGCGGGACGTGGGAGTCCCGCGGGCGGGACGTGGGTTCCGGCTGCACGGGCGTCGGGAAGCGGTCCAACTCAGCGCTCCGGCCGGCGGCCGGGAGCGTCGGACGGCCCGCCACGGGCGGCCACCGCGGCCACGCGCTGCTCGGCCTCGCGCTCGTCGCGCCGTTCGGTCGCCACCGTCTCGCGATCGAGGTCGCCGGCCTCGGACTCCAGCTCGGCCTGGAGCACCGCGATCTGCGCCTCGAGCGCGAGCGCCCGCCGCCGGCGGTGGCGGCCCGCGGCCTCCTCCTGCGCGCTGCGCCGCACGCCCTCGGCCCGGTCGCTCTCCTCGCGCTCGGCCCGGGCGCTGCCCATCAGCACCGCCGCCCCGGCGTACGGCGGCTTGATCTGCAGCCCGGTCTCGCTGAGGACGAACTCGCGCAGCTGGTTGGAGTGGGCGCTCCCGCGCGACTTGCGCACGGAGATGCCGCGGTTGCGCTCGCCGCCCAGCTCGGGGTTGCTGACCAGCAGCCAGGTGTCGACCGCGCTGGACACCCGGAAGCCGGTGGTGCCGCCCTCGCGGGTCAATCCGGTCATGAGCACGGTCACGCCCCGGCCGCGCAGGAAGTCCATCAGCCGGCCCAGCATCTGCTCGGTCAGCTGCTCCTCCTCGCCGAGCGCGGTGACGGGGTCGAGGACCACGAGCCGGGGGGCGAAGCCCGCCACCTCGTCGCGCATGCGGGCCAGGTGGCTCTCCAGCCCGTGCTCCGTCGGCCGGGTGGAGACGATGCGCAGCAGCCCCTCGTCCCGCCAGCGCTGCAGGTCGATGCCCACCGAGCGCATGTTGCGCACGATCGGGTCGGGCGACTCCTCGAACGCGAACACCAGGGCGCGCTCGCCCCGGGCGCACGACGCGGCGGCGACCACCGACGAGAGCGTCGACTTCGCCGACCCGGGTGGGCCGGTCACCAGTACGCTGGTCCCGCGCAGGATCCCGCCGCCGAGCATGGCGTCCAGGTCGGTGCTGCCGGTGGAGACGCGCTCGTCGAGGGCCGGATGGTCGAGGCGCACCGAGCTGACCGGCAGGACCTCGAACCCGTTGCGGTCGATGATGAACGGGTACTCGTTGGGCCCGTGATGGCTGCCCCGGTACTTCACCACCCGCACGTGCCGGGTCAGCCCCCGGTTGACCACCCGCGCGTCGAGCAGGATCACGCAATCCGCCACGTACTCCTCCAGCCCGGTCCCGGTGAGGGTCTCGCGGCCGCGGCCCGCGGTCACGACCGCCGTCAGCCCGTGGGCGCCGAGCCAGTCGAACAGCTGCCGCAGCTGCGCCCGGCGCGAGGCCAGGTCGGCGCTGCCGAAGAGCGTGTCGATCCCGTCGATGACCACGCGGCGGGCCTGGACGGCGTCGATCGCGGCGGCCAGGCGCAGGAACAGGCCGTCGAGGTCGGGGACCGCGCTGGGCTCCTCCAGCTCGACCTCGTCGATGACGAGCATCCCCTGGTCGACGAGCCGGGCGATGTCCCAGCCGAACGAGCGGACGTTCTCGCCGATGCGCTCCGGTGACTCCTCGAACGACAGGAGCACGCCGGGATCTCCGTAGTCCAGCACCCCGCGGACGAGGAACTCCGCCCCGAGCAGCGACTTGCCGGAGCCCGCGGCGCCGCACACCAACGTCGTCCTACCGAGCGGCAGACCGCCCTCGGTGATCTCGTCCAGTCCCGTGATCCCGGTGGGCGCCTTGGCCAACTCCGGGCGATCATGCATGCGCGCACATCCCTGCACCATAGCCCCGGGGAAGCGTGGCGACGCCACATCTTTAGGCAGCGACCGATGAGTTCACCGCGCATCGTCCGTCCTACGTTCCAGAAAGCGACCCGGGCCGACCGGCCCCCACCCGAGGAGAGAGCAGCGATGAAGACGATCACCCCGTGCCTGTGGTTCGACGACCGGGCGGAGGAGGCCGCAGCGTTCTACACCGCGATCTTCCCCAACTCGCAGGTCGGCGACGTGACGCGCTACCTCGCGGATTCCCCCGGCGGCAAGTCCGCCGGCGACGTGCTCACCGTCGACTTCGTCCTCGACGGCCAGGAGTTCACCGCGCTGAACGGCGGCCCGCAGTTCACGTTCGACGAGGCGATCTCGTTCCAGGTGCCGTGCTCGGACCAGGACGAGATCGACCGCTACTGGGCCGCGCTCTCCGACGGCGGTCAGGAGGGCCCGTGCGGCTGGGTCACCGATCGCTTCGGCGTGTCGTGGCAGATCACGCCGACCTGGTGGGTGGAGTTCATCAAGACCGCGGACGCCGAGAGCGCCCAGCGAGCGTGGGGCGCGCTCATGCAGATGAAGAAGATCGACATCGCCGCGATCGAGCGGGCCGCCGCCGGGGAGTGACCGGCACCGCGCGGCGGTGAGGACGTGGGGGGAGGCCGGGGGCACCCCCACGGACGCGTAGGGGGGTCACCGAAAAGTGAGGGGGCGGCCCCCCATGAGCCTTCCGGGGGTGGGGCGCAAGATGACCATCACCACCCCGGCAAGCCAGCCCCCAAGGAGCCTCACCGTGTTCAGCAAGCGCCTCACCCTCCTCACCGCCGCCGCCGCTTCGGCCGCGGCGTTCGCCCTCCCCGCGGCCGCGCAGGCCACGCCCTGCGTCGTGCACCTGCCCGGCCCGGGCGACACCTGGGACACCGCGAGCAACGGCACCCTCGCCAGCGGCCTCTTCAACAAGGGCGGCAAGAACTTCGACACCGGCCACGGCCTGCTGAAGGTCAACGGCGTCGCCTACCCCGCGATCGACAACCAGTGCGCGTCGTCGGCGACCGCCATCTCCTACCCCGCCCGCTCGGTCGGCGGGCTCACCGTCTCCCGCTCGCTGTCGGTGGTGGGCAACACGCTGCGCTACCTCGACACGATCTACAACCCCGCCGCGCTGGGCGCCAGCGTCGACGTGGACTGGGGGATCGACGTGTCGCTCAGCCAGCACTCGATCGCCAGCGAGGTCGGCAGCGGCTTCGAGGTCACCAGCGGCGACCACTGGGCCGTGCTGGAGAACGACGGCCAGTCCAACCCGTTCCTGCAGTGGGGCCAGAAGGGCGACGGCGCCCACGACCCGACGATCCTCTCCGCCGACCCGGACAGCCCGACGGTCTGGAAGCCCCACGCCACCGACATGCCCAACGCGACCCTGAAGTACGACGGCATCGCGGTGGGCGCGAAGGCGACGATCCGGGTGCTGCACGTGATCGGCTCGGCCGACTCGCAGGCCGCGGGCGTGACCGCCGCCAAGGATCGCCTCAAGCCGTTCACCGGCTACACGAAGGCGACCGCGTCGACCATCGCCAACTGGGGCAACGACACCGACGGCGACGGCGTGAACAAGTTCAACGACGCCTGCCCCGCCGTGAAGGGCAACGCCGCCGACGGCTGCACGCTGGAGATCAAGCCGCCCGTCGAGGATCCGAACCCGCAGCCGCCCGTCGACGACCCGAACGTGCCGGTGCCGCCCGTCGACCCGGGCAACCCCGGCAACCCGAGCAACCCGGGCAACCCGTCCGATCCCGGCAACCCCGGTGACCCCGGCAACGCCTCCGACAAGACCGCACCCACGATCAAGGTCGCCAAGCTCGGCAGCAAGGTGAAGACGAGCAAGGTCGGCAAGCTCGCCCCCAAGATCACCTGCAGCGAGGCCTGCCGCATCACGATCAAGGTCCAGGTCACCAAGAAGGGCAAGAAGAAGGCCACCACCGTCCTGACGACCAAGGCCACCTCGCTCTCCAAGGCCGCCCGCACCATCAAGCTGAAGGTCAAGGGCTCCAAGCTGAAGTCCCTCCAGAAGCAGCGGCTGTCGCTGGTCGTCACCGCGCGCGACGCCGCCGGCAACTCCCGCTCGGTCACCAAGGTCGTGACGTTGAAGCGGTAGTAGAACGCGACGTGTCCCGGTACCTTCCGGGACACGTTGCCTCTCCCGACCTCCCCCAGGGACGCGCCCCTCATCGAGCGCGGCCACGAGATCGCCGCCGTGGACGACGCCCTGCGGTCCGCGGCGAGCGGTCGCGGGGGCGTGCTCGTGCTGGAGGGCCCGGCCGGGATCGGGAAGACCCGCCTCGTCGCCGACGCCACCGCACGAGCGCACGTCCAGGGCCTGACCGTGCTGCGCGCCCGCGGCGGCGAGCTCGAGCACGAGTTCGCGTTCGGCGTGGTCCGCCAGCTGCTGGAGCGGGAGTTGACCGTCGCCTCACCCGAGCGCCGCGAGATCCTGTTCGCGGACGCCGCCGCCCCCGCCGCGACGGCCCTGGGCCTCGACGGGCCGATGCTCATGCCCGGCAGCGACCTCGGCTTCCCCGTCCTGCACGCCCTCTACTGGCTCGTCGCGAACCTCACGGCGGAGACGCCGCTGGCCATCGTGGTGGACGACGCGCAGTGGGCCGACCACCCCTCGGCCCGCTTCCTCGCCTACCTGGCCCCACGCGCCGCCGAGCTGTCGCTGCTGCTCCTGATCGCCTCCCGCCCGCCCACCCCGGACGCGGACTTCCACCTCGCGAGCCAGATCGAAGGCGTCGCCGAGGCGACGGTGCTGCGCCCCGCGGGCCTGTCCGAGCAGGCCATCGGGGAGCTGCTCACCACCCGCCTGGACCGGCCGCCGGACCCCACGTTCGTGGCCGCGTGCCGCACCGCCACCGGCGGCAATCCCTTCCTCCTGCGCGAGCTGGCGGCCGCCGTGCAGGCCGACGGCATCTCGCCCGACGCCGCGGGCGCCGCGCGCGTCCTGCAGCTGGGGCCGACCACCGTCTCGCGGTCCCTCCTCCTGCGCGTCGCGGGCCGCGCGCCCTCCGCCTCGGGGCTGGCCAAGGCGGTGGCGATCCTCGGGGAGGACGTGGAGCTGCGGCACGCCGCGGCCCTCGCGGGCATCGGCGACGAGGAGGCGGCCGCGACCGCGGACGCGCTCGTCGAAGCGGACGTGCTGGCCCCGGAGCGGCCGCTACGCTTCTCCCACCCCATCGTGCGGTCCGCCGTGTACGGCGAGATCGGCCCGGGCGAGCGGATCCGGATGCACGCGCGCGCCGCGGCGATCCTCCGCGACGAGGACCTCCCCTCCGAGCAGCTCGTGCCCCACCTGCTGGCCACCGAGCCAGCGGGCGCCGACTGGGCGTTCGCCGCGCTGCTCGACGCGGCCAACGGGGCGATCGCCCGGGGCGCGCCCGACGTGGCCGTGTCCTGCCTGCGGCGCGCGCTGGAGGAGCCGCCGCCCGGCGAGGCCGAGCGCGGTCAGGCGCTCTCCGCGCTGGGCATCGCCGAGCTGTGCGGCGGCGGCGACGTCCGCGAGGGGCTCCACCACATGGCCGAGAGCATCCCGCTCACCCCCGACCGCGGGGCCCGCACGTTCACACGGCTGATCCTCGCGCGGGTGATCTGGATCGTCGAGGACGCACCGGAGGCGGTGGCGGTGCTCTCCGAGGCGCTCGGCGACCTCGACGCGGACGACGACCACATGCGCGCGGTGCTGGAGGCCGAGCGGATCGCGCTGGGCCTCATCGACCCACGCACCTGTGACGCCGCGTCCGCCGCCCTGGCCGGCCGCGTCGCGCCGGAGGATCCTCAGACGCCCGGCGACCGGCTGCTGCTGGCCAACCTGGCGACCGAACGGCTGCTCCGCGGCGACGACGCCGAGGCGGCGGCTGCGCTGGCCTCCCGCGCCTGCGGGGCGGGCGCCCTGCTCGCCACCGAAGGGGAGGGCTCCGCGCCCTACCAGCAGGCGATCTACACGCTCGCCCTGGCCGGCCGCTACGGCGAGGCGCGCGCGGAGATCGACCGGTCGCTGCTGCAGCTGCGCGCGTCGGCCCGGCCCGACGACCTCTTCGCGATGCTCGCCGCCCGGGCGATGGTCGACTGGTGGGCGGGCGACCTCGCCGCGTGCGAGACCGACGCGCGCGAGGCCGTCGAGGTGCCGTTCCTCCCCTCCTTCGCGCTGCCCGCCGGTCTGATGTGGCTGGTGCTGTCGCTCGTCGAGCGCGGGGACCTGGAGGCCGCCGAGGCCGCGTCGCTGCGTTCGCCGCCCACCACCGAGCTGGAGAGCCTGGTCAACCACAACCCGCTCATCTGGGGCCGGGCCAGCCTGCTGCTGGCCCAGGGGCGCCCCCAGGACGCGCTGGTGGAGCTGGACGAGCTGGCCCGTCGCGAGACCGCCGTCTGCGCCGGCCCGCCCGTCTCGCCCTGGCGGCCCCCAGCCGTACTGGCCCACCTGGCGCTCGGCGACGTGGAGCGTGCACGCGCGCTCGCCGCCGAGGAGGAGCGCCTGGCCCGCCGCTGGGGCGCGCCGGGATCGGTGGGCATCGCCCTGCGCACACGCGGCCTGGCCGAGGGTGGCGACGAGGGCATCGACCTGCTGCGCGCGGCGGTCGACGTGCTCGCCCCGTCCGGCGCGCGGCTGGAGCACGCCCGCGCAGTCTGCGAGCTGGGGGCCGCGCTGCGACGCGGGGGCGTGCGCGCCGACGCGCGGCCGTTCCTGGAGGAGGGCGTGGAGCTGGCCCGCCGCTGCGGGGCGACCGCCCTGGCCCACCGCGCCCACGAGGAGCTGCGGCTGGCGGGGGCCAAGCCCCGGCGCCTGCAGTTCTCGGGCGTCGAGGCCCTGACCGCGGCCGAGCGCCGCGTGGCGCAGCTGGCGGCCGACGGCAAGAGCAACCGGGAGATCGCCCAGTCGCTGTTCGTCACCGGCAAGACGGTGGAGAACCAGCTCGGCCGGGTGTACGGCAAGCTCGGCATCTCCTCCCGTCAGGCCCTCGCCGAGGCCCTGGCCGAGGAGCCGCAGGCGGCCTGAGCCCCACCCCCGCGGCGCCGAGTGTCACTTTTCGGGCGTTATGGCCCTTCGAAGTGACACTCGGCGTCGGCGGCGGGCGTCGCGGCGGCTACCGCTTGACGAAGAACTTCGTGGCCACAGGCTTGGACGCGTTGCCGGCCGCGTCGACGGCGATCAGCGTGGCCCGGTAGCCGCCCGGCTTCAGCTTCCGCTTCTTGACCTTGCCGCTGAACTTCGCCTTGCCGGCCCCGGCCTTCAGGCCCGCGGCCTTGACCGTCGTCACCTTCGTCCCGCGCGTGCACGGCTTGGCGTGCGTGCGCCGCAGCTTGGCCGTCTCCTTCTTGCACGCCTTGCCCGAAAGACGACCGCGGGAGAGGCGCTCGACCTTGATCGAGACGGTGGCCGCCTCGGTCAGCGTGAGGCGCAGCGCGCTGCCCTTCGCCGCCCGGAAGGTGCGCGGGGCGAAGGCGACCTTCGACAGCTTCGGGGCGGTTCGGTCCACGCCCGGGTTGGAGGGATCGCCCGGGTTCGACGGGTTGGAGGGATCGCCGGGGTTGGACGGGTTCGACGGATCCGACGGGTCGGAGGGATCGCCCGGCTTGGTCGGCGGCGGGGGAATCGGCAACGGGGGCGGATCGGCCTTGGGCTGGCCGACGACACCGGGCCCGGCCGGGGTCCCGCCCCGGTGCACGGTCTCGCAGTCCGCGCTCACCGTGTCGACGTGATCGGCCTCGACCGTGTCGCTGCCGGCGCCGCAGGAGATCGTGTCCTTGACGCTGTCCCGCGCCTCGATCGTGTCCTGGCCGCCCTTGGCGACGATCGTGTCCGCGCCCTTGCCGCCGAGGATCTCGTTGGGCCCGTCGCTGCCGTTCAGCTTGTCCGCGCCGGCGCCGCCCAGCACGTCCTCGACACCCTTGATCTTGTCCTTCTCCCCGGCGGCGCCGTTCACCGGCTGGTCGGTGATCAGGTCGACGGTGACCGGGGCGGTACGCCCCGAGTAGTCCACGACGTCCTGACCGGCCTCGCCGTAGATCTCGTCGGCGGCCGGCCCGGAGATCAGCCGGTCGTCGCCGTTGCCGCCCCAGAACATCGTGGCGGGCCCGCGGCTCTCCAGCGTGTCGGAGCCCTCCATGCCCTGCAGGCCCGCGGCCCAGTAGGTGAAGCCGGCCGGCGGGGGCATCAGCAGGGCGGAGTCGTTGCCGTTGCCGAGCGTCGCGTTGACGCCGAGCTCGGCGATGCCCGTACCGTCGCACTGCACGTGCGCCCCGCCCTGGAGCGAGACGCAACTCGGCTCCTCGGTGGTGAGCTTCACCGTGTCGGCGAAGTCGACGTAGCCCTTGGTGGGCATCGTGATCGTGACCCGGTTGGCGTCCTTGAGGCTGATGTCGCCCATGTTGAAGCTGGCCAGGTCCGGGTTGACGGTGAACTTGCTGACGTCGGCGGCGGTCGCGGAACCGGCGGCGCCGAAGGTGACCGCGGCGGCGGCCGCGAGGGTGAGGATCGTGCGGTTCATCGGGCGCTCCCGGTCTCCAGGGGTTCGGTGGCGGTGTCGGTGACCTTCAGGTGCGCCTCCAGCGCCTCGGCCAGCCCGAGCCATCCCTCGAAGGGACGGCGCCGGCCGTGCTCGTCGACGACCGTGCCCGCCAGCGGCCCGGAGGGCGCACCGTCGAGCAGGAGCGTGAGGGTCCTGGGCACCTGGGTGGTCATGGCTCCATGGAACCGGACCCCGGCGTGGGGGTCATGGGGGTGGCCCCCCTCAATTTCGACGGCACCCCCCACGGGGCCGCTCAGATCTCCAGGCGGGTCTCCTCCAGGTCGAGCTCGCGCTCGATCCGGTGCATCACGTCGCTGGAGATGTCGCCGCGGTTGCGCAGGTCGACGAGGGCGCGGCGCTGGGCGGTGAACAGCTCGTGCATCAGCCGCTGGTAGGCGTGGGAGCGATCCTCGATGTCCTCGTCCGACTCGGCCTCGCCGGCCCGCACCGCGAAGCGGTTCTCCCGGAAGCGGTAGACGCCCGAGACCCGCTGCAGGGTGTCGGGCCGGGTCCAGTCCTCCACCGAGAGCGCGTCGATCCGCTCCAGCGCGGCGCGCGACGCGGCCAGCCGGGCGAGCACCTCTTCCGCCTCCTCCTCGCTGCCGTCCTCCCGCACGTCGAGCGCGCGGATGACCGCCGGTAGCGTGAGGCCCTGGCCGACGAGGGTCACGAGGATCACCGCGAACGTGATGAACAGGACCAGGTCGCGGTCCGGGAGCGGCGAGCCCGCGTCGGTCGTCAGCGGGAGCGACAGGGCGGCGGCGAGCGACACCGCGCCGCGCATGCCCGACCACGCCGACACGATCCGCGGGCCGGGCCCGACGCGCCGGGCGACCTGCGCGGGCCGCCGGTCGACGGCCCGGATCACGTACGGCACGGTGAACAGCCACGCGAAGCGCACGGCGATCACCGCCGCCGACACCGCGAGCGCGTCGACGGCCAGCTCGCCCGCGCCGTAGCCGTCGAGCCCGTCGACGATGACCGGGAGCTGCAGACCGATGAGGATGAACAGCGTCGCGTTGAGGAGGAAGACGAGGATCTCCCACAGCGCGCCGCTCTGCAGCCGGGTCTGCGGGGAGGCCAGCTCGGGCGCGCGCCAGCCCAGGTAGATGCCCGCTGTGACCGCGGCGAGCACGCCCGAGGCGCCGACCTGGTGGGCGGGGACGAACGCCGCGTAGCCGGTGAACAGGGAGATGGTGATCTCCGTCGGCGTGTCCTCGATGCGCCGGCGGATCTCGGCGACGAGCCCGCCCATGGCGAGACCGATCGCGATGCCGCCGAGCGACGACCACACGAACTCCAGGCCGGCGTCGACGACCGAGAACGACCCGCCGACCGC
>Ga0247758_1001401_pt1 | contig 18177 bp, 24 predicted proteins | sample UWRJL156409C4_FD_180950 | JGI IMG/M metagenome (GOLD analysis project Ga0247758, IMG submission 180950) | Plant litter microbial communities from Arlington Agricultural Research Station in Wisconsin, United States - UWRJ-L156-409C-4 | ecosystem: Environmental > Terrestrial > Plant litter >...
CCCCCCGAATACCGCACCAGTTGATATGGTACAGGAGCCCTGTTTGGCAGCATGGCCGTCCCCATCTTTGAAGAATACAAAATATGTCGGTCGCAGTTCCGATCCCTCCTTGCGTTTCTGAAAAAGGACTCCCAGGGCACAGTCCACGACAGACTCAGCGATGAGTTCGACACAAGTTCTGCATCTGGGCAGATAGTGTCGGTACAGTGCATCCTCCCAGTTCGTCGCGTTCATTAGACCGCCGTCTCAGATTTTCTTCGCCATACAAGGAAGAAGTGAGTTGCATGGCCCGCCCGCATGCCCCTGGCCGGTGACTAACGTCCGCTTTGATCACGCGCATCCTCGATATCTTGGCGAGCCAGCTTGCTGATGGGCGTCAATGGCTCGAGAAAGCCCCTGAAGGACTCCCCATGGCCACCCTTGCAATAGGAGATGCGGAAACCGAGGACGCCGACTCGCCGTGGGAGGTTTCTTCCGACTCCGAGCCCGACTCTGAGTCGCAGCAGCAGCCTCTGCAAAAGCCCGACAACACGGCCATGAGTCCCCAGGCAAAACAGTTACTTGAAGCAACTCAACTAGCCGTCAAGTGTCTCTACATCCTCCCCTTGCGGAAGCCCGCTCCCTTGGATCGTTTGCATGACGAGTTTATGGAAGACAGAGAACCGTCACCGTTCGCCGAGTACGACTTGCGCTGCGTCCGGGATAAGTTCCCGGCCCTTGAGCCTCTAGCTCAAAGACGTCTGGCGAGGATGATAACTCGGCGTCGGCAGCTTCTGGTGTATCGTCGGGAGCATAGCGACAGACTTGCCACCAAAGAGAAATCGGAATCCGACACGGAAGACTCACAGAATAGTGGCTCTGGTGCTAAGAAAAGAGAGAAGGATGGCGATCGTGGCCTCCCCCTCGATGTGAAAGCGGCCCGAGAACAACGAACCGGACCAGCAACACGATATACAAGGGCAACCACTGTTCTTATTGACCCGGCGGTACCATTTATCATGGAGAAAAACCTCGCACAACTCCATTCAGCAGCAGCCCCTTTTGTGGAGGATGATGCAAGAACCTCTGTGGCAGGCAGTCGGGCAACACGAGAGATTCATCTCGAAGTACCCCCTCGGCTAAAACGGTCCGACGGCACCCCCGTAACCCTCTTCAAGTGCAATTACTGCTCCATCCCCGTCCAGATCACCAACGATAGATCATGGCGGTACGTTCAGCCTACAGTTTAACACTTTGAGTTAACCTCCTAATTGTGTTGAGAAACAGAGAACATGTCCTCTCAGACCTTCAGCCATTTGTCTGTACTTATCCAGAATGCCATCTCGAGAACTACCTTTTCGATACTGCTGACGCATGGTTTGGCCACGAAATGCAAACTCATCGAGTGGAGCTCTGGTGTCAAACAGGCGGGCATACTCCTTTTAGCAGCCGGACAAAGTTCCTCGAGCACCTTGGCAAAGACCATAATTCGAGCCTCGGAAACTCTGCAGGGACTTACGAGTATTCCAACGACCGCTTAAATCACTGTATGGCAACTGCAACCTGTGCCTTGCTCGAACTAGCAATACAAAAAGGCACGTGTCCCGACATCTCCGTCAAATAGCATTATTTGCTCTTCCACGCGCCGATTACTACGCCGGAGACGATGAAGGAGACGAAAGCACCCAAGCCATGCACTACAGTGCAGCCGCATTATCGAATTGCTCAGATTCCGAAAGCGTCCTGTCAGCCACAGCTTCAGAATTCGCCAATAAGGACGAGGTATCGATGTCCGATCCAAATTCGGATGCGATGGACACGCTCAATGAGCCGCCCCCTGCATCGGAGCCGTCTTTTTGGGACGATATTCAAACATATGGTGTGCTACATGCGCGGAAGGGGTCTCTCTGATCAGCCTCCAGATGTCTTGCCTTCATATGTCGATCCTCCAGACCAGGATCACTCTCACCCTGCGCCACAATCAAAAAAGCGCAGTGGCTTAAGGAGTTCCTCCCTTCTGCCGACAGGTGATTGACAATATTAACTCTTCTCCTTCCTAGTAGCAACTACTTTATTCCATGTTCTAACATCTGCAACATCAGTGGTCGGGTGCAATGGCCTTATTAAACGAGAAGTCTTCTGTACAGTTAGGTTCAGTCTTCAAATTCAGCATCACTTACTAACTACACTGAACAGCATACCCCAACCCGTTTGCGCTAGTCACTGGAACCAGCGAAAACACCCAGAGAACACCAATTGCAAAGAGAACGATTAATCCAACCTGGAACACGAAAATAGCCCTGTATGTCATCCGATCAAGCACCGAATAGTGTGAGATCTGATATTCCTGCAGGGATGCGAAAAACGACCATATGATAATGTCGAACTGCAGCGGCAGTTCTTGGCGCTCAGGCGCGCAGGGGCCTTTAGTCATGTGCTCTCCTCACACACAGGGAGCTTTCTTTTGTATTTAGTCTGGGAGCTTCGCTCCCCCCCTTTTTACCTAATCAAGTCACTTTGCAACTGCACTTCCGCTGCTCCCATGAGCTCCGTACCCTCAGTGAAATGTTCCACAGATAACTATCCAGATATTCGATCAAAAGAAGTTGAAGAAGGACCAGAGATTCCTCGGCGAAGTAAATTTTCGTGTTGTTGATGTTATAAATCTCGAATATTTTGATGCAAAGGGTATAAAGCTACCCTTTTCCCGACCTGGTGGGTTTAATGTGTAATCTCCGTGCTAATAAACTGTATCAAAGCCCAAACGATTACCCGAAACCTAATAGAGTCTACCGATGACTTATTAAAGGTAACGGGGACCATCACTTCTCAAACTCTCATTACGCATCGACATCACAGTCGACAAGCCCTTCGAGGACCCTGATGGCAGGAGGCTTCTTCCCGGATGGGAGCGCAGACTTGATGGCGGTGGGAGAACACTCTATCTTGATCATAACACGCGAACAACGACTTGGAACTCGCCGTTACTTGTTGAAAAGACTTAGCGTAACGACGGGCTCATGGGTTTGAGAACGATTGCCGCGAACGTTGTGTAACATGGTTAGGTAGGTACTTTCCAATACTAATAACACGTACCTGATCAATTACTGAGCCACGAAACTACGTACCCGGTTAGGTATTCGAAGCAAAAGAAAGAAACTAATTACCTAGAGGCCTACAAACTGGAGCCCCAGTACCTTTTGTTTGGACTCAGTGCGTGACGCTGACTGAACTGGTGTGAAGTACACTAAAACAGATCACACCACAGAAAACCTCCAGACTAACACACATACAGTAGAGAGAATAACATCGAGAACCTAGAATTCTAATAATCTCTTCTTGCACTCCCCCTTTTCCAAAAAACAGCTATCCTCCTTGTCAACACGGGCAGGAGTCAAAGGGGTCTAAATACGGCCAATACAAGGTCGTCGTCTTCATTGAAGTCATCAATACCTAAATAGCAATCCAGCTACTCCCTGTTCGTGGTTTGCGATCCAATTCCCCGCCCTCAAAGTTCCAGAAACATGTGCCTGTAAACACGGAACTGTACTGTTTCCTGGCAGAGTTCCTGGTGCCTCTCTATAATCCACCCGGTCAAGATCCGCCTCGACCCGGAAGTCAAGGACAGGGGTGGCCGCGTTCTGATTTTCAAGTATGAAGACTGCTCTGGCCGAAAGGGAAAAACATGAGGGGTATCTCTATTGTGAAAATGCCTAGGTATGTTATCACAAACCTCACAGTCCTGTGCCGGGAACAGCAAGACCTGGGCTTACCACATTGCAGGCCCTGACTTCATAGTGTGACCCCTTTTTAGAATGCAGGTAGGCCGTTTCGGAATGCAAGAAGGCTTTTTTAGATCACAGCAAGGTATTTTTAGAATGCAGCAAAACCTTGAAAATCAGTACCGGAAGGCCTTTCCAGAATGCAGGCAAGCCCGATCAGAACTGGATACGACCTAGCATAACTAAAACTATGGGTAGTCTTAAGAGTAAGAAGACATCTTCCCCAACGGCTGAGGGGACCCTTTCTTTTGGCTTGAGGCTTCGTACACGCTTCTAGCTAGGTAGGTTGGTTTGGAGAAGTTGAGAAGACTGGGCTGGACAAGAAGTTGGAGTCTGGTCGCTGCCAGAGCAGCAATGGAATTACGAAGACTAGCAGATCCTCGAGGACGAATGCGAAGTGCCCAGACATATTACAGACCATGCTGCACCTTACCCACATCTCGTGACCGGAACCATCGCATGGGCAATCTCAGATTGGCGGGGCTATACGTACTTGCTGCGAGTATTAATTCCATCACTGGTAGGGGGACAAAGCATGGGGCTGCTGTATTTTGCATCGAGAATTGTATCCTCCTGGTAGCACCGATTGTGTATGCCTGGCTGTTCAATGTTAGGCTGGGGAAAGAAGATGCATTCATCGGGCTGCTATATGCAATCGCCGGGTTGATCTTGGTGGTTGCAGCATTGTTGGTTGGGTTTATACGGGCGTCGTTTATCGAGGATGCGACAACTGTAGGTGATTGGTAGGAGGAAGACGCAGAGTGATGGTCTGCAGTCTGAGTCTGAAAATATCGTGACACCTCCGCTTGATCTTTTGCTTTAGAGCGTTTTGGAATCATACCGGATCGGATGTGTACGATAGGTACAGGTAACTTTGGATAAATCAGCTCTTCATTTTGGGTACTCGGGACTGTGGCGTTCCTACCTATGCTTCTACTCTCAAACACTGCCATTTAGAGGTGGTCTGTGGAATGTAATAGACTCTCTTCCGGTCCCTGCAAGCCCTGGGAAGTCCAGTGTGTCGCGTTCCGTGTCCCCAGGTTCCCGAGTTCCTCACGCGACTCTAAATAAAGGATCTCGATTCCGGATCAAACCCCGACCTCCCCACACGGACGTCATGCAGCAAAAGACACAAACGATCGTCGCCACCCTGTGTGTTTGCGTTCGTACGGGCATACGGCAGGGTGCGCGTCTCAGCTGGTTCGCCAGGCCGGGTTCATTTCAGGGGAATCCAACCACTCACATCACTCCTCCCACAAAAAGGAGGGGAAGCCGTCACATCCCCCCTGTCCGCAGAGCCGCAGTTCCGATGGACATGTCATCAGGCATGCGAATGGGGGCGGCAAACAGATCGTGGGAACCATTCATCTCAGGGCCTCATGTAACCTCGTCTCGATGAGCCAATGGGGGCCACGGTTTGACCTAGCCCCCAGATTGGGGCACAGTCCAGTCACCAATTGGGCCCGCCCCACGCCTGTGCCATGTTTCCCTCGTGGTGCCTGATGCAGCTCGAAGAATATGGTGCCCGCTGTTATTGGGCGGGAAATGTGACAGACACCGCATCATTGCCCGGATGACCTGGTCGCTGACTCGGAGTGAGGCGAGCTCATAACTCCCAATCAATGTGGATCTTCTTATCAAAGAGCTCTGCCTAGGCGCCGTAGTGTGAGAGATGAACGGTATCGAAGGAGGCTCGGTGGGGCCCGCAGCCTCAGTTTGGTGAATTCTTTCCGGGGATGTGGAAAAAAACTGGAGAGACCGCGGAGGTTGGAAGCTGGAAGCCGGGAGCCATCGAGAGACCGGAGAGATAAACACACAACGAGATCTCTTCTCCTCTGGGCTCCTTCGTTGCGTCATTGCCACGCCTAATCCCTTGTCAACCTCCCAGCATCTTCAAACATCATCGAACCCCTTCCCATCCCGAACAACAAACCAGCCCGACCCGCAATGTCCTGCCCCCTCCCAGCCGCGCCGGCGTCCCCGGCCGCAGAGAAACCCTCAGAGCCCATTATTCGCCCTGATATCGACTGGATCCCTTCATACAAAGTATACAAAGACCGCGTGGAGAGACTCGCGGCCCTCAATTTCGACCGTCCCACCACTGTCCCAGAGGGATGGCCGACCCATATCGATGCCGAGCGGTCGTGGTCGGGCTCCGACTTTGAATTCGAAGATGAATTCGTCATCAAATTCAGTGTCGATGATATCATTGAAATTGAGACCGGCCTGGCTTACTTCAAAGGCACGTCTCCAATCCGGGGCAGAGTCCGCTGATGGCTAACGGCTGACCACGGTTTCACCAGTAGCTCTCCCTAGCGATCTCAGTTTCGACGACGTTAACCAAGCCACCTTCCCGCTTCCCACCCTCGGGCACCATCTGAACGAAGTCTCCAAGACCATACACGAAGGTATAGGCTTCGCTGTCATACGTGGCCTCGAGCCAGATAAGTACTCCAACATCGACAATCTCCTTCTGTACCTTGGGATCACCAGCTACATTGCCGAAAGCCGTGGGATGCAGGACTTCGATGGCCGCATGATCTGTTCGTATTTCCCCTTCGACACTGTGAATAGCAGCACTGATTGCTGTCCAGTGCACATCCAAGCCGTTGCTGAAGATGGCAACAAACATGGGTCGCCCTATGTGGCCCGTGCACAGGTTCGCCCCTTACCCCTTTTCCTGTCAACAAAGCCAACCTGACCTCCCTTTCACAGCCCTTCCACACCGACCTATGCGACGTCCTCTCCCTATACGCCCTAGATGTTGCCGTCAAAGGGGGTGAATGCTTTCTCGCCTCGTCAGCCAAGATTTACAACGAGATTTCCCGCAACCGTCCAGACGTTATCCATGTGTTGGCTAAGGACGATTGGCCTTTCGACGAGTACGTTCCTCCAAAAGCCCTCCCGTTTCCGCATTTCATATCTCTTTCAACCCCTTCAGGCCGAAAACTCAGACTAACACAACCCCCAGATTCCACCAAAACGAATACCACACCCGCCCCCTCCTCCACCTCTTCCCCCGACATGGCCCAGGCTTCCAATTCTCCCGGCGCCCCCTCACTGGCTCCCACTTCTCCCCGCACCACCCCCTCGTTCCCTCAATGACCGAGATCCAAGCCGAAGCTCTGGACACGGTCTACTTCATCGCCAAGCAGCACGCACTCGAGATAACCCTCCGTAAGGGCGACATCCTGGTGCTCAACAACTTCGCCATGTTGCATGCCCGTAGCGGCTTTGTGGATAGCGCAACTTCGTCGAGACACATGTTACGTCTTTGGTTGCGGAATGAGGAGCGAAAATGGGCGACGCCGCAGGCGCTGGAGCGGTTGAGCTGGGAATGCTTTGGTGATCATGAGTATCGAAAGAATGCGATTTGGGATATCGAGCGGTCGCCGCTGGAGTTGCGGGTGAGCCACCGGAGGTCAAGCTGTGCTTAACATAGTAGGAGATGTTTAAATATGAAGAAAGCGGACTTGAATGAAAAATATGCGGTAGAGAGCGCGACATCTTCTTCGCATTGTGAAGCAAAACCCATTACAGCTTCCACAAGGCCCAAGTACCTAAGGGGTCCCTTTCCCGCGGCCCAAATCTCAGTTTTGCCGCCGCTCAAGTGTCCTCCTCCGGCCACTCGATGCTAGACTGGAAAACATCCGTTACATCGCAACCTGCTATTCCCTCCACCCCGGCATCCTGGCCACTGACGTCTTGACTACTAAGCCAGCTGGTAGATAATAGCGTTGACGGACTGACGGTCTCACCCATCGCTGCATCACCTGGACTCTGCTCCATCTCAGTCCCGGACTCGTCGGCCAGTTTGACAATTAGAAGTGGTTCAGCCTCAATAGCGCTTTCATCCTGCACTTCGACTAGCGTTCCCCCAGCCGTCGATGATACAGTCCCAACCACGGAAGCACTGGAAGTGTCTACTTCTGTCGGCGCATCCGGCATGTGTAGCAACATCCGGCTCTTCTGCCACCGCCGCGCAATCGTGGTCAACCCGTCTGCAAGAACGTTCTCCCGAAACACAACAAGATCATGGTCGTGGTTGGTGATGTGCTCAAAGCTGACGCCTGCTTGACGCAGAACTTCCAAGATTATCCTTGGGCCTTCCACACGCTCAAAGTCCTGGTAGTGCTCGGTTTGAGCCACCAGCTCGGCATTGATATATGCGCTCGTCTGCTTTGGGGAATAGCCAGGAATAAAATGTCCAATATCTCAAACCACTGCCTCTCCGCCGGCGCGGTGGGCGATGCGCGCCGTCTCAACTGCGCTTTTTGATCAGTGGTCACACACGATATCGGTTCGTGGCTGGTAAGTCCGCTGCATGGTGTGAGTATCGCGGACGCCTTCGTCGGGGAAGATTTCTTTGCAGACAGGGCAGTAGACGGGCAGTTGGTGGTTCCGCGAAAGATGCTGTTTCACACGTGAGATTGCGGAGAGGGTCATACGGTGACATCCGTTGTGCCCCACAGGGTCTTTCTTGTAGAAGGGACACGCTAGCCGCATTAGGCCCCGCTTGTCGCCATTGCGCGGGTTTTTGGCGTTCGCGGCCTTGGGATCCTGCTCGCTACTTCCACTCCCCAGACTGCCCTTTGAAACATTATCCCTTGCTCTCTTGTTCCGGGATTCGGATAGCTTCTGCCTGTATACCTGCGGATGGTTCCGAGCATCTGAAGCATCCTGCCCATGGCTTTTGTGAGCAGCCGGCTGTGGCCAGTCCGTGAAACGTTGAAAATGGATCCTCAAGACTTCATCCTTATATTGCATAAAAAGATGATCATCGCTCATGTAGGGAACATCCGGTGTGTAATCGGAATAATAACCGCCCTCATAACTGTCGGTATCTGATGTCTCGTCGACCGACTCGTCGACCTCGTCTCTCTTCGTGGCCAAGCCAGCTGGGGATAGTGCTGTCGATGGGGGGCTATCGTTGCTTTCTTGTTGCTGTTTTTCGGAAACGGCCCCCATTAGGGTTTCGGGGGTTGTCGCTGTGGGAGGCTTGGTGTTCGAAGGGGGAGGCGGACCTGCTGCCAAGCTAGTCCTCTCAACCAAGTAGGAGGACAGAGTCATTGGGGGCTCGGTGTGTTTGACCGCTTCTTCATCCTTCATTGGTTGATCGGCGTAGATATGGGCAAAATGGCGGTGATTCTCAGCTTCGGAGGCCAAGAAGACCCTGACTTCGGGCTGCGTGAGATCGGTTGGGCTCATGCCCTGGGGTATTCGCTCATTTGGCTCCAGCCGACGTCCCATATCGTAGCCAGTGATGCTCTCGGTATCCTTTGTGGAGCCGGTGAAGAGCGAAGGGCAGGGATTTTGTTCCAAGTCTCGATCGCGGGCAAGTTGGAGCTCGGCAGGGTCGATCTGAGAATCGTGCAGTATTTCTCGGAGAAGAGATGTGGGCACACTGTGACCATGGCCGACATGTCTCGTAGGTCCGCTGGGATCCCCGTCACCGATGACCATCTCGTTGGGGTAGTTGGGCCCGGTGCCGGATGCAATGAAGAATTCGTGCTGTGCGGGGCTTCTCCTATCCACTCTCGGCCACACATTGGAGGATGTCGGATTGGACGGCGGAATCGAGGTCTCAACACGAAGTCTCTCCGGGCTCTTGCCCGAATGATGCCGGTGGCCTGTCAATTCGGGCTCATCATCTGAAATGTCGAGTTCTTGGCCCCAGAGCTTTGCGTCAGCAATCGCCTCAGCCATATCCCTAAGGAATGGCTTCCCAAAGAGTAGATCGGAAGATGAGATGGCGGGAACGGTGAGTGATACGTTCATTTCGTCCTCGAGGAGTTGGGATATTGAGGAATAGTGGATTGGCTCGGGAGCGCTAGTATCTTCTCTGCTGATGACCGACGAGCAGTCCTCGACAACCATAGACGATGAAATGCTCGCTGCATCTCCAGCGCCGACCTCTCGACACACGCTAACCAGCCATCATCGTCAATATTACAGCCGAAACAACGACTATTTGCCAAAACAATGTTCAGAAATTCATCTGCCATATTTTTTAGGTGCGCTTCTTGTCGGTCCGTGTTTTGGAGGATCGAGGAAGGAGTTGTTAATGGCTGCATGGGAAGGCATGGTCGACTTTCAACGAGCACCAGCCAATCCTCATCCCACCCCTTCCCAAACGGCGAACGCACGTTTGTGCGTTCGCATCTCAGCCGCCCGTGGCTTGCAGCAACCTGTCCGGGCGCCACACCTGTTCCCTAATGTCACACATCCGCGCTGTCGTTGAAGCCACGGGAGGCATGGAGTCAAAGCATCTTTTGAGCCGCAGTGGTACTGCGTTAGAAGATTATCAGATCGTTCCACACATAAATACCATATTACTCTGGAAGTTTGCAACTGTCAGGCTCAGAGCCAAACATTGAACGTGAGTTCAGTCGCTGTCATTAATTGCCAGTGTAACACCTTTCTAGTGAGCATCGTGGGATACCTTATCTGTGTTATTGCTTTGTTAACTAGCTACCTAGGCTACACATCAGAATAATGACGGGCTCGGCAGCTTTTGCAGCAACTAGCGATGACACCCCGTAAGTTGTGTGCGATTCTTACACTGCGGATGTGCTAGCTCACCGCACAACCCAATAGATCCAAGGATGCCACCGAGCTCATGCAGAAGAGATTGGAGACATTCGAAAATGCCGCCCTTTCCGACGCCCCGATCACCGAGCGGATGCATCACAGCATTACTGATGAAAACCAGAGATCCAGAGAGACTATGGAAAAGCTGGCCATCTGGGATCAGAAATGGGCTGCGTTGCAGGCGAAGAGGCCATGATTAGCTTACCTGTATAAACGGCAGGCGTGCCTGGCACGCATGCAATACTCGCCTCAATACCTAGCGGGCTCCTAGAGCACCCACTTCCATCCAATTGTCGGCAGCAAGCCCGGCTAGCTCAATCGGTAGAGCGTGAGACTCTTATGGAGTATATCCGAAATCTCAAGGTTGTGGGTTCGACCCCCACGTCGGGCTCAATTCCCGTCTTCGTTGCTGTTTGCCTTAATTTTTGCAGCATTTTGTGCCGCCATACTTTTTTGCTCTATATCAACAGCCCTACGCCACTTCAATGACTCGCGCCGGGGAATCATCCCACTCCTTGGTAAAGAGCTGAGAGGACCAGTATAGTGATTCTCCGTATTTATGGCTCGTCCGGAGGTTCGCAATGTCATTTTCTAGAACAAGACGTCAGCAGCAGACTCAAACCTTGACAGAAGCGGCTCCCTACCTCTAGCTTTGATCAGAGCTTGCGTTTTCTTCATGAACGTAATTTGGTCAACCTCCAGTTTAGCCATAGACCGGACACTCGAGGAGTCCCAGTCGACGCACAAAGGTGCAGATCCGTTGCAGACAAAGTGGAACCGGGAAAGCACAACCTTCGCCGCATGAAAAACGTTGGTGAGAAACGGGACGTTAGAAAATCGTCCCTTTCTAGCATCAGCAGCTTATCATTCTCAAAAAAGGGACGGAAACATCCAACCACTTACCGGCATAGAATGAAGCTTAGCATGATAAGCAGAGTGTTGCGCCAGCCGCTCAATGTGATCGAGAACAATAAATGCGGTAAGATAAATGTCGAACCAGTCCTCCGGCCTCAGCGGGGAGATCTTTGCCTCAAATTGGTCAAGGAGTTTCTTCCTCAGCGGATGCAGCACTTCGGTGATGACTATCCGATCCAGTTGGGTGTCCATCATGGGCGGTATGGGGATCTTCCTAAAGCGGGGATTTGTGCGGTCGGTAACTCGGGAAACACCAAGCGTGTCAGGCCCGCACATCTCCCACTCAATCTCAATAATACGAGAGACTGCCCACAGGTCAAGTGCTAAGCTCACCAACGAACCCTAATACTGTTAGATATGATTGGTGGGACGGAAAAGTATCGCCTACCGCTTTAGCTTTCGCATACTGCATTGCCATTTTGACTGTCGTTGCCACCAGCTCGTTGTTACTTGCCAGAACATATGACTCCAGGTATGACTGTTTCGCAACAGCAATATACTGTAAGACCTGGGCGGTGATCTTCTGCATGTTGGTAAGACAGAACGGCGGCATGCGCATCTCGCGTTGGTTACCCTTCGCATCTTTCCACGTCAGTGACACTTTATCCTTTGGGAGTGGGACAAATTCGGAGGCATAAATCATCAGCTTATGGCCGACATGCTGTGTGAGCTGTAAGTTTCTCACTGGGACATCCGGTTTGGAAATGTCTTCGACGGTAAGACGTTTGAAACGCTCCGTGAAGAATGGCTCATTTGCCGCTGGCCCTTGAAGGATGTTAGTTGTATTCTCAACGCGACGGGCGCTAAACTGCCCAGAAAACAAAAAAAATAGGGTACAGCCATGCACTGTCGGGGGGACCATTCTCGCATAAGAACAGTGTGGGGGGCATGTCGGGTTGAGGTACTCACCATCGCGAAAGAACATGGCATCCTTCAAGATGGACTTGAAGCAGGGCATTGGCGAAACGTTCTTGTAAAGTCGGCTTGTGGAGCACCGAGTACAAGGTACGTAAAGGCTTTGCTTGAGCGCGAGATCACACTTCGGGTTTGTCAGAAAAGTGCTCCAGCAAGAATTCGGGTGTATTTGAGACCGACCTTCCTCTTGGACCCTTGGCAACGGCTGCAGACCCCCTCCCTCCTGGCGAGCTTGGTTTCCAGCCTCTTTTGGGGCGTGAAGCGGGATCTGTAATGCTCGGGGTTGCCGAGCGTCATCATCGTGCCACGCATCTCGCCATTTTCGTCCTTGTATGTGACTTTCTTTAGTGTTCGGGGGGTAAGCCCAGCACTCCCTTCGCTGTCTCTGGCTCGCCGCTTTTTCGATCGATCCTCATCGGAGCCAGCATCCGGTTTGAACTGGATAATCTCCAGTGACGGAGGCGGAGGCGGGGGCTTGGGCTTGCTCTTCCTCTGCTGGCTGGCAGGCACTTGGCGCTCCGAGCTAAAGTCATGGAAAAGGGGTGCTGAAGGGGACGTTGAAGAATGTCCGGTGGCATGAAGGACAGAATTCGGCGGTGATGGGTCCTCCGTGAGCACTTTGATAGGGGCCGAGACGCCCGGGTCGATTAGTGGATCTAAGCCTCCATCGGACCAGGCGGTTAGAGGCACATCTGGGCCGAAGTGAAGGTCAAATCGTGCATCCAGCGTTTGTCCAAACGGAAAAGTTAGCTGCCCCTGGGCTGAATCTCGAGTCGAGTCCGTGATAGCGCCATACGGCGCTGCAATAGGCCCCACAGCAGCAGAGGTCAATGCCCAATCCACGGCTCCTACAGGTACGGAAACAGCTGTGGAGTACGTCGGTCCCATCCACGTTCCTTGAGATGATGGCATACGGATATATTCTGCATTCCTGAAGGTCAGTGGGATCTGTTGGGGAATAGTGTGCGCAGCCCACATCTCCGTCGCCGCCGCATCCCCTGCGGAGTGGTTGCGCGCTGCGATGCGCGGCCCATTCAATCGCTGCGTGGCCACATGGTTCCTGGGTGCGGAGAAGGCAGACCTCCCGGGGACGTGGGAAATGGTTTCGGGGTCGGGGTTAAAGATGGTCGAGAGACCCAAGCCCTGGCCGAGGAGGCCGAACGAGGGGTCCCAGCCCAGCTCGCCGACGTGCGCGGTGCCGTTTCCATCGCGCGAACCGGATGCGCTCCTGCCGGGCTGCTCCATGGCGTGGGGATCGACTATCGCAGATATGGCATCGCGAATTGGTGGAATGTTCAGGTGGCTTCAAAGGTTGATGTACCGCGTTTCCCGATGAATGCAGCGGTCCGTGGCAAGCGAGCGACTTGGGGGGGAGGTGCGCCGGGGCGTCAGGGGGCTGTGCAATCGTCGTGGCTTCCCGCTCAGGCTGTGCCGCCCAGCTGTTTTCACCGATTTCCCGCTTCCGGGCTAGCCGAGGGATGCGTGCAGGTGCCGCGGGCATAATGTTCTTTTTGCCAAGATCCAATTGCTCCATGAGGCCCGATGATAGCGCTTTTCGCAACTGATCACAGCGCAGGCAAGAGGAGTGTGATGCTCCAAAGGTGCAAACTCGGTAAACGCAGCTGCCTATAGGCCGCTAATTTCGGCCTCCTTGATTGAGATACTCCGGTGGATCATGTGAGACTATATGATCCGAACAGGCCTATTGCTAAGCTCCCACAGCGAGGACGCTCTCATCCCATAGACACTCCCGATTTAGAGACCGGGTTTCGACACTTGCCAATGGTCCCCACACATTTGATCCGATAAGAACGTAATACTGACCCACATACATTCCCTTAGGTACTAGCTGCCCCGGCGAGGGAAGGAGGTCTTAAATGACTGGCGCAATGCCCGAGAAGCAGAGCTTCTATTCGCAAACGCCAGACTGTTCCGCGGGCTTCGGGCGGCACAGCGGGGGTCTCAATAATCAGGGCCGTTCCCACCCAAGAGCGCCAAACGGCCAGGCAAACACCGTTGGCCAGCCTCTTCGCCCTCGATCTCGATCTTGTTGCCTTTTTTGCCTTGCCGTTCGCCCCGATTTTCGTTCGCTGCAATGAAGCCTCGGCTGGGATTGCCCGCTGACGCAGATTCTGTGACCGCCATTATCGTCGCAGCAATGCCCCTTGATCCACAGTGGGATTACCGCTTTCCCTACCGGCTGAAGTACCCCGAGGACCACTACAACTACACGCGGATGCTATTTGAGTATTTTCTCGACCCCACCTTTGACGATTGGGCTGTGATTGTCGTCGAGGATAGTCTTGGGCCTGACGATGAGCTAAAGATTGTGGCGTTTGGCGTCTACAACGTCTCATATCGGAATAAGAGATTATACGGTCCTGGATACCGGGACCAGGACCGCAAGTCTCACTTCTTCGTCCCGCACCTGGCAAACCCTGAAAGTACCGGCTAACATGCAGCAGCAATGGCGATGGTCGAGAAACGGGGAGGGAATCATCGCAGGGATGCCAACCGCGAACGGTTCGATGCCTTCGGGCGTGGCCAGGCCGAGGCTTACAAGAGATTCTTTGGGCCTATTGGCCCGGAGCAGATTCACCTCCAGATTCTCGCCACCTTGCCAGACTATCAACGACGCGGTCATGGGTCATCCATTTGCCAGTGGGCGATGAAATTGGCCCACAGGGAGACGCTCAAGGACATCTCGGTCATGGCCAGCCCGATGGGGTACGAGCTCTACACTTGGCTGGGGTTCAAAAGGGCAGGGTCGTTTTCCATACAAGTCCCAGGCGAGGACGAGAAGCTGACTTTGGAGGCCATGATGTATCGCCCTGGCGCATAAACAGGGCGGTCAAGCGAGGAGGAGGGCGCCAGGTTTGATTCTGATTGGTGTAAAGATCAGGGCGAACCTCCCCGCTGACCAGGCCGGGAACACCGAGGCAATATTCCGGCTCTACGGTGGCTACCAACCTCTTCGCCCTTCATATCATGGCATTGGTGTCCGAAATCCGGTTTGGGGTTAAGTCTGTGCGTGTCTGCAAACGAGGCCCAAATCACAGCACAGATTAGTACAAGAAACCAGTCAACCTCGAGCACCCCCACGACGTCGGCCTTGGAACAAGACGCCAGATTTCTTCACCGCCGAGTCATGGCGACGCATACGCGAGAACGGGTAGCGTCGGTTGCAGTGTTTGCCGATTCCGGGAGCCTCACCCGCCCGCCTTATTGCTCGAACGACCTGTCGTCTCGTCCGAATGTGGGAAAACGCCCCGCCGCACTTGCGACTAGGCGCCAGCCCCGAGCATGAACGGCGATTTCCGCTCTCTCGCAGCCGTCCCCGCGCCAAACCGAAAAGAGCACCGTGTGCTCTCACCAGCTGATAGGCCATAAGTCTCACTTTGAAATAACCCGGCATAAACCCAAGGCGTATTATCTGGTCTCATCAGTCGATAATGAGAGTGATGAACTCGCCGGCATCGGAGATATGCCCATCACATGCAGGCACGAGTCGTTCGAGATATGGCACGGTCGGAGCGCGTCCGGAAGAGCTATGGGAGACATAAAGACGGCGATGTCAGTCACGGACTTGAGTCGAGCTGGACAACACTCAGCAGAAAGACAGTAGAGCCAGACGAGAAATATGATGCCTTTCTCGATGTCAAACCGAGTCTCGTGGGCGCCCGCCACAGGCCAGCCTTCAGATCATGACGACGTCAGCACGTGCGAGTCGGACATGTTGGTCGAGCACTCCAGTGACGTCAAAGATGACCTGCCAGAGACAAACCAGTTTCTCCAGCTTGAAAAACAACACGTTTGCTTGGACTATCTCGCAAGAGAGTGAGCTAACTCTGTCTCGGTTTGAGGACTGAATGTTGATCACACCACTTACAAGGCACGATCCGAACTGGAAAACACTTGCCCTCCTCTACGAAAAGCCAGGATCGATGACTATCGCTCCCCTTCCCACCCACTCGCCTCCCCCTCAAACGACACCTCGCAGACGCTCGACTTATCCTGTCTTCGGTGCAACGCATTACGTCTTCGTCATCGCGATCGAAAACTCGTCTTCTCGCCGTTCGATGTGTCCAAGAGGGACATACAGCCCCTTGATGGAGCAGTGGTTGGACACAAGTATGCGACATGAGATGTGGTTTGAGTGCTACTAAGACGGGATGCGAATGGCTTTTCTCCTTCAAATGCCCCTTCTCTCTCTCTTTTACCTTTGACGGTTTTTCCTTTACCTCACATCTTTCTCAGTTCTCTTTATCCTCTTCTTAGTCACACTGTCCCTATATGTACACCTCTGGTTGGCGTTCACGGAGCAGGGAAATACCCTCAGATTGAATGGAGTTACGAAATGATGATCAATTTTATCAACCATCACTATCAAAACCGTGACATATCATCTACCATGTAAACTCCTGAGCCATCACAAGTTCCAGTATACTGTGCTTCACAGCTTCCTGGTGTGGATACCAACGTGACATTGGCAGGTAACAACATTAAACGGCTCCGCCCATAATATGAAGCTAAACCCAGCTGAGGCCGCCCGACCAGCAGACGGGAAATTCAGAAATGAAAATGGGCGTTGCTGCTTGGCAACGGTGTGGAGATTCGCTAGTGCCAGGACTCAGCCCACACGAAAAGCTGAGGACGCGGAGGCAGGGTCACATCAAGCAATGTCTTGGCGGTCCCGACCTGGACTGACAGCGGGAGGCTCTGGGCTGCTGACGTCGCTGCATTGTTTGCTGTTCACTGCTTACTGCTTGCTGCATTGCCTATCCCAACATCTGACTGCTGCACTTCTCAACGCGACATGAAAGACGCGTGTGTGTGAAGAGGGCTGTTGGTCAGATTTCACGTCAATGCAGATGACCGGGAGCCTCCGCTGTTTATGGTACCTATGTTGCACCGCAGCGACCTCGACCTCAGTGTCGGCCACTCGCACAACCTGGGCAGGCATCTTCAAATGCGTCGCAGCATGTGGTTGGTCTGGTCGGTAGCTTTCCATTCCTTCCATCCTTCCTCCAGCACTTCCTCCCACCGACTAGCGATTCTCTGCATCCGAAAAAGCGTATCACAAGCTGATAGTTACCTACTGCAAGTACGTACTCACTCCATCATCGTCATCCAAAGCAAGCAGCATCGTCACGGAGTACCGCACAGCGCAATGAAACCAGTTCAACAACCACCAATATTTCACCCGACATCACCGTTCCTGGCTGTAATCTCCAAAAACGGCTTGGAGCGCGAATCCCATGGTCCCTCCCCGCAAGAATTCCGTGACTGACCCCTCCGTTCATTTCCACCTCCAAACACCGTGCAGCCCTGCGGCTGACATCTGCACCCCTCCCTTGCCAAGCAACCAGCTCAGCTGTTCCCATCCCAACCAATTACGTCAAAGTAAGCCGTTCGTGGCGTGTACCATACCCCTGGTAATTCAGGGGGTTTTCCCCAACACGGGCTCCACACCAGGGGACCCAAAATTGCTTGTGGTGTCGTCTAGGGGTTTCGCACAGCATTCGCTGCAGCGGGTGGGCGGCTGACGGACGGCTGTGTGGGGATGGAATCGATGATCGGCAACAGCCGGGTTTTGTGAATATTTTTGGGTAATGCCGAACTGCGCCAGAGGATCGCCCCCTGCTGCCTTGGCACGAAGCGAAGGTGGGAAGGTCCTTTTCATATTAAATCCTCGGACCACCCTTTCGTATTCACATGGTGAGCTTGTCCAGTCTGTTCGGTTTCTTTTATCTCCAGCACCATTCCAGAACTTGCTTCCTCTCACTTCCTCAGCATCACCGCAGAACAAGCACTCAGCTCACCTCACACACACACACACACACACACACACACACACACACACACACACAACCGCCAAGATGCTCTACAAGTCTACGGTCCTCGCCGGCCTCGCTTCCGTGGCATCGGCCCACATCTTTGCTAATCCCGTCGTCATCGCTCGAGGAATCGAAGCCCGCCAGACCGATGCCGCTGG
>Ga0247758_1001405_pt1 | contig 18090 bp, 22 predicted proteins | sample UWRJL156409C4_FD_180950 | JGI IMG/M metagenome (GOLD analysis project Ga0247758, IMG submission 180950) | Plant litter microbial communities from Arlington Agricultural Research Station in Wisconsin, United States - UWRJ-L156-409C-4 | ecosystem: Environmental > Terrestrial > Plant litter >...
GATTCTGAGCTGAAGATGCTCTTGGCCGGATTTTTCCTCTCGAAAGGTGGCAGTCCGTCCCTATAGAGTAGCATGTAGGGCTTGACAACACGTACCAGGTCGACGAAGTCGATGCGCTGTAAGATGGGCTCGCCGTTGGGGCTGAATCCTGGCCGTGGGGTAGGCGACGGAGACGAAGACGGCTGCGATGGCACAATGCCCAAAAGCATCGCGATGAGCGCTACGATTATAGCGATGAGCGCTGCAACAAGCGCAGTAGAGGGAAACTGCGGCCTTGCCTGCCTAGGTCCATCCCCGTCATCATCTCTGGGAGATCGATCACTGGGAGGTTGGCCACTGGGGGGTCGTTCACTGGGAGGTCGGTCACCATATGGATCTGCTGGTGGGGCATCCATTTTTCTTCGTCTGTCAGGTCTGTGGTGTGTTCAACTGTGGAAAGAAGAGTCACAAGGTGAGGCGACGAGATCTCTCGTCTTTTTTGGCGAATGCTCAATCGAAGGCGATTTCTTGTGATTCACAGGAAGGTGCGCCTGGTCTAAGTACCCAAGCGGACGATAATCGTCGGCGCTGGGAGATGGGCCGCGCCCCGATTCCAGGCAGTTGCACCACCTGGCTGAAAGACGCCTCACCTCCCCTGTGTCCCTGCATTTTGGTGGTGGCGGAGCTAACGTTCACATGCATTTCTGGGACGCCTTCGAACTGCTATTGGAGAGCCGCTGTGAGCGGTTGATGGGGTTTTCATTGTTCACCGGAGCAGCAATCGGAAGATCCGCCTCCCATTGGCCAGCATCGAGCCAATGCGAACCCAGCTTCGGTCGGGCATTCCGACGACGACTTGCGTTGGCGTCTCTCCTCCCACTAGTGGGAACCCTCAACTGCGTTGACACCATAGAACCCGAGGAAGAACCTCAGATCGCTTTAATACCGGTGAGCTGCCCGCCATGGCACCAGAACCTGCTTCGGCGATTTCCGCGCATCATCTTCTTCTGCTGAACCATGCGCCCCTTCTTTCTTGCGGCGCTCACAGGCGATGGCGCCCAGGCAACTGCGAGACCGTGACGGCCTGAGAGGCGCGCTGAGGCCTCCTCCAGGTCCGCGGTTCACCAGCTTCCCCCACGGCTCTCGACGCCCCCCAAAGCCCGTTTCGAGGCCGCCGGGCTACTACTTACCGGTACCGTTACGATGGCCCTTCCTGGGTTTGCTGATGGTAGTACTGGCGGCGACACTTGGGGTGCTGGTGGCGCTTCAGCAAGCGATGCCGAACAGCGATCACTCCGCCGTCGTCGATGGCCGTCCCATGGCGAGGAGTGTGCAGGCCATCCACGTCGTTGATACCACCGTGTATCACGACCTTGCCCTTCGCAGAATTCCACGTCTCAGACGACAGACAAACGACACATACTCACCGGCCGAGTCCAACAAGGAAACACAGTCGACCACCCTAGCACCTTCCTCAGCAGGTACTAGCACCGATACTAGCACTACCGCATCGCTCTCCATACGTTCCACCACCAAGAAGAAGTCCAAGAGTTTACCATTAGTCCATGGCGGTCACGTGCCAAATGGCCCGGCCACTGGCCAACCAACTTCCCTGGTGATATCCAAGCCTCCAGATCCTTCCGTCTTCGCCAACGCCACCATATCAGACGACGTCAACCGTTCAAGGTCGAAATTTGTTACGCCCGGCGTCTCGCAAACCATTACCGAGATAGTTACCGCGAATACCGCATCTTCCACAGCCGCCCAGACTCAGCAGCCTACTACAGACGACGTATTCTTCACAGCTGCCACAATCGGTGACCCTATTCTGAGACCTATCATCCCTGGCGGTACAACAACGTCCATCGTACGGACGAAGACCGTGACGCCTCCTCCCCAAACCAAAACCGATTCCGCGGGCCGCACCACTGTCGTATCATACCCTCCGACACAGATTGAGACAACGGTACCTGGCGTGATAATTCCACAGACGATCCAGACACCACTCCCTGATGACAAATTATTCGGCGGTGAGATCAGCACTCTGGCTACCGTCGTGGGCGCCTCGTCGGTGACTCGAACTACCGTGTTCACCTCGCCGGGCAAGCTAACCACTCAGACGTACGTCTCTGTCGTGGACGGGTCCTCAGTCACGCAAACCACTATCGTTTCATTGCCCGGTCAGCTCACTACCCAAACTTATGTATCTGTCGAGGGCGGCTCGTCAGCCACGTTATTAGTTGCCTTCCCTACGACAGTTGGACCCTCCGTTGAGACCATCGTATCTGTCGTTGGCGGCACGGTCATGACAATCACACCTTCACCAACAACTTTTGTCAGCGATCTCGGTGGTGGCGTGTTGACCACTATCACCAGCACCCCAACACCGTACATCACCACGACTGGTGGTAGGACTACCACCATGCTCGTCACTAAGATCCCAACCCTTGTCATCACCACGGATATAGCCACGTTTGTCAATGGCACGCCTACTACTATAAAGACCGTCGTGACCATCACACCCACACCTAGATCGGCCCCTACACCGACCCCTAAGCCGGGGGGGTCCGACGACGGTACTCGGGTGCGCATACTTTCCGGCTTCAGTCCGGCGCAGTTTTTCGCCTTTACCTACCTCCCCACCATTATCGCCGCCTGCCTTGCCGTCCCATTCAGCATGATCAGCACCAACGCTCAGCTCATGCAGCCCTTCCACACCCTCGCCACTCGGCCCGGCGGCGGCCCCGCCTCGGACACGCTCAGCCTTAGCTTTGGCGGATACTGGAGCGTGCTAACATCCCTGGTTCAAGCTTTCAGGCACGGCGAACCTGTTCCTCTTATCGCCAACCTGGGCTCCCTGGTCGCGTCTGTACTCGCTCCTCTAAGCGCTGAGGCTATAGGCTTCAAAATTCACGGCACCTGCACCCACTTGGACATTGCTGGTTGTGGCATCACACCTGGCATCTCCCCAGCGCCCACCCAAGCTCTCATCGCACTTGTGGCGGCTTTAGCGATGTTGCTGCTGATGTTGGCGCTAGTTTTGCGGCGGTGGGACACAGGTATATACGCCGACCCCCGGGGGTTAGCCGCAGCAGCATCGTTGTCGATGGACCCCTCGCTGCGGGGGCAGTTCAACGGCCAGCAGCTTTCGGATAAGAAGCTTGAAGAGAACCTCAAAGGAGGACTCTTCCGACTAGCTTTCTTTGATGCTGGCGCTGAATGGGACGAGTCGTGCTACGAGTACGGCATTATCGCGTCGGAACGGACCGAGACACCACCCCTCGGCACGCGCAGCACCGTCACCACTACTGCGATTACAGAAAATGGCCATCATCGGCGACACATGCCATTCTTAGCGCTAACCTACACGTCTCGCACTATCTTGGTCACGGCGCTCCTGGGCTTGATAAGCCTGCTGGCGTATTACCATCAGCCATCGGACGACACTCCTTTTGAGCTCTTCATGGACAGTCAGACCTTTGGTGTGAAGTTCTTGTTTGCTTCGATCGGCACTGTCATTTCCATGTTCTGGCGTTCCTTCTTTGAGGGAGTCGCCGCCGCGGCGCCCTTCATGCGCATGGCACGCCAGCCGTGTCTTGCCAGACAGGGGATTCTATGCTCGCCCGCCACCAACTCCCTCACTGGCATTATGGAGGGGGCTCGGCAGCGTGATTTCCTTTTGTTTGCGTCCGCGGTGATGGCCGGTATAGCGGAGCTTCTCCTGCCCGCGTTGCTGGCCAATATACCATATGCGCTGACGCAGACGTATGACGGGCATGTTGGCGCTACGGCCGCCTCGTTGGCCATCTTGGGCATTATGGTCATTCTCCTCACGGCATCGCTCATCTTTGTGCGATGGCCGCACCTGCCTGTCGACCCGCGCACGCTCGCTGGCGCGATCTACTACGTTTCGCGCTCGGAGCGGCTGCTGGCTGATTTGAAAGGCCAGAGGCTGGCCTTGCTGGACGAGGCAAGCTGTCAAGAATACGTGGAGGGGCTCAAGAGACGATATATGTATAAGCCGCTGGGCGGGGATGGGCGGATGGCGGTCGAGGTAGAGATAGAGGAGGATGAAATGTACCGGGAGGGGATGGAAGAACGTTGGCTGTGACATGATCTTGTATTCACTATCTCATTAGTAGAGTAGCTTTTACAAGTTGGTCACTAAAGAAAACCCCCGACAATAATGATCGATACAAAGTACAGCGCGAGCTACTACATGGAAGTTTGCAGCGGACGCAGAGATGGATTAGGGTTTCGGGCCCGCTCTTTCGGGGTTGCTGAGATCGGCCCGGACATAGCTCAAAATTGTGACATCTGGTTGGACGGATTCGCCCTTGGCTGCGGCCAACACAGTACGTTATTACTCTCTCCGTACCAGGTACATATCAGCCAGATTAGCTGCAGCTACCTCTGCGGTAAGCAGCAGCGATGTTGGGCGCTGGTAAGTAGAGGTACAAAGCCAGCATAGGCATACTGTGTCACTAGCGGCTGGGAATGAAAGTGGCCTGTGCGGAGAATGTTTCAATATCGAAATTCTGGACACTTATTTCAGCCGTTACTGTGTATAGATTAGCTCCTTAGGTAGAGGCTGGTCAACAAACTCACCGGTCAGGGCTGGGGGCCTCAGATTACAGAGTGGGTGGCAAGCTGGGCACAGGGCAGGTGGGTCTTCGCTTCAGGAGAAGAGGAGACCACAGGCTTAGTACAGGTTAGCCGCGGCCTGCCGCAGGGCTTACCACTTTCCCCGATACTTTTCACGCTGTTCCTGGCACCCGTGTTTGGACCCCGGTCCAGGTTCGGGTATGTAGACGATATCGCAGTGTTTTACAGCAGCCGATAAGCGAAGGCGGCAGCTACGAAGGACGCGAATAGCGTGGTTAAGTGGCTTGAGAATAACGGGGTCCCGGTAGATCCAAGCAAGACGGAACTCCTTAAGACGGTCAAAGGCGCAAAAGTTGACAGTGCCCCGGTCACCCTTAGGGTTCACCCAGAAGCCGTCGTCCCAAAGCAGTACGTTAGATACCTAAAGAGTGTGGCTTGACCCTCGGCTTAGGTTCAAAGTACACGCGCAGAAAGTCGCGGAGAGAGGTTAACGCCTGGCTTGGTGTATGAAGAGGCTTAACAGCACGCTGCGAGGCCTGCCGCCGGCACAGGCCTGCAAGGTCGCCGGGGCGTGCGGAGTAGCTACAGCTATGTACGCGGCGGAAGCCTGGTGGCCCGGGGAAAGTAAGGTTAGCTCCTCTATTAGGGATAAGGTCGTAAGTACTAACAAAGGGTACTTGGAAGACATCCTCGACAAGCCCTTGAATGCTTTAGCCAGGGCGGTCTGCCCTGCTTACAGGACCGTCCCTACAGCCACGGTTTTCCGGGAGGCAGGGATCCTCCCAGGGGGGTCTGGATACAGGTTGACTTCCTTAGGGCTAGCGCCCGGTAGGCTACCTTACCGGCAGACTACCCGGTAGTTGTGAGGACCGGCCCCAACCAGGCCAGGTTGGCACGGTACCTTCCCCCCCCTTAGATAAGGCTCCAGCAAAGGGCATCGGCGGTCCCCGTCCCGTTTAGGCCGGTCTAGCTTACAGAGCTGTGCATCTAGAGGCTGACCCTCTCGGGTAAGATAACTGCGGCACAATATTACGTGGAGTTGCTAAAACTCCTACCAACAAGGGTCCGATTGGTGTACACGGATGGCTCGAAACAATCTGACTCCGTAGGCTGGTCCTACGTGGAGCGGTACCTAAGGGCCTCGGTCCCAGCCGTAGTGAAGTCCGGAAGGTTGGGGCGGGCCGAGGTGGTCGACGCCGAGGTCGTCGCCATACATCAGGCAGTCAAGAGACTGGCCAGGGGTAGGCCTGCCCCGGCTGTAGTGTACTCGGACTGCGTGGCGGCGGTGGAAGCGTGCCGGTTCAGGGCGACGCCCAGCTTACAGACGGAGGTACTGGAGGTTTAAAGGATACTGGCTAGGCCTTAGTGGAAAAACAAGATTGACATCCGGTGGTGCCCCGGACATTAAGGTATCCCGGGGAACGAAGAGGCAGACTCGGCGGCTAAATAAGCCGCCGTAGAAGGCCAGTTAGCTCCTACGGTCGCGTATGTTAAAGCACGAGCAAAGGAAAGAAGGAAACAGATTGTATCCAAATGGTGGGAGGAGGCCGTACTATACATCTACAAATGGCTAGGACTGGGGCCTTACCCGGATACCTAGGGCCTGAGTAGGAGACAGATGGCACAGGTAGTGGTATACCGCACTAGGTACGGAAGGTTCGCCTAGTACTTTAAACGGTTTAATGAAGCTATGGAAGAGCCGGGCTGTGCGTGCGAGGCGACTGCAGAACCCCGGCACCTTATAATGTGCCCTAGAACGTGGGCCTTGTCAAGGGAGGTCAAGAGAATCCATCAGATCGGTATAGAAGAGGATCTCATATCGATTTGTGCTGGGCAAAGGAGCGAAAGGAGCAGGAGTAAGGAAGTGGTTTCCTAAGTTTCTGGGCTTGTAAGAGGCTGCCGAAATAGTTTGTTCAAAGAAAGGGCAGGTGTAGTGGGAGGTACAGGTGGGCAGTGGAGGACGTAGACACTCAAACCAGTAGGGGAGCGAGGTCACAGGTGACACGGCGTAGGGTTCCACCCACCCCCGCCGAAGGCGGGGGCGCTAGCTCTGGAAAACTGAATTGAATTGAATTGTATGTAGATTGGCGCATTGTTTCGGGCGGCCATGTTCTCGACAGAAAGAGAGCCTGCGGTGGGTGTCGTGGTCTGATGGATTGTCAGCGCGATGATTGCACGCTTTCTGTTTTCTTTCCTCCTGGGCCCTCCGCACGGGACATTCATCAACCCCGCGTCGCGTCCGCATAAAAATAGACTATCTCAGGGATACTACCTAGACACTGACTATCGCTCGTGGCAGGATTCCTCGAGGGTGGCGAATTCAACGCCCTGGTGAGCATGAAGGTTCTCGATCAAGAGAAAAAAAAAAACATTGCGGCAGAGTCAGTGCTCATGTCCTAAATCGCAGTCGCAGTAATCGTGCTAATTTATTGAATGACACTTAGAGCCAAAATTGCCCTGACCGCCGGTCCAGCCGACATCAGCGCTGAGGCCCATGTCTGCCGACTCCATATGACCTCCATCGTTCTTGAGGTTATAAGATCACCAAGAAGCCTGAGCTGGCGGCTGATCCGGAACGCAAGGAACCGTTCCAGAGCCCGACAGCTTTCAGGGAGAGATTGCCGGTAAGATTCAATCTGTGATTCGTTCGTCCTCGTTACTTGGGCAGAACTGAAAGCAGGCACGTGCTTCTACAGAAAATTGAAGTTTGTACGCGGCCCACCGAAGCTCTCCTTGACCGATGACGGTGAGACAGTGTATCCACCTCTCCTGGACACCCGGTCTGTTACTGGCGTCAGGAACCAAAACGAAGAGGACAAGGTGAAAAGCTTGGTCACCGAGCGCAAGAACATCAGCGAGCACCTCCGCCTCTCACCACTCCTGGGGTCTGACTTCGGCTCTCTGTTCTGCTGTCTCGATTTCCTCAAGCCCGACTTCGCACTGGCCGAAATCACAGTCCAAATTGACGATGGCGCAGTAAGCGGTCTCAGTATTCGCTACATTAACGGCCTTGTCGCCACACTTGGGTCGATGGACGGCGACCTCAAAAGCCAAACAGTCCTGACCGTGCACGGCGACGAATACGAGCGCATTATTGCTTGTTCCATCGAGATTGGTCATTCGGAGGGCGAGGGAGGAAAAGCCAAGGACCGAGTCACAGCAATCCACCTGTATTCGAACTACAAACCCCCGTTGCTAGGTCACGCAAGCGACTGGAGACCGGCTGTCGAAGGGAAAGGTAAATGAGGTGAGGTTCAGTTCGCAGGGCTTGCAATGACCTATTTCGACTCCTTGCTGGCCAACGGCCATCTCAAAGGCTTCTGGGGAAGAGCTGTAAGCCGGAAAGTCCGGGACGGCGAGTCCGGGATCTACAGACTTGGTCCTGTGTGGGGGATATTCAGGTATGAACTCCTCAAGAGGGACCCATCCGCTGAGTACCACGTTTGCTGGGAAACTGCTAATGCGTGCTGAACACCGCAGACAACTTCGAGAGGCATCTCAGGCCTCTCGGCAAATGACCAGGGTCTCATCCGCGGTTGCAGTTACGCCATCCAGGGGAAAGAGCATGGTTGGCAAAACAAACCCAACTTCAACATGGCCCATAAAGTCGGCTGGAGGCCGTCCCAGCCCGCGGTCCCGCATCTCATCTACAGCCTGAAGTCATTCGAGATCATGAAGCCAGTCAACCCGAAACTGGGCCTGAAGCTGATATCAAACAGCACCGAGGCCTTCGTGCTTCAGTTAGAAGGCTGGGATAACAAGATCGAAAATTTCGAAGCTTCCTACATGGTTCTGCCCAATGACAACGTCCTCTTCCAGTCCGGCGAGATGGACACGCGATCCTTGGGCAACAGGGCCCAAGCCGCTCCATGCAAATAACCTTCCCCAGGCCGTATAAAGGCCCACCCAAAGTGGCCTGCTGGTTTACCCAGATCCTCCAACCTCACGAACGGCTAGCTATCACGTGCTCCACGACCGAAGTCAAGCGCAACTCTTTCGTCCTCAGCGTTACAGTTCCCCAGGGTTGCGAATTCGAGCACGCCAAAGTCATGTGGCTCGCTTGGGATGCTGAGCACGACGGAAAGAAAATCCGTAGTGGGTCAACCGAGGTCAAGAGCGAGGGCAAGCATGCTGGTGTTGACCACACCTGGCAGGATGGACCTCTGCCTAGGGAGCTCCTAAAGCCGTTTATCGGTATCTGCTCACTTGACTTTGAGAATAAGCGGGACTGTAACTTGGGCGTATTTTGTGATGTCCGACAGTCAAGCAAGAGTGGCTTCAATTGGGATGCGGTATCGTGGAGTGTTAGGAGTGATAGCACGCCTTAGACGTCTATTAGGGTTACTTGGCTTACTTTTGAGGGTCGAGCCGCCAAGTCTATCTATGTATAATAAGGGGTAATTTTGAGTTAGTTCTAAGCCGGGTTGAAGGTTGTGCCCTTCGCGAGCTCCGCCAACAGACACGCTTGGATTGTCCGCTTCCAAAACGAGTGCTCGACATTGCCTGTTCGGATGACTTGATCGTATTGTGCGAATCGAAAGGCGAAGAGGCCCCGTATGCGACTTTGAGCTATTGCTGGGGCGGTGGCCTTTCTCTTGAGGATCTTGTAGGGGATTCTCCGGACGTCTTTCCCGCGACCATGAAGGACGCTATTCCACTTGCAAGAAACCTGGGACTTCGGTACATCTGGACTGACTAGATGCTTCTTGGTTCTTTCGGTGATGAAAGAGGTGGCCGTATCACGGCCATCGGAACCCTGTATGACGGACCACAACTTGCGCGTGGGCTGAATTGTTTCTGGGATGAAGGCGATGAGTCGCGGTGCGGCGCACTGTCAGAGATGGTTTTTTCTACAAATTACATCAGTCAACTGCAATCGGGGGCATTTCCTTCTCTTTATGTTGGTTAAGAGAATTAATGGTGAGAAGGGGGATGAGTTCAGTCGGGTTGGCTACGCCAGAGAGAGAGAGTATTGGCCTATTAGGCACCTCAGGGGCAAGAGAAAATAGTATCACACTGGTCTGATTTGATGGATATGGAATGGTAGTTACCTACTACGTGAGAGTCACAGTGGATCGAATGCACCAACCTGCTCAATTGGCAGTGCTACCTGCAGACTGCCGGCAATCAGAGAACATCCTCAAACTGCAAAATGAGAGAAAGAGGAAGCTAAAGCCACTGCCCCGCCCGAGCAGCAGCAAATCCCCAGACGCGGCAAGTAATCTCAGCTCAGGTCATCCTGACACAACCTGCAAAAAGGCAGGCCCGCCATATCATCTCTCCCGCCGGGAATTGGACCCGGGTCCCGAGCGAATTCTTTCTCAGTGAAGTTGACAAGCTCATATACTGACCACTATACTACGGAAGATGTAAGAATCTGTGTGGGTGTGAACACCCATTGTAGCTTGCCCGGCCTGTGTCTCGGAAATGGGGAATCGAACCCCGGGCTGCTGAGTGAGAGTCAGCGATGTTAACCGCTACACCATATCCGATTGTTGAAATTAGTGTGCGGGAAAGAGGGTTGTAGATGGGGTGTCTGGGTGGAGTTGTGGTGTATGGGAGGTGTGGGTTGCCAAACATGACTCACTGCAAATTTAGTCCCCATCGAGAGGATGGCAAGTCCAGCCGACCCTAACCCTTGCAACTGTCCAAAGGATCCCGTCCCCCATCGAATCTCAATCGCAAAGTCCAACAATCTCCGCAGCACAGACAACCAGAGCCAAAATGTTTCCCTCAATTGTTCCAAAGGCTTGGTTGAACCGCCCCGCTACCTGATTTCAAGTTCCTTAATGCGTTACTTCCCGAGAGCCAGTGTCGTGTCGCATGCGATGCCGAGACGGGACATCGAGCACTGACACATTTTGCTGTCAGGGGTGCCGAGGATGCGCACGCACGAAACACGAACCATACAATTTCCTGGCTCTTGCAGATTTGCAAGCTGATAAGAAGCGGCGCGGTTGATACCAGTGCAAGCGATGTCAGAGACAACTGAGACGGGGTGTGGTTGTGGTGGGCTTCAGTGTCATCGCGGCAATTGAGCCAAGAGATAAGACCTGAAGCGATGCGCCTACCTAGTCGGTTGTGGACTTGCTGGTTTGGTAGGCAGGTGAGATGATGCTCGTCGATGCCTGGTACGAACCGCGGTGTCTGGGCGATGGGCTCTGCAACACGAGATGACGAGCGTCCAGGCATCGCCCTGGCTGCACGGGCCGGTTTCCACGTGGGGCAGGGAGATGGCGGAGTGTTTGGTCCATGGATCCCCTAACAACTGCATTCGATCCCTCATCTCACAATCACACCAATTGGGTGTGATAAAAATGGACGCGGTGATTACACTACGATTACGTGTGACGACCACGCCGCGTATCCGAATTTTGAGCATTTGAGGGACGCTGTGGGAAAGGCTAGAATTGCAGAGCGCCGCACAGCAGCGTCAAAGTGCAATGCAAATTCGCTCAACGGGGTTGGGCGAGCGCAACCAGGGTTGGTTGAGCCTCTGGTGGTGTGGCGCGCGGAAGGCGTCGACCGTTTTTCGATCGGGTGAGCAACCCCACTGCGGAGAAGAAGGCCTTGGCCAGACACCGCACGGGAACGAGCAATTCCGCCCACCAACAACCGAGCCCCGCCTCCGCAAAGGCACCTTGACATTGGTTGCACCTCACCTCCACAACCAATGCTCCCCTACTTTTGCGGGCGCAAGACATCCCCGCGTGCCAGCGTCCTGTCGGATTCATTCTTCATCTGCTGTGCTGCGACCTCATGCGCCTTCTCTCTCCTTCCAGGCGTTGTCCGCATCCCATCCCGGCCAAGGATCCGAGGGTTTTGGGCGGACCATCTCTGTGCGCACAGGCGGGAATGCAAGGCCCGTAAAGCTTCCCAGCTCCCTCGCTGGGGCCAGCTCGCCCAGGATTTCCAAATGTCGACAAAAGGACTCAGCGGTCGTCAATAGCGCCGCAAACATCACCGGCTCACTGACCTCCTGTCGGCGACCGTTTTCCAATCTGTAGCACACACACCAGCCATTGCCGACCGACGACCTATGGCGACGAGGACGCTATGCCCCTTCTCGTCTAGTCGGCCATTGGCGCGCGAGCTCCCGCGCATTTTTCCATTTTACCATCCGGGCCTTCTTCCACCGGGAGACAAAGACAAAGAAACAGACAAACGTCATGGCGCCACCCTCTCCGGCGGCCATCGAGAGTAGCGTTGTGAGGACGCCTGGCACATTGCATACTTACGGAAGCCACGCCCGCCCTCCACTCTCATTCTCTCCGCAACCACGAGTGATCGCCGCCGTTTGGGGTTCAGATACGTGGAGACGCCCACGTTTCCACCTTCAGGGCGAGGAGACAGAATGTACGCCGTCTACTCCAGATCTCTACGTGCATTCCCAATCCCGCGGCGAGCAGTGGGATTGCACTCCATCTTGCACCCCCTAACTTGATGCGCAATGTACTGGACGCCGATCAAGGGTGGCGGTCCGAGGTCTAGGGATAGTGGCGTGCTGCCCGTCACAACAGCCGGTTGTGCGGTAGTGCTCTTCTGAGACCCGTAGCGCGCCTCTTCAAAACCAGGCTGGTGGCTGTGAGGCACTCTATCTAGATTGCGCTACATCCAGACCAGTCTGCTCGCTGTAACGGCCATTGACGGTGTTGGCTACTGAGAGCATGCGGTGTCCATTCACGTGCGAGTTCCCCATACCGTTCGGGGTGGCACGTCCGCCCTCGCCGTCTGGGCCGCACGCCAAGCGTCCCACCATGCCTAGCTTGGGAACTTCTCTCGACGCATTGAGTTTGGGCGTTGGCTGTCCTCGTTCCGCCCAGTCGCTACCACGGTCGGCCCAAACCGCGGTCCCCACCCATGGTGCCCCGTTGCTGTCCAGCCAAGCCAGTCGCAGTTGCAGTCGACCCTCCATTACTGGCGCCCCCCCTGTCAGTCTGGGGACGAAAGACGAGCAGACTATACCAAGAAGGAGATCATGTTGGCCTGGAAGCTAGGGTGCTAGTTGGGATCCAGGATGGAAAGGATGCCGGCTAGTGTAGGGGTTTGGGGCGTGGCTTCCGACACTGGTCTGTTAATCTTCCCCGTCCATATATGCAAACCGATCCTCGCTCGCAACCTGGATCTTCCTGTCGCTCATCCATCTGAGCATCTACGTGCACCGCCATATCCGAACCGAGACTGCGAAAGACGACGAGAGCCTGAGGCGGGCGCGGGAACATGTCTCGAAAGACGATGGGGTCTGACTCCGACCCTCGAGATACCATTACCTCTTGGCCTTCCGAGGTCCGGTCCGACCTGAGAGAGACCTTGACACCTTCCACCGAACAATTCGAACTCGATGATGGCGTCCCACGACCCCTGTTCCAGAGGGTCTTCTGGATGAGGGAGCCGCATCTGAGGAAACTCTACGGCCTTACCTGCATCCTCATGATCGCATCGGCCACGACCGGCTACGACGGCATGCTCCTGAACATCTCGCAGCACATCAGGGCATGGAACTACTTCTTCTTCCCCGAGCTCAAGGACAACCCCGATCTGGAGGACAAGGTGCTCGACAGCAAGTTGGCGATCATGGTCAACATGTTCAACATCGGCTCCGTTCTTTCGTTCTTCATCACCCCATTCATAGCAGATAACTATGGGCGGCGCATTGCCATCCTCATCGGCTCCTCGATCATGATGGCTGGTGGGTTTCTGACCGCGTTTTGCAATGGCTATGGCAGTAAGTTACCGTCCCCGCTGACCTGCCATACATCGATTCCCCTGTCCGGGCTGCCAACTGACCATATCAGTGTACATGGGTGGCCGCTTCCTCCTCGGCTTCGGCAACTCCCTGTCGCAGATGGCTTCACCCCTTCTCCTCACCGAGATTTGCCACCCGCAGCACCGTGGTGTCATCACAGCCATCTACAACTGTCTCTGGAACGCGGGTGCTCTCTTCGTGTCCTGTCTTGCGCTGGGGACCATTAACATCATGAGCGACTACTCGTGGAGAGTCATCACATTCCTCCAGGTTGTCCCCTCGTTCATCCAGTTCATTGGTATCTGGTTCATCCCTGAATCGCCCCGTTTTCTCATTAACAAGGACCGCCACGAGGAGGCCTTGCGAACGCTTGCCAAGTGGCACGCCGGCGGCGATGTCAACAATGCCACGGTGCAATTCGAGTTCCGCGAGATCAAGGAGACGATCCGTATCCAGAAGGATATCGACTCAGGGACCAAGTACATCGACTTCATCCGCACCAAGGGAAACCGCTGGCGACTAGCCATCGTTATCTCGCTGGGTGTCATATCGCAGTATAGCGGCAACGCCCTCTTCTCCAACTACATGAATGTCATCTACAAGGGTGCCGGTATCAAGGACGACCAAGAGAGGCAAAAGCTCGCCATGTCAGCGGGCAAGATCACCCTCGATCTCATTGTTACTATCACCGCGGCCCTGAACGTCGACCGCTTCGGCCGAAGGCCTCTATTCCTTGTTTCCACTTTCGGCATGGTCTTCTCCATGGCATGTTGGACTGTCACAGGAGCGCTATACGAGATGACCGGCGAGACCAGCATGCTGTGGGGATACATCCAGTTCGGCTTCATCTGGCTGTTCGGAATCTTCTACGACATTGGCTTCTCCGGACTACTCGTCGCCTACGCACTGGAGGTCCTCCCCTTCCATCTCCGCGCCAAAGGGATGATGATCATGAACGTCACGGTACAAGCCGTACTCGCACTCGGAAAGTGAGTCACTCTCCTCCCTCTTTTATCTCTTGCCAAACACGAACTAACCCCTCCCAGCCAAACCAACAAAATTGCATGGGAGAGTCTCCCCAACCACTGGAACTTCATGCTGTTCTACACCATCTGGGACACCTTTCAGCTTGTCTTCGTATGGTTCGTCTATGTCGAGACAAAAGGCCCTACTCTCGAAGAAGTTGCGAGGATTTTTGACGGCGACGATGCTGTCGCGAAGATCGATATGCGCCAGGTGGAGAAGGAGGTGTATCACAACGCTGAACACGAGGAGTACTTGAGGAGAAGGAGGAGGTCAGATGCGCCTAGGGCTTTATAGCCGACTCGTTGGAGGTGGGGTGCTGGGCAAGGAAGGAAAACGAACGAAGTATATAAGGGCATCGGGATACTGTCTACATATTAGGGAACGGGCAGCTATTGCATATGGGGCGGGATATGGTAATGGGAGGAACTTAGCATGGTTGGGAATACCTGGGTTGGTTGGGAACTGGTTCATCTTTGGTCTGGAGTTTTGGGGCTGCATCCTTCGGGGCGTCATGATACCAAAAGGGTGGTTGGGAGGGCAATTGGCTTGTATCTTCTTAGATGTTATGCACTGCTGTGTGCGGCCTATCATTAATGCTGCGATAACAGTAGACACGTCCGTGAGAACCATCGTGCTCTCCCTGCCCTTGCCCCACGTATAACTCTACCTACGAGGAATGGTAGGGTTATGAGCGGGGTGCACAGACGCATCCATTTCGTTGCAGGAGAAGTGTCCCTTATCGCAGGTTAATACCGCAAATTTATGTGACAAACTGTTAAGATATCAAGTGACTTTTACCTGCTAACCGCTTAATATTATATTTAATAGCATCGGTGTTATCACTATGTCTTAGCACAGGTATCTGTGCAGATGGTCTTAGTAGGCGCTCTGGTCTTTACTATTAACCACTACTGTATCGACTCACGGTGTCCGGTTTTCTGAGGTCACCGTGCACTCTCTAAGGTCAGCAGTTCCCCTAGCCCTAACCCTTCTTAGCGAGGGTTGGGTAAGTCGGAATTGTAAGGGGTTAGGGCTGTGTATGAAGGGCACAGTGTACCGTATGGTCTTGAGAAATCCGGTTTTCCGAGGTCACCGTGCACTCTCACATAACCCTAACCCCTTATAACTCTCACATTCCCAATCCATTTGCAGGGTTCGGGTTAGGGGAATTGCAGTGCCTGGTGACCTCTGAAAACTGGATTTCTCAACCCTGCGGTAGTTGGTCTGCCTGCATTTGAGGTACGTACCTAGGTACTTAATAGGAAATGCCTGCAGCTGTTGCAATCTGATAGCAGCAACCATTCCACCACAGCTTAGCCCAGCCCAGATGGGTCATGAGTCCTTGGGTCGCAAGCTGACGTGGTTGATAAAACTTTCAGCCGTTTCCTTCCATGTTTGCACAAAGTTTTTAGCGACTCTGCACTCTTTAAAACCTTTCCGAGAACTTTTTAGCCCCACCCACTTTCTTACCTAAACAGGCACCGCATGCGTGTCAGCCAAACCTTTGTGCCATGCGATCGTTGTTCTCTGTGGTCGCATTCCAAGGAACTAATCCGTTCATTAATAGGGCGGGCAGGTCGGTGGACCCCAATTTCGATCCAATTTCACGTGCTGGGTGTTAAACTTTCTTCGGCCTCCAAGTCATTCCCATTAGTTAGTGGCATCCATATAACTGGTTAACCTCACGGTGAAGGTATTCGCAATCTACCATTGTATAAACAGGGCTGTCTGGAACTAAAGTTTTGGAAGTTTTTCATTTACCTTGACCATCCTTACTTAGAGCTTCCCTATGTATGGTTTCGTGGTCGGTGTGGCGCTTGTCGGTCTTTCCCAGCGGAGTGCATTTTTATGAGTGTTGCTGTGATGTGTGCCAGAAGTGCCAAAACTTTCTCACTCAATGCGACAAATAGTTTCGTTTCTCATAGCGATTTGTGAGAAGTTCTAGACTCCCCGTGAGTTTGTGTTGTCGCTGGGGGCTTACTTGGAGCCAGCCATCTATGTGCCCCGTGATATTTATATTAGGTTGTCCTCTCTCGATATTCTAGCTGGGAATATCCCACGGACTACCACCTAAGCGACCAACTCCCTGTTCTTGAACCGACTGAGTCCGCCATTGTAAACTGATCCCTTCGAATCTCTTATTCGATCCACCACCCGCTTCTGCGGCCGTCCTAGCGACTCCACTCTATTTCAATTCAGCCTAGAGTCAAAATGCCGGGCTCAACATCGTCCTCCACAGCCAATACTGGGGGCAATTCGTAAGTCTTCTGTAGTCAACCTTCCATTATTGAGGCGGTTTTGACTTTGTCTCGTTCAGAAAACCCTCGACCGCCGGCCCACCCCTAGCGCTCGCAAGGTTCAAGGAAGCCGGTCCCTTAAATGGCCCGCCCAGTGAATGGCTCCAAGCGGGAGCCCGCAGCCGCTCCGACCCCTCGAGAATCAAGGGAAATATGTCCGAGTGGGACAAAGAGTGGGCGAGGATGGCGGAAAGGAAATAGGAATTTCATATTTTAGACTCATGCATCAAACCTGTGTTGCCGCCATCGGTGTTGAGATGTTAAATATGAGAGACGGCGTAGGCTAAATTGGATTCAGACTGACTTGGGATAGAGGAATGGGACATTGACATTCAAATATCTTTTTGTCATAGAACTCTGAATATCACGTACATTCATTACCTGGTAATTACCTTCTGGTTGGTGGACAGGTTTTGGTGGTTGAGCTGAAGTCAGAATCTCCAATGGGAACGGGTGCTTGGTTGGAGGAAACACAGAGCTGATCGGACCAGTTGAGCAGGTCACCGGCGTAACCAAGATTGCAGTCAACTTTGCACATTTAAAGGGGAAGCGGGAAACGTACCTAGTGAGAGGTAGTCAATTCCAGTGATACTTATAGATATCCCTCGCATTGAAAAGACCACACACTTGAACGTGTCTCTTGGAGCATTGACAAGGAAATTCTTTACCAAATGCTTTGCGTGCTCAGAGGCGAAAACCAGTACTTTATTGTATTGTTGGCAGATATCAAAGAGAAGGCATAGGAATGGCCATGTTTCTGAATCGAGGTAAAATGCACACCTACTAGGATGCGACCCCATTTGACCAACTACCCAAATGACGACACGGGAAGCGTCTACCGCATGCGGGAGAACGACAATAGGTGTCTAGAAATACAATGCTAATATCTCAATTTCAATAGAATTGCGAACAGCGTTACCGACCAGTTGAACAACTTGCGAAATACGATTGCTTTCCCAATGGGACATCAATACTCGTCTGGCTACATGCAGGTATGTACTATCCGAAATGCAGAACACGCCGGGCATCATCACTGCCAGCCAGTCCGCCGCCACTGACATTGCCACGCCATTGCACATAGACACCACAGCCCTCGGCTTTTGGTGGTCAACACCAGCCGTTCAACGCTCTCGGAGGAACGCAGAATCCTCAGGTCAATTTCCAAGTCAACCATTACAACATGGTCGGCGGTGGTGGCGGCTCCTCCCAAGCACCGGCGCGGCAAACCCCCTTGCGTCAAATGTCTCGGTGCATCGCAGCCCCTGCCGAGCCGTCAAGGCAGCCCATCCACCAAGCGGTCCAGTCGGGTTCGTTGCGAGGCACAAAACTCCTCGTGGATGCCAATGCGGAGTGCGTGCATGCCCTCGACGAGGGCAACATCGGGCCGGCGTGGATCGCCGCACAAGGCGGCTACATCGACATCCTCAGACTGCTGAT